>Ga0265299_10004292_pt1 | contig 13545 bp, 11 predicted proteins | sample AusTroGonzalo_MG_4_FD_193485 | JGI IMG/M metagenome (GOLD analysis project Ga0265299, IMG submission 193485) | Bovine rumen microbial communities from tropical cattle in Woodstock, Queensland, Australia - Gonzalo_02 | ecosystem: Host-associated > Mammals > Digestive system > Stomach > Rumen ...
AGACCTCCGGTCTGCGCGTCGGTACGCCCGCCATCACCACCCGCGGCCTCAAAGAGGACGACATGGCTGGCATCGTCGAAATGATCGACAACGTGCTCTGCGACGTCGAGAACGAGGAGCTCATCGCAAAGACCCGCAAGACGGTCAACGACATGATGCACGACCGTCCGCTCTTCGCTTGGTAATCCCCTACCCCTCATAAACGAAACGCCCGGAATCCGATTGAACTCCGGGCGTTTTTTCATGTGCTATGTTCTGTTAAATCGCTATCCTCTCATAATTCTAACCTTGCCAACCGCCTGGTTCTCAATCCCTTGATAGGTAAATGTAAACTCGTAGCTATAGACACCCTCCGGACAGGAACCGCCATCCCAATTATTGCGATAATTCGCACTCTGATAGACAATCCTGTTGCTCTTATCGCGCACCACAAGCCTCGGTGAAGAATAGCCTTCCAACCCTTCGATGACAAACATGTCGTTGACACCATCGCCATTCGGGGTAAAGAGGTTGGGGATGCTCAAATGCGTGGGCGGTGTCCATTCGACATTCTCGTCAGAGAGGGTTCTCAGCACGGGATCCGCAGCCAATTGTTTGGCGAGTGTGGAATTCGGGGGAAGGACCTCCTGCCGCACGTTGGTGCGCGGGGTCACGGTTTCGGTCTTTGGAGATGCGACGTTGGGTTTCTCTGCGACGGACCTCTTCGCGGAGGCATCTGATTCTGTCGTCTGTAAAGACGCGCCACGGCACGTCTCTACAACGGGAACCACATTTTCTTCTTGTAGAGACGCGTCATGACACGTCTCTACAGCGGGAACCGATTCCTGTTGAGGCGTTTCAACGGTTTGTTCCGTCGTGTTCATCGCCATAACCTCCTGGTTATTATGTTGATGTTTCCACACACCGAATGCCACGCCTCCGCTGACAGCGACAACGGCCAACGCTGATGTCGCCCATTTCCACGCAGAGGATTTAGGCTTTTGCACGGGCATTTCCGCGTCCAACCTCGCATTCAGCCGTTCCCACACCGCATCCGACGGTGTCTCGCTGTAATTGTCTAATATCTCTTTTATATCCTTCATATTCAATAATTTCTCATTATTCGTTTTCGTCGCCCAATTCGCGCCGCAGCCACTTCCTTGCACGCAGAAAGACGACCCGCATGGAGTCCTCTTTCTTGCCGAGCATCTCGCCGACCTTCGCAAACGTGTAGCCTTCAAGGGCATGCAGGTTGAAGACCGTGCGATACGTCTCGGGCATCCGCTGGAGCGCGTCAATCACAATCCGCGCGTCCAAGGCTGTCGTGATTGTTTCGTCAACGCCCAATAAACTTTCATCATCCAACTCATTCGGCAACTGCTCGTTGCGATATTTGCGGATGGAACGGTAATGGCTGATAGCCGTATTCACCATCACCGAGTGAATCCAGGTGTTAAAGGAACTATCCCCTTTGAATGTCCTCAGACTCTTGAACACCTGCATAAAACCTTCCATCAGCATATCCTCCGCTTCCTCGTCTGAGTTCGCATATCTTCGGCAAAGCACGAACATTTGCGATGCATAGCGGTCGTACAACTGCCGCTGGCTCAACCGGTCGTTCTTCAAACAGCCGTTGACAAGGGTTTGGATATCTGATTCTCTGTCCGTCACATTCACTCTGTCGCACGAAAGTCCAATTTCGTTACACCCGAATGAAAATTTTATTGCACAGACTTCACAACTGCCTCAACCTCACGCAGATAGTCTCTTTTTTCTTCTTGAGGAGCATAGACAAAACCGTCGATTGTAATACAAGAAACACTATCTGGTGCAACTTGGGTGAAGCTATAGAAGGGGCCGCCCATCTTATCGCGGACCGTTTCCCACAGTCCTCTCAACTCCACACCGCTATGGTATCTCAGTTTCAGATTTTGTCTCAACGGATAGCCTTCGATGTTCGCCACCAACGGATAGGCACCGGCCACTGCACCCTGGATATAGGCTTTGGTGATGCGGTCGCGTTCGGCCACGATGTTCTCCGTGGTCAGTTCATATTTCGGCGACGTATAAATCATGACAAAGCGGTCGTTTTTCGGGGTGCGGAAGCAGAGCCACAGGAAATCCTCCTCCTCGCGACCCACGAAATAGCCTTCCGGCACCGTCATCGAGATACCGAACTTTTCCTTGATTTTCTTCTCTATCACGGGGTTGTTGAGTTTGCGGTGGGCATTCTGCAGCCGCGCGATATCGTTGTCGTACATTGCCTGCACAATCTCATCCTGATGCGCGAGAAAGAGCGCGAGGCAAGAGTCCTGGTTGTTGCCGCGGATTTTGACGTGAATCTGCGGTTTGGTGACAGGATCCCGCTGAATCTCGAATGTATTTCCCGCATAATCAGGGTTATAGTCAAACTGCACGATGTTCCGGTGACGCATGAACGATGCTTTGTAGTCCGCATTGGAGCACCGAATGACGTCGAACATCGGCTCAATTTGGTTGATGGCGGGTTGCGGTTGCTGGATCACCGCGTAGATCTCCTTCATCGCGGCCTTGGACCAGTAGCCCGTGTCAATGGCGAGAATCATCTCACCCGCCTTGCCTGTGGAGAAATTATCAACTTTGATACCCGAAGTGCCTGATTTCTGATGGCAGGAAACCAGCGAAAGGAGCATCAACAGCACTGCGAAATAACTGATTTTCTTCATATTTCTGAAATTTTACTTTTCTATTGTTTTATATTCGAATTATTGTTATCTTTGCCGTGCGAAAACCAACCGCAAAAATAAAATAAAATTCATAAACCTTGGACAAAAAAATGTACACGGAACTTTTTTATCGCATTGCCCTGAACAAGACGGAAGGGCTTGGGAAGTCAACACTGAAGCGGATTCTATCGGTTTCCGGATCCGCGAAAAATGTCTACGAATTTCCTGAAACCTGGCGAAGAAGTCTACGCCACTCGAAACGTTTCGACGTGGACATCCGGCTTACAGACAAGCTCAAAGCATTGGCCGAAAGAGAGCTACAGTTGATGGAGCGTTACAACGTCAAGTTGTGCCACTATCTCGACCCGACATACCCGCAGCGACTAAAACGATGCAACGACTCGCCAGTATCGTTTTACTACAAGGGTAGCGGCGACTTCAACCCGGCACGGACGCTGGCTGTAGTGGGCACACGCAACGCCACCTCCTACGGCATCAAAAGCCTGACCAAGATTCTCAACGATTTGAAAGACAAGAACATCGCAACGATCAGCGGCCTGGCTTACGGCATCGACACCGTGGCACACGAGGAGTCGTTGAACCTCGGAATGCCCACGACGGCGGTGCTCGGCAACGGACTACACACAATCTACCCTGCGACCAACAAACCATTGGCAGACAGAATCTTGGAGAACGGCGGCACACTCGTCAGCGAGTTCGACTTCGACACGGGTCCCGACCGGATGAACTTTCCCGCGCGCAACCGCATCATCGCGGGCATGGCCGACGCGGTGTTGGTGGCCGAAAGCGCAGTCAAGGGCGGGAGCATCATCACGGCACACATCGCCAACTCCTACAACCGCGACATCTTCGCTATCCCAGGCACCATCTTCGACGACATGCACGCGGGCTGCCACGACCTCATCCGCCGCAACATCGCCGCCATCGCCACCTCCGGGCAAGACCTCCTCGAAATGATGAACTGGGACACTGACTCTGCTCCGCAAGCCGTTCAGACACAGCTATTTCCGGAGCTTACCGAAGACGAGGAACTGGTCTATCGCTTCGTGGAAGGCGGCAAAAAGACCATCGACGAGATTTCCGAGCACTGCACCGACTTCTCCCCTTCCAAACTGGCCGGCATTCTGCTCACGATGGAGCTCAAAGGGGTGCTGGTCGCGCTGCCGGGAAAGAGCTACGGGACGGGAGTGTGATAAAGCCATTCGGTTTCAGGTTTCAAGTTTCAAGTGATTTCGAACTATTGAGTACCTGAAACTTGAAACCTGAAACTTGAAATCACCTGTACATCAGCAATATAACCCAATCCGTTCAGCAGCTTCCCAATCGATGGTCGGGTATTCTTTATAGCCGCTTGCAGGGTGCGAATCCATGAGTATCACGTCAAAGTAGTCTATATCCCAAAGGGTTCCGTCTTCTGTATAAGCAACAAGAAAATCCCGAGGGCCGCCACAGAGGTAGAGCCACGCTCCGTTTTTCTCCTTGAAGAGCCCGGGACGGCACCACGCATGCGCGATTCCCGTATCAAGAAAACGGACGAGGTCATCCGTCAGTCCATAAAGATGCTGGCGGGAAACGCCGCACGGGAATGTGATGGCATAGCGGCATTCACCGACTTTCCAAAGCAGGGGCAGATTGTCGCATAGCGTTTCACATTCTACTTCGACATAGTCGAAGAGGGTTATTTCCAACTCTTCGAAATCAGTCTGGCCTTCCACCAGAATAAGCGTTTCCGTATCTATCGGATTCTTCAGCCGTTCCTCCCGCAGCGCCGCCTCCTCACGCAACTTTTCCGTTTTCGGGTCGTATGTCATTTTCGCGATGGAGACCCACCCTTTTTTCTTGGCCAGTTGGTGTAGCTCCGGTTTGAAACACATATAGGTCCACCAAAAGAAGAACAGGAAAAAGAAAACGGATCTGCCGATGTTGTGGTCTTTGAAAAGCGAATAAGACACGGCAAAGAGAACAGCCGCCGCAATTACGGCGTAAATAATGTTATCGAAACGTCGTTGCACCTTTTCCTGCGTTTCATACGGCTGCTTCATCAATCGCCGGCGTTTCTCGTAATATTTTTTCCTGTGGAGGGGCATGATGTTTGATCTTGGCAATTTTGGCCGCAAAGGTACATTTTTTGTTGTTGTGTGGCGTCTCTAATCGAAACAATAATCGATGACGCAACATGCATCCCGCCTTCTACCGAGCTGTCGCCCCTGATCGGGGCTTCACGTCGGCCATCATGCGACCGTCTACCGAGCTTCGGCCCCTATCGGGGCCCTTCGCGGCCGTTCCTCCCTCGCAATCCGTTACCAATCAACACATTGTCCCGACAGGGGCTAAAGCTCGGTAGAAACGGCGCACACGGGCGAAGACCAGCCCCCTTCAGGGGCGACACGGACCAATTTCCGCAGGTTTCCGCATTTTCCGCAGGTTTCCGCGATGGAATCACCTCCGCCCCCAACTGTCACGGTCCAGATTCCGGAAATTGATTGCCTCGGACAAATGCCCTATTTCGATGTTCGGGCTGCCGTCGAGGTCGGCGATTGTGCGGGCCACCTTGAGGATGCGGTCGTAGGCGCGGGCGGAAAGGCCGAGACGGTCCATCGCCTGTTTCAGGATCAGCTGCCCTGCCTCGTCAATGCGGCAGTATTCGCGCACCATCCTGCTGCTCATCTGCGCGTTCGCGAACAACCCCGGATGTCCCTCAAAACGCTGTTTCTGAATCTCCCGCGCAGCCACCACCCGTTTGCGGATCTCCGCACTGCGTTCCGACGGTTTGTCGGAAGCCAATTCCTCGTGGCTGACAGGCGTCACCTCAACATGGAGGTCAATTCTGTCCATCAAAGGGCCGGAGATCTTACTCAAATAGTTCTGGACTTCAAAGGGTTTGCAGGTACAGGCTATTGTCGGGTGGTTGTAGTTGCCGCACGGACAAGGGTTCATGGCGGCAATGAACATGAACGAGGCAGGAAATTCCACCGAATACTTTGACCGTGAGATGGTTACGCGACGTTCCTCCAACGGCTGGCGCATTACCTCCAAGACCTGCCGCTTAAATTCCGGGAGCTCATCCAAAAAGAGCACCCCGTTGTGCGCGAGCGAGATCTCGCCCGGCTGCGGGTGCGTGCCGCCGCCCACGAGCGCAACATCGCTAATCGTATGATGCGGTGCGCGGAACGGACGGGTGGAGATAATCGAGGCGTAACGGCTCATCTTGCCCGCCACCGAATGGATTTTGGTGGTCTCCAACGCTTCCTCCAGACAAAGCGGCGGCAAAATCGACGGCAACCGCTTGGCTAACATTGTTTTACCGGAACCCGGAGGTCCGATGAGAATCACATTATGTGAGCCCGCCGCCGCAATCTCCATTGCCCGCTTGATGTTCTCCTGCCCTCTCACGTCCGAAAAATCATACTCGTAGCGGTCGAGGCTGTCATTGAAGGCATGGGAAACGTCAATCCGGGTGGGCTCAATGGGAATACCCTTGTCGAAGAAGTCAATCACCTGCTTGATGTCGGTCGCGCCGAGTACGTCGATGCCATCGACAATGGCGGCCTCCCGCGCGTTCTGGATGGGCAGGAAGATTCCCTTTTTCTTGCGTTTTCGCGCCTCCAACGCGATGGGAAGCGCTCCTCGGATGGGCTGCAACGACCCGTCCAACGAGAGTTCCCCGAGGATGAAATAATCCTCCAACTCGGCCGCTCCGGCAATCTGCTCTGACGCGGCCAAAATGCCAATGGCCAGCGTGAGATCGTAGGCCGAACCCTCCTTTCGGATGTCCGCCGGCGCCATGTTCACCACAATCTTGCGACCTGGAATCTTGTAATTGTAGACGTTCAGCGCGGTCTCTATCCGCTGCTGGCTCTCCTTCACCGCGCTGTCGGGCAAACCGACCAAAAAGAAGCCGATGCCATTATCGACATTGACCTCCACCATGATGGGTATCGCGGAAACCCCCATCAATGCACAATTGTTCGTTCTTATCAACATGAGATTTCGCTTTTGCTTTCGGCGGCAAAGATAAAAAATTTATCATAACAATTACAGGTTGATAGAAATATTTTTAATTTTAACTATTAATAGTTAAAAGATGTGGCAAACCTTTGATTTCAAGAAACTTGGAAGATCATGAAAACAAATGCCCGAATATAGGCAGCAAAGGGGCGAATTGGAATCCCTACGACCTAAAAAAATCCCGCACTACGCGACTTTGACGTATAGTGCGGGATTATGGGTTGCCTCTTCGAAACGAGTCGAAGAAGTCGCCTGTATCATTGGCCATCCTTCACGCAACGCACGCTGATGGCATCGGCGGGCAGATACGACTTTGTGTAAATCACATCGCAGAAGTATGAGGAGCAGAGGGATTTGGCCGTGACCACCACAGAAGGCGTGATGACTGTTGACGGATCGGGATCTACCGTGCTCCACCAGCTGGTCTCTGTGCCCATCCCTTCGTAACGGGCTAGCGATGAGCTGAACATGCCCGATGGATAGGCCGTGAAACCGGTACTGTTGGTATTGGTGCTGCACCCAATCCAGCCTGTCGTGCTGCGCAGTCCAGCGGACTGGATAGCGTTCAACACAGCCACATCCTCCGCGTTGGGAAGGTGCCAGCCGTCAGGACAGACACCCTGCACGCGGGTGGACACGGTCAATGTGGTGGTGTCAATGGCATCGTACCAATTGTACAAACGGCCATGAATGTTCACATTCTCCGTCACATCCGGATACATGACACTCTGATACTCGTAAATGTTTGTTATCGGACGACCGTCGGCATAGTGCATAGCCTTCAGGTTGGCGGCCATCCAGCACTTGTTGCCGATATTCACCGAGGGATATTTGTTGCCGTCAACATCCTGAAAAGAATCACAAACGAGATTCCACTTCGCATAAACAATCAGGTTCTCAGCAGGCATCAGAAGAGGCACAGCGGGATTCCATCCGTAAAATGCCCAACCCGCTTTCGAAGTGGTATATTCGGTAATCGGCTGACGATAGCAGAACGTATCCACATTCAATTCCGTGGTGCCGTCCATGTAGGTGATGGTGAAGGTGTCTGGAGCGAAGATGGCCGTGAAGGTGCTGTCGCGGGTCAAGGTCACCGTGCGCGGGTTGTCGGTGATGCCGTCGTTCCACTGCACGAAGTGGTATCCGGTGTTCGGCGTGGCGCTGATCCCGTAGTTCAGGAAGTGCTTGGCTGCGGGGTTGCTGCCGCTGACGGTGCCTTTTTCGTTGTCACTGGAGACCACATTCAGGGCGTAGGTGTTGGTGTCGAACACGGCCAGCAAGCCGGTGGAATACATACTGGTGATTTCCGCGGGAGCGGTGTAAACAATAGTGTCGGTGATAGCGTAGTCAACATAGCCATCAATATTATTGCCCGTTTGCCATTTGCCGAAATGGTAACCTTCGTTGGCGTTAGCCGTTGCCGTGAAATTGGCTCCGGGCGCCAGACATGCCATCATGGAGTTGTTAGTGATGAGGTAGGCGTGAGTAAGATCATCCACCGCATTCAAGAGAATGGTGTTACCTCCTTCTTCAATATTCTGCAATATGCTTACCCAAGCACCCCAATCCACTGTAAGGGTGTAAACCACCGAATCGTAGTTGTAATTCTGGTCAATCTCATGTACCGCATATACGTGATAGGACCCCGAGTCATAAAATCGAGGGACATTGAATTTGTTGGCTATGTAACCCGTCTCCGGGTTGACTTTGACGTTGATCTCATTCTCTACAAGGCCGTAACGTACATTCACGTTGTGCGGGTTGTTGAGAGTGGGTTTGTAGTTATTGAAGTCAATCATGGTATAGCCAGTGAAGCTCCCATGGCTCCAGGACAGTTCCGCGTCCGGCAGGGTGCTGGGGTCACGGATAGTGAAGGAAATACCCCTCACGACATCGTACGGATCATCGAAAGTCAAAGTCAATTCAGGTTTAAAACCCTCCCAACTCCACTCATCATAACCGCCAGAAAAATCATCTTTAATGAAGTTGGATTGACTGCTGGTGCGATACATCTCTATATGAGTGAAGTAGCCTTTGGTGGTGGCGAAATGGAACGTGCTTCGTGTAAGCGTAATATTTGATGCGTTTGACATGTGTTGGGTTTGACCCAACGTCATGGTCACACCGTCGGACGAGTTTGTGCCTTCGCCAAGCCCTTGATTCGAAGTCGAGACCCACGTCACCGTGGTGTCCGATTGGGCTCTGGCGAGACTTGAAGCCGCCGCTATCGCCAGAAGCAAAACAAACAAAGTGAATTGTCTTTTTTTCATAACGTGTATTATTTTTGAAAGTTAAAAAGATTTCTCGCTGTCGCCCGACAAAAACAACCCTTCGACTTGTTTTAAAATTTCTGCAAAAATAGAAAAAGAATTCACATACAAATAATCTTTGTATGAAAAAAAACAGGTTGAAACCTGAAAAAACCATTCTCAATCGAAGCCGCTTGGTTGAAAAACGAAAAGGACACCTACCTCATCTCTTCAACCATTTCCCCTGAAACGTATCCCTCCGTTCCAATTCCTCCTCAACTTTCTTCACCAAGGCATCATGACGGAGCAGATTCCAGTTCGAAACGGCCAAATAACGGGGTGGAACCTCTGCGGAGAAACGTTCGACAACGATTTCAGGCGACAGCTTTTCAAGATAATCGACCATAAACCGCACGTACGCTTCTGCCGTAAAAGCACAGAATCGCTCGGGATGGTCGGCATACTCAACCGCCATCGCCGTGTTCTTGAAAATCTGCAATTGATGAAACTTCACGAAACTCGGCTGCAACTTATTGACCGTCAACATATCGTCAATCCATTGGTCAGGCGTTTCCCCCGGCAGTCCGAAAATCAGGTGGGCACAAACGGGAATTTTCCGCGCCGACAAACTCTCGAAGGCCCTGAATGTCTGCTCCACCGTATGCCCGCGATGAATGTGCGCAAGTGTCTCATCCCGAAAGCTTTCCACCCCGAGTTCAACAGTCAGAATTGTGCGCGAGGACAAATCGGAAAGGTAGTCCAAAACCTCATCGGGCAGACAATCTGGCCGCGTAGAAACAACAAGCCCCTTTATATCAGGCACCTGCAAGGCAGCCTCGAATTTCTCACGCAACACAGACAATGGGGCATACGTGTTCGTATACGCCTGAAAATAGGCAAAATAACCGTTATTGACTGGATACCTTTTCTGGAAAAAGGATTTTCCACGCTCCAATTGGGTCGCAACATCTTCATCAACAACAAGATACGACGGAGTGAAGGCGTTGTTGGCACAGTAGGTGCAGCCGCCTTGCGTGCGCGTCACACGATTCGGACACGAGAATCCCGCATCCACCGGCAGCTTCTGGATTCGGCCGCCGAAATGCGCTTTGCAGTAGCGGCTGTAGGAATTAAAACGGCGTTCGTCACCCCAAGGGAACATCACTCCTCGTCCTTATATAATAGATTATCGCCGAAGGGGTCGAGGTTGTGCAGCGTCTTCTTATCGGGGTTCACGAGAAACATAAACTGCTGATCCTGACCGTCTTTCTGATAATTCCCAGTTACCATGTACAGCATCACTCCAGTGGTCTTCAGATCCCCATTGTCAATGAGATCCTCAAAATCCGCCTCCGTTCGGATGATCTCGTTAAGGTAAAGGCCGATAACCTCCCGTCTGTCGGTGTCGTCCGATGCATCGCAGTACATTTCCCTGTAATAAAGTTCCATATCGTCCAACAACTCCGAATTCAGCTTGGCATAGCCGAATTCTGTCAACGTATCCACACTCGTAATCGTAAGATCCTTATAATCTTTAACTTCCTCTTGCTTGAGATACGTTTTGGCTACCTTTTTCATCTGGCGGTTCAGCCGGTTCTGCTGCATTTTCTGGCAGCCGCTAAGGCACAGCACCGCCGCAAGTAGCACCACGATTATATGTTTGGGTGTAGTCATTGTTGTTAATTTTTGAGACTTGAGACTTGAAACCTGAAACTTGAAACCTGAAACCTGAGACTTTTTAGAAAATGAATCCAAAATCCTTGACTCCCAGCACCTGCTTGCTGTAAAGAGGCGGCAACTGGATAGAACCGGCCTGATGCATGTTAAGGATACCGAAATCATGGACTTTGGCGTTCGCGTGTGAGAGCGACACCTGCACCGGTTTCGTGTCGCGGGTGACATAGCCATATTGCGGATAGTTAACATCAACAATCTCGGTGACAAATTTTTTATAAACTCTGCTGAAAATCAGTTTATACGCATTGGCATCGACCCCTTTCTCCTGACTGAACCCCTTCGCGGCATCAAAATAGAACGCGGCGACAGGATTGAGGTCCTCCGGCGTGACATAAAATACGTAAGCCATTGTGTCTGCAATAGATATGCCGGTAAAGAGGCTCATATAGTTGTTTTCCCAAGTCTTGAGTTCAGTCAGCATCGTCTGGATAGCCTCGCCGGAATACGGGGTTTCCTGTTCGCCGGCGACCAAATTGTACTGGTCCTTGCGACTTTTCATGATAGCATCAGCCGCTTCACGGGCCTTGCTCTCGAAACTCTTGGAGACGGTTTTCGTGTGACTGGCAGGCACTTGCGTCACCACACCGTCAATGATTTTGGTATCGACAAAGGATTCCGACTGCTGAGTGTAGGAGATGTCGGCATAGTTTTTGAAAAAGTCGGGCAACGTGGCGACTTGGGTCGTGTAGGTTTCGAGCGTCGTCACCGGAAACATATCGCCAGCGGCCAGGCTCTCCTCCTGCCACAACTTCGCGATGTCGGCATTTGAGGTGAAAGCGTTGTATATTTTCGATTCATCAGGAGTTGTAATCGGCTCAATATCAACGGAGTTAAGTGTGTAGTAAGTACGGTTCTGCTGGATGATGTTCGTCAGACCGAGCAAACTCTCGGCGTAATCGGCAAAATAGCCGCGCACCTCCTGCACCTTCGACACGGAAACCGTCATTTTCAGCGTAGTAGTCGGCAGCGCGTACCGCACAGAACCCACATACTTCACCCCCTTTTCCGGAACAACGTCCACGGGATAAACCTGAATCTGCGCAAACACGCCCATCAACAAAACATTCAAAACCAACAACAAAACAATCTTTCTCATTGTGACTTATGATTTAAACCTGAAACCTGAAACTTGAAACTTGAAACCTGGAACTTGGAACCACTAATCGCGTCTCCCGAGGAAAATCATGATGTAATACAACAGAGTGGCTAACGACGAGATGGCGGCGATAAGGTAAGTGCGGGCGGCCCACTTGAGGGCATCCTTGGCCATAGCCGTTTCTTCCCCAGTCGTAATCGCATGAGAGTCAAGCCATTCCACGGCACGGTCAGAAGCGTTATACTCCACGGGCAGCGTGATGATGGCGAAGAGTGTGGTGATAGCGAAGAAGATGATACCGATGAGCAGCACCCAGTAGCCAAGATTAGCCAACCTTTGGATACTCAACAGGAGAATACCGGCGAGCAGGACCCATTGCGACAGCTGCGAACCGATCTGCGTGGCGGGCACCAGTTTGGAACGCAAGGTGAGCCAACGGTAGGCGGTGGCATGCTGTACCGCATGACCACATTCGTGCGCCGCGACCGCCGCCGAAGAGATGTTGCGACCCTCGAAAACGCCCTGACTGAGGTTCACCGTCTTCTTTGTCGGATCATAATGGTCGGTGAGATAACCGCTTGTAGATGTCACCTGCACATCGTATATCCCGTTGTCCCTCAACATCTTCTCGGCCACTTCCTTGCCGGACAGGCCGCTGCTGAGCGACACTTTCGAATATTTCTCCATTCGCGAGGTTAACGTTTTCTGGATGATGAAGCTCGCGATCATCAGCACCACAAAAATAATCATGTATCCCATTGCTCTGAATTTTTTACAAAGCGCAAAAGTACACTTTTTTTGTTATGGGCAAAAGACCAACCCAAAACCGATTATGGAGCCCGGATTCTTTCCATGGAAGATATCGCGTATTTCATTTCACAGTTCTATTATTCTTTGACGCAACGGACACTGTAGCCGAGACCGGAATGTGAATGCATCTCTGTAACAAAATCACAATAGTAAGTTATGGAATAGCTGCATTTTGGCTTCGCCTGAAAAGCACTTTTCGTAGACCAGAAATAGGTTTCGGTGAGCAGGCCTTCATAACGCTCAAGTTCCCCATTATAAAAACCAGCAGGAAGCGCCGTAAAACCCGTACTGTTGTTGCCGGCACCGACAATCCAGTAGTCCGGCGACCGCAACGCGTATGCACCGTAGGCGTTCAACCCTTCGTACTTTTCGGGCGTGGGCAGATACCAGCCCGCCGGACAGATGCCTTGAATATGGCCGTGACCGTTGTCAGCGCTGTCGTACACCGCCGCCTCGTAACGGTAAAGCCGCCCGAAGACAGCCACATTCGCCGCTGTGTCCGGATATTGCACGTTGGCGTAAGCGTACAGGTCCGGGATATCGGTTCCATCGCTGTATTTCTTCGACTCCAGATTGCGCTGGGTCCAGCAGTCGCACCCGACGCGCACCCCGTGATAGACGTTGCCTTCGAAATCCACCGCGTCAGGACACTGTGGGAAAGCGATGAATACATGCTGCTCGCAACTGACACTGCCGCCGCACACCAAATCGGTGGCCGTCCATGTGATGACATTGTCCCCTTGAGCGAAAAGGTTATCCGACGGGATGTTGTGACCGATGGCAAAGGGCCACGCCACATCGTATTGCACCGTCGCCGTGCCGATGCGATCGGAATAGAGGGTCATCGCACAGTCCCCGTAAGCCAGCGTGTCGTAAATGTCTGGCGGACAGAGTATCGTGAATCCCGAAGCACATGCCTCCACCGTCAGCTCATGCACCA
>Ga0265299_10004298_pt1 | contig 13538 bp, 8 predicted proteins | sample AusTroGonzalo_MG_4_FD_193485 | JGI IMG/M metagenome (GOLD analysis project Ga0265299, IMG submission 193485) | Bovine rumen microbial communities from tropical cattle in Woodstock, Queensland, Australia - Gonzalo_02 | ecosystem: Host-associated > Mammals > Digestive system > Stomach > Rumen ...
TCATCACCTGTAATGTATGCATACTCACCATATTTATTATGACCTTCGAGCAATTTGCTGCCACTCATTACATCCAGACCGAAGTTCATGGTGAGGTACTGGCTGAAACCGCGTTTTTTAATATTCATAAGGAAGTCAACTCCTACGTTAGCCATTGAGAATGAGCCGAACAGTTTGTTGTTGTTAGGTTTGGCCAGGCTGGCGTTGTAGGTGTAGTCAAAACTGATGCTTATGCCGGCATCTTTCTTCTCTTTGAGTATCTCATTGCCTTTCAGAGGCTGTACGCCCGAAATTCTGTAGAAATAGGTGGAATCGGCCTTACCGTCGGCAACCCTGCGGTTGTCGGCCACCTCTGTGGCTCTGACGAAGCCCTTGCGTCTGAACTCATTGGCTCCTTTCTTAGCGTTGTAGACCTGACCGTAGATACCGTAACGGTGTCCGTTGCGCACTCCCTCTTTGGTTCCGATCTTTGCAGTGATGAAAGGCTTGACAGTCTCACAGTCAATGGCTACCTGCCACTCCGGGATTGCCTTGACCAGCTTTTCGATTACGCTGTTAAAACCGCTGTTCACGGCATCAGCCAACTCGTCGCCGTAAGCTGTCACGCCATCGGCGGCATTGAGCGACATCAGAATGTCGAGGTTGTCGTAGGCATTCTTCTTGGCGGCTACTGTAGCAGCATCGTCAGTGTCGTATATCCACATCTCGCTCAACACTCTTGCGGCCACCTCATGAGCATCAGTAATCTTGAAGACATATCCTGCGATATTGGCTTTCCACTGTACTTTGGTCACGGTGTTGCCCTTACTGTCTTTCACCTTCCTTTCCTCTCTGGTAGGGTTTTTCATGTCTATAACCACCACATAGCTTTTTTCCATGAGCATCTCACCGTTCTGGCCCATGGCGTCCACTTGAGTAAGCTGAGACTCCATGACATCCTTGTCGGTGGCGTTCCATTTACCGCGCTGGTCGAGAATCACACGGCTGAAACGGCCTTCCTTATCACGCTGGAGAATGTAGTTGAAAATCTGTTTGCCGACATCCTCGTCGTTCAAGCAGTTCACTATATTCCTTGCAGTCCATGCATCAGGGCTGAATCCCTTTAAGCTGTTGGTGTTCTCAATGATACGGTTGGATCTCAGTCTGACTGATTTTGTCGAAATCTCGTTGACGTCGAACTTATTGCCCATACTTTTGCTGAGTATGTTGGACTCGAACATGTTGTCATAGTTGTCGGCATAGGTAGTCACGACAAGAGAGACACTGTTGCGGTTGTATTCGGCAAAATTACCGTCCGCTTCAACTATCCTCTGAGCGAACGCAGGCAAGCACAACAAGCATGTCATGCACAGTGTGATAAGTCTTCTTTTCATAGTTTAATATTTAAATTGTTTGCAAATATAAAAATTTAAATAACATAAAGCAAATTTATTTACCTGTCAGGTCGTGGTAACGGCGACGCGCTGACACGTAAGTGATCTGACGGTCAGTGATGGCGTTCTGAGCCTGCAACAGCAGAGTGTTAGCCTCAAGCACGTCAGTAAGTGTATTCAAACCCGCACGGTAATTGAGTTCTGCCAGACGGTAGTTTTCTGCGGCCATATCCAAAGCAGCCTGATCCGATTCCATCAGCGATTCGGCCTCTATCATCTGGTTGTATGCCTGCTTTTCCTGCAACGACATCTTCTCTGTGAGATCTTGCTGCATAATCTCGAATTCTTCGATCTTGAGGTTATGCTCCTTGATTTTGTGCGATGTCTCCCACCAATTTGTAATAGGAACCTGCAAAGAAGCGAAGAACAAGGCATTGCCCTTGTAGTTTTTAATGGTATTACCGTACTGTACCATAGCGCCCACTCCAATTTGCGGCAGGGCCTCTCCCCTAGACAATTTCTTGTTTAACTCCTCGGCATCGATTTGCATCTGCAAAAGCTGTATCTCAGGACGGATAAAGTTGTCGTTTTCGACGTATATATCGGCCACGGCCAGATCATTATCCAAGTTAAGACCTTCTTCAGGGTACTCAATGCCTATCTCTTGACAAAGCAACTGCGAGGCCAGAACTATACCGTTGTTAAGCTGCAGCTGCAAAGCCTTGTATTTGTTACGTTCCAGAGCCACGCGCAGCTGGTCGTTCTTGGTAACCAAGCCCGCCTTAAGTGCAGTGTTGACAACACGGTCGAGTGAATCTATCAGGTTGAGGGCCGACTCCAGAGTTGCAACCTTTGCTTGAAGTCCGACCACCAGATAGTAGGTCGACTCAATGTTTTCCAACAAGTCGCGTTCCGATACCTCAGCCTTAAGCTCGGCAGCTTCTATGCCGAGTTTTGCAAGTTTGTTGCCCGAGCGCACACGTCCTCCGGCATAGACCGGCTGTAAAGCCAAAGCGCTGACGCTGTGTCCGTAGTGCATGAGATTGATTTCCTCAGGCACGTTCAAACCGACGTCTTCTTTAAGATATTCGATGATAGTCTTCAAAATCTCTCCAAATTCGTCGTGCACATCATTTACACCATATTGTATAATAGGCTTTGCTGCATAATAGGCAAAATAGCCCAGGCTCACCTGTGGGAAATACTTGGTGTATACCTGCTGTTTGACCTCCTGAGCCTTTTCTATCTCAATCTGATTGGTCTTGAACTGGGCATTATTGACTCTGGCCAAGGCGAAACACGAGTCAAGAGTAAGAACGTCTTGAGCCGACAAGCCTAAAGTCAGGCAGGCAAAAACAACAATCAAAATATATCTTTTCATAGCGCTATTCTTTAAGACCATTATGTTCCAAATTATATTTCTCAATACGTTTCTCACGTTTGTCCAGATTTCTCAGGAATCTCATGTTGAGTTTCTTCCAGATCAACTTATCATGTTCACCGGCATCGAAAGCCAGACAGTAAGCTACAGGAAGCACCGTCACCACGAGCGGGAATGTGAAGATTGTGCCGAAGCAGATAACCACACCCATAGGCTCCCAAAGCAAGGTCTGAGCCAAAATCATAGGGATGACGCCCAATGCTGTAGTGGCTGAAGTGAGGAAGATAGGTCTCATACGACGCAGACCTGCCTCGTAAGCAGCCTTATGCACCGGCAAATGCGATTTCTCACGCAGTTCTGCCGCATAATCGTACATGATAATGGCGTTACGCACAATGATACCGATAAGCGAGATGATACCCAACATTGCCGTCACAGACAAATCCAGGCCAAACATCCACAGACCCAGCATGGATCCGAAGACACATAGCACCGACACTGACAGTGACAGGAAGGATAATCCGATTTTTCCATAGTGAATAATCAAAACTATGTACATCACGATAATGGCTGCCATGATTGACATCAGAAGTGACGGCATGGTCTCTCTTGTCACCGCCATCGAACCGCCTTGTTCGATAAGAATATCTTCAGGAATGTCGAGAGTTTCTATATACTCGTCAATTTTTTTATACTCTTTGAGTTGTCCGGCACCCGGAACCACATCGGCTCCCAAGGTAATGCACTTCATACCATTGCGGTGAGGCAGAATGTTGTGCTTGAAGCGCGGCTCCAATTTGGCCACCTGACGCAGCGGTATCCATTCACCTGGGCGCGAGGTCGGTATCAACACATCGCCAAGTCCCTCGTAATCAATATCGTGTGATCCTTCGGTATAAACTGTGGTATGAAGGTTATAGCCGCCTTCCCAAAGCGAGACTATGCTGCTTCCGGACATGGCGCCGGCAAGGTATACCGACAGTGTGGATTGTGTCACACCCAGACGGGTGGCTTCATCCACATCGAGCAGCACTTCTATGACCTCCTCAGTTTCATCAAAGTCGGAATGCACATAGAACAGGTTAGGATCCTTACGCATGAATTCCTTGATGGAATCGTTGATACGACTGAGTTGGTCGTAGTCATCACCCTTTATGTAATACTCAACAGGCGAGTTGACTATCTGATAGTCCATCTGTTTGAAACGAATCTGGGCTATAGGGAAATAATTCTCATATTTCTTCGGATATTCGTTCATCATTTCCTTGGTAGCTTCATCCGACTTCGTTATCACAATAAACTGGGCGTAGGCATCGGTCGGCATCGCTTCTGGAGCGTAGGTCATGTGGAATCGTGGCGAAGACATACCCAAGAAAGCCGTCACCGACTTCACACGCGGATCAGCCTTCAGAATCTTGGTCAAAGAATCTGCCACTACAGCTGTCTCCTCCAATGAACTGCCAGCCGCCAGGTGTATCTCAACCGCGAAGCTGTCACGCTCTGCCTTAGGCAACATCTGAATGTTAATCTTTGTCAGGAGGAACAATCCCAAGACCACAGATACCACAGCCGCGACCATGGTTGCCCATTTATGACGGAAACACAAGTCGAGCAGTTTCTTGTAACTGTTCTGTAAGGCCTCGAAGAACTTTGACTGAACCTTCTCAAATCTTGAACGTTTGTTCGGGTTATATGGCTTAATCACCCTTGCCGACAAATATGGGATAACCCAAATTGCGTAAAGGAAACTACATGTCAGAGTTATGAAGATAGCCCAAGGGAACAGCTTGATAAAGTCGCCCATGTTGGTGCCTTTCATCAGTGCCAGCATCGGGAAGAACATGCACGAGATTGAGCAGGTGGCTATGAGCATGGATGTCATGAGCCGCTTAGTGGATATAGCGGCCGAATACCACCTTGAGTGCCTTTCCGTCAGCATGTCGGAGTAGCCGTCAATGACCACCACTGAGTCGTCCACTATCATACCCAAGACAACGATAAGAGCTGCCAAAGTCACGGTGTTGAGCTCCATTCCCAGCAGGTACATTACGGCCCAGGCCGCTGCTATACACACAGGCACTGAAGTCGATGACACCAAAGCCGTTCTCAAAGGGAACAGCATAAGCATCACCAAGATAACTATGATGATAGCCTCAATCAGGTCTTTCAGGAACGACCTCACCGATTTGTTGACAACCACTGGCTGGTCGGTGATACGGTGCACCCTGATGTCAGGCGGAGCCGTGGAAAGGAAGGCGTCTATCTTCTCGTTCACCTCATCACCGAAGGCCACCACATTGTTGCCCGGACGCATCTCGATGGAGAATATCAGACAGCGGTTTTTGTCGACCACACTGTCGGAATATTGTATATACTTCGACGCCTCCTGATAACGGCGTTCTATACGCGCCACGTCACGCAGTTTAACTGTCTGTCCGGTAACCTGGTCGGAGAAAACCACCATCTCGTTCAGTTCGTAAAGGTTGTCTATAGGCACCTCCACGTGAATCATAGCCTGACCGTCGCTGTTTTCTATCTTTCCGGAAATGGTACGCAAGCTATGTGCGGCCAACTCGGCTGTAACAACACCTGGAGAAATGGCGTACTGTGTCATGCGGGCCGGATCCATGTAAACTGCAATCTCTTCCTTCTCCTCACCCACTATCTTAATGTTGCCGAGGCTCTTGATGGTACGCAGTTTCTGAGCGAGTTTATCGGAGAACTCACGCAGTTCGCGAGACGAACGCTGGTCACTTTCAATGGCAAGCAGCAGTGATGATGCGTTACCAAAATCGTCTATGACGGCCGTCGCAATCACGCCTTTCGGCAAATCAGTCTGTTTGAAAAGAGTCAATCCCTGACGGATACGCGACCATGTCATACGCGCATCAGAGGTTTCAGTCACCAAATTGACGATGACTATAAGCATACCGTCTTTGGAATACGAATATGTCTTGTTTTTATCGACATCGGCAAAGGTGAACAGGTACTGTTCGGTAACTCCGGCCACCCTCTGCTCTATCTCTTCGGCCGTGGCGCCAGGATATACGATAGCGACCACGCCTGTACGTATAGTCACATCCGGGAACTCGTTCTTCTTCAGACGAGGAAGTGCGATGAAGCCGAAAATGACAATAATGGACATGAAGAAGAACACCAGATTGCTGTTCCTCATCGCCGCTTCAATAATGTTTCTTTTCTGAGCCATAGAAATATCAAATTATTGGATAGAGACTTTCGCTCCGTTGAACAGTTTCTGGTAGCCTACAGTGACTATAGTATCACCATGTTCGAGGCCTTTCTTGACTAGCACGCCATTCTTGACGAAATCGTCCACCTCGATGACACGACGGTATGATTTGCCGTTTTTCACAACCCAAACAGCCAGTCCGTCCGACATGGTCTGCACGCATGATGCCGGCACCACTATGCCAGTCACCGACGGTCTGACGAGTTTGATTTTCACCACCATGCCTGGCAAAGCGTTTTGACCTTTGAGGTCAATCTTGGCTTTCACATTGTATGTGTGTCCGAAAGGATTTGAGACAATCGACTTGTCGTAGATGATGATGTCACGTTCCAAATCGCCCAAGGCGTGAATGGAAGCTATACCTTTGTCACCAATATTGATATTACCGACTTCCTTTTCAGGAACCGAAAACTCCACCATTATTCTGTCCATATCAATGAGATGGCAGAATGCTTCAGATGGACGCATGGTCTCACCTATCACGTGATTGTTCATGCTGATGACACCGTCCTGCGGAGCGTATATAGTGCAATTTTCAAGATTCTTACGTGTAGAGATTTCTGACTGACGTGCCTTCTCCAGATCGGTTTCCATCTGCACCCAACGCACCTCGCTTATGCCACCTTCCTCATGAACCTGTTTCAAACGGTTGTAACCGTCTTCGGCCTGATTGAGGGTGGCCAATGCAGCGTCATGCAAACTCTTGGCTGTGGTTTCATCAACCTTGGCGATAAGGTCACCTTTCTTAACTTTCTGACCATTGGTCACACATATTTCGGTAAGCTCTCCGCCAAAAGTAAACGACAAAGCCATTTTCACCTCGCTCTTCAACGAGCCCACATAATTATGGAAGTCGTTGTCGCCGGCAAAATCAACAGTTATCGCCTCAACCGGAATCACCGGATTATACTTCTTCTGCTTTTTTTCTTTTTTTCCACCACATCCTATCAATAACATTGATAAAGGAATGATCATTAAAAGTTTGAATCTCATTGTATTGCGTTTATTATCCTATTCCTGAAAAACTATTTAATTCCCATATTGTAAAGTATGAAGGCATAGATGTCGGCCTGCTCCTCGATGACTTTTGCCATAGGTTTGCCACCGCCGTGACCTGCCTTGCTGTCAATACGGATAATCTTAGGCTCGTCGCCTGTCTGAGCTGCCTGCAGAGTGGCAGCATACTTGAACGAGTGAGCCGGGACAACACGGTCGTCATGGTCGGCAGTGGTCACCATTATGGCCGGATAGTGCACATCCGGTCCGCTCTTGATGTTATGCAGAGGCGAATATGCGTACAAAGCCTTGAACATCTCAGGGCTGTCTTCGCTGGTACCGTAATCGCTGGCCCAGTTCCAACCTATTGTGAACAGATGGTAACGCAGCATGTCCATCACACCCACCTGAGGCACTGCCACGCGGAACAGCTCAGGACGCTGGTTGACGACTGCTCCCACCAGCAAACCGCCGTTCGAGCCGCCGTTGACGGCCAGATAGTCCGGTGAAGTGTAGTCGTTATCAATGAGATATTCAGCTGCTGCGATAAAGTCGTCGAACACGTTCTGTTTCTGCAGCTTGGTGCCTGCCTGATGCCATTCCTCTCCGTACTCGTTACCGCCGCGGAGGTTAGCCATGGCATAGATGCCGCCTCTCTCGAGGAAAGGAATGCGGTTGACCGAGAAGCCCGGGTTCAGGGTGATGTTGAATCCGCCGTAGCCGTAAAGCAAGGTCGGGTTCTTGCCGTTCTTCTTCATGTTTTTCTTGTAAGTCAGGAACATAGGTACACGTGTGCCGTCCTTACTGGTGTAGAATATCTGCTCGGTAGTGTAATCCTCTGGGTTGAAGTCAACCTTTGGAGCGCGGAACACTATCGACTTATTTGTCTCTATATCATAGCGATAGATGGTTGTCGGGAAAGTGAACGAAGTGAAAGCGTAGAAAATCTCAGGCTCTTCGTAGCGGCTCACTATGCCTGTGGCTCCGAAGGTCGGGAACTTGATCTCGTGCTTCAGAGTGCCGTCGAGGTCATACACGAAAGCGTGGTTAGAAGCATCCTGGTCGTAGGTAACAATCATCTTGCCTGCACCCATCTGAGCCGATACCATCACGTTGTCCGACTCCGGAATCAACACCTGCCAGTTGTCTATAGACACCTTATTCATATCATTGACATTCACCACGCAAATCTGACCCTTAGGTGCGTCGTAGTTGGTCATGATGTACATCTTGCCGTTGATAATGTCTATAGGTGAATAGTTGTAGTCCATATCGAAGGCAATCTGCACGAACTTGCCGTTAGGATCGTTCATGTCACGCATCCAAAGTGTATGACCGGCGCCCTGACCGCTCTCGTAGAGGAACATGTAATGCTCGTCTTCGGTCACGCCCACACCGTGGAAATATCTAGGCTGGTCGGGATTCTCGTAATAAAGCTTGTCTTTCGACTGAGGGTCGCCCAGCTTATGATAGTAAATCTTGTGATTTTCATTGACATTTGAAAACTCCTTGCCTGCCACAGGTTTGTCGTAGGCGGCATAGAAGAAACCGTCTTTGTACCATTCTGCACCAGTAAACTTGGCCCATTCAATATGGTCTGGCAGCAACTTCTTGGTAGCCACATCCAACACGTAAATCTCAACCCAGTCGGAACCGCTGCGCTGAATGGTGTAGGCCATGTACTTGCCGTCGTTTGAGAGGCTCATTGTGCCCAGCGACACTGTGCCGTCGTCGGAAAGCTTGTTCGGGTCGAGTAACACCTCTGGCACTCCGTCCACTTCCTGAACGTAGTACACGCTCTGGTTCTGCAATCCGTCGTTCTTGCTGAAGAAATACTTGCCGAAACGTTTGGAAGGCACGCCATAGCGCTCATAGTCAGCTATTTGTGTAAGACGCTGCTTGATAGTCTCCCTCAGCGGGATATGGCTCAGATACTCGTTGGTAAGAGCACGCTGGGCTTCCACCCATGCTGTTGTAGCAGCCGAGGTGTCGTTTTCCAGCCAGCGGTAAGGATCGGCCACCTTGGTTCCAAAATAATCGTCAACGACAGTCTCGTCGCGTTCGGTCATAGGATACTCCTTTATTTTATAACGAGTATCACATGCGGATAACATCACAATGCTTCCCATGATTAACAAAGATGTTTTTAAAAATTTCATATTATACTAATTTTTAACTTCTAATTTTCTGTCATGAACCCACAACTGTATGCTGTTAAACAAGTTCTGCCACACAGAATACAGAGCAGGGAAAATCGCCGCCAATGGATTGAGATATGTATTGGCCATCCAGATACCCATAGCTGAGTTCCTTTGTCCCAGCAGCTGTCCTCCGGCTATTATGTCGCCATATTTGTAACCAATGTACTTGCCCAACGCAAACTGTACGGCGCAGAAGGCTATTGAAAACACTCCCAGCCAAAATATTGCCGACAGGTTCTCCTTCCCTTCCATAAACATGAAATCTATGGTCTGACCCAGGGTTATCGTCAGGGCCAAAGCCCACAAATAGAACGACGAACCCTTTATCTTACACAGTAAGTCATGCACCTTTGGCATAACCACCTGAGTCGTCAGAGCCACAAAGAACGGCAGTGCTATTACAGTCCCTACCTTGCCGAGTATCATCCAGAATGACGTCCAAAACGGAATCTCCTGATGATTCCCGATAAACGAGAAATATATAGGTGCCACTATAGCCACCATCAAATTGCCGATAATGGTGTAGCTGGTCACTGTCTCACGGTTGGCGCCAAGCATACAGGCTATCACCACCACCGATGCCGCCACAGGCATCAGTACTCCAAGCATCACGCCTTGCGCCAGTATGTCGCTGGCATTGAACGCCTTCAGCAGATAGTACATCCCTATGCTGACCCCCATCTGATATAACATCAACCAGAGGTACATCTTCGAGAAGTGCATCTTCTTGACATCGACAGCCGCAAAGTTCAACAGCAATATGCTGAAGATAAGATACGGCACCGCCACCTTCAAAACACCGCACCAAGAGTGGAACAGAAGTCCCAACACTATGGCAATCGGCAGAACGTACGGACGAATTTTATGCATTCGTTATCTCTTACCCTTCATTATCTCAATGAATGGGTTGTAATAGTTTTCACCTTTTTGTGTAACACCCTCAAGACCTTTACCGCCGTTCTTCGGACGTTTCACATCACCGAAGATACCCTTTTCAAGAGCGGTGAACAAGCCTTCCTTCACTATTTCCTCAAGCAAAGCTATAGTGTTGTTTAACACCAACTTGGCACGCTCACGACAGATACCGCCTTCACGGAACTGCATCTCCTCGCCTATGCTGTGCATGTTGTTGAAGATGTATTTGGCGTTCTCGATTGAGAGGTAACGGTCACTCATGAACGGGGTGTGGATAGCCTCGGTAGGCATACCGAGCAGCTGGATTCCCTGATGTGTCCAGATACCGATCATGTTAAACAGTGCATCCTGGATGTGACCGCGGAAAATGTTACCTGTCATGAACTTGGTCGGAGGCATGTATTTCAAAGTAGCCTTCGGGAAGATCTCACGTGTCATCTGAGCCTGTGCGAGCTCAAGGAGGAAGCCGTTTTCAAGCATAGGATCCATTTCGAAAGCATGACCCAAGCCCATCTGCTCTTCCTTCAAACCTGCTGAGAATGCAAGCTGTTCGTTGATAAGGTCTGATGCCAACACAGTGTGAGCTGCCTCGACAGCGTCAGCTGTTGTCAGGTAGTTATCCTCACCGGTGTTGATGATGACGCCGGCGAATCCGTTGATGATACGGCTCATGTACTGGTCGATCAGAGTACGCTGCATGTTGATATCACGGAACAAGATTCCGTAGAGAGCGTCGTTCAACATCACGTCGAGGCCTTCGAAAGCACCCATGACGGCGATTTCAGGCATGCAGAGACCTGAGCAGTAGTTACACAGACGGATATAACGGCCGAGCTCCTCGCCCACTTCATCCAATGCCTTACGCATGATGCGGAAGTTCTCCTGTGTAGCGAATGTACCGCCGAAACCTTCTGTTGTAGCACCGTATGGCACATAGTCGAGCAACGACTGACCGGTAGTACGGATCACAGCGATAACGTCAGCACCCTGACGGGCACCGGCCTGGGCCTGCACCACGTCTTCGTAGATGTTACCTGTTGCCACAATAATATAAAGGTATGGCTTAGGACCCTCGCCTATGGTGTTCAGATAATGGTCACGACGGTCGTGGCGAGCGCGGATCTTACCGACATTCTCGTCTATGACCGGCTGCAATGTCTCAGCAATCTTTTTTGCGTCACGTGTCACCACTTTTGTGATGTCGAGCTTGCCAGCTGCCACCTGTTCAGCAATCTGCTGTGGCTTTAAACCAGTCTGAATCATAGCGTTAGCGATGAAGAACAGCACGCCTTCATTCAGCACGCCCTTCTCTTTCAGAGTGTCAACCACCACGTTCGGCAGCGGCACCTGGTTCTCATCAACTCCGTCTATGCCCATCAAACGGCTGAGCGTACGCTCCACCGCAACGGTAGTATATTGTTCAACGAATTCCTGCACCTGGTCGGCAATCTTCTTTGCCAAACCTCTTGCATACTCAACTTTTGTAAAATCAAGTCCTAATTTGCTTGTCATAGTATATCAAATTTAATTATTTTTATTTTCAATTATATTTTTAACTTCTTCAATCTCTTTTTTTAGTTGCTCTTCTGTCGGCAAATATAAAGTGTATTGCGCAGCCATTATCGTGGAATTGTTTTCAGGCAACGACATTTTTACAACTGTGTCATTTTTGCTTGTGCAAAGAAGAATGCCGATTGTAGCATTTTCTTCAGGCAACTTTTCAATACGGTCGTAATAATTCACATACATCTGCAACTGCCCTATATCCTGATGCGTCAACTTCCCAGTTTTCAATTCTATAAGGACAAAACAGCGCAAAAGCCTGTTATAAAATACCAAATCCACAAAAAACTCATCATCTTCTATCAAAATCCTTTTCTGGCGAGCGACAAAAGCAAATCCATTACCCATCTCGAGCATAAACTTTTGAAGATGCCCAATCAATGCCGACTCCAAATCAGTCTCATAATAATGAGCTTGTTTCTCCAAACCCAAAAACTCAAGAACCATAGGGTCTTTTATTATCTCTTTTGGATTTTCTGGAATACGTTGTTTGCGTGCAACTGCCAAAACGCTTTCTTTATCATTGCTTAATAAAAGTCTTTCATACAACAAAGAATTGATTTGACGTTCCAACTCTCTTCCTGTCCAGCAATTATTGACTGCTTCCAACTCATAGTATTCGCGCTTATCAGCATCGTCTATTGATATAAGTTGTTTATACTGAGACCAATTTAATTGTGTCCGCAGTGCGGACACAATTGGATAAAGCCTATAAAACTGTCTTGCTCTATACAATTGTCTATAGCTAAATCCACTTCCATATTCAGGTTCCAAATTATCAGCGAGGTTCTTTATCAAGTATGTTCCATACTCAGCTCTGTCCTTACCTTGCTGCTCCTCTTCAAAAATCCGTCTTCCGATATTCCAATACATCTGAACACGACAAAAATCGACACTACGCACAGCATTGTTACGAGCATCGTCAATAATCTGACGAACCTCCGATACAAACGTGGCAGACTGCGCATTAAACGCAACATGATTATTTGTCTTGTTCGCTACCATATCATTTTTCTCCATCACACAATCTCTATCTTTTTATTTTTCAATTTGCGAACGCACTGCGTTCACAATTATAATTTATTGTTATTCAATACGTTCGGTTAGTTATCATTTATATATAACTTTTATAATTTTTCAGCATTCAACATCATTAAAAACAAAACTAAATCTAGAATTTTTATCTTAACTATGTCTAGCCCATTCTGATGGGTCATCATGGTATCCATTATCATCACATCCTCGGAAAACTCCAAGACTTCCCAAAATAAGTAAAACGACAATAACTATTACAAAAGTCTTAGCATATTTCTTCTTTTTTTCTTTTTCTTCGTCAGAAGCCTTGCTGTATCCAGACATTATTACCAGTACACCTATTACAATAATTACACTCCAAACAATAATAAACGTAGTCATAATGTATTGATTTGTATTTTATTTAGTTAATTTATCTTTTTGAAACTATATTCAATTGTATAATTATTTTCAACATTCTCCTTTCCTATCTAAAGTGGTCGAATTCGCCATAATTAAAATTCCTCTCGCCTTCTCAATCCACTCATTATCAATCCCTAAGCTTTCAGCAATATTGAGAGCTTCGTGCGGCACCTCCCCGTCTTTGACCTCAACAAGCTCGTAGTTCATTGCGCCGTTTTCAAAACCTTTGACCTTCAAACGTCTTGAATCTGTCGGCTCTATATCGTAATGCGTCGTCATGACCAAACTCACGTTCTCAACTTCAAGAACCTTCACCAAAGCCGAGACCAAGGCCGTTCCCTCTTTAGGGTTAGTGGTTCTCGCAGGTTCGTCAATCAACGCTAAAATTTTTCGTTTTCCACGCGATGCCTTGATAACAGCAT
>Ga0265299_10004299_pt1 | contig 13535 bp, 12 predicted proteins | sample AusTroGonzalo_MG_4_FD_193485 | JGI IMG/M metagenome (GOLD analysis project Ga0265299, IMG submission 193485) | Bovine rumen microbial communities from tropical cattle in Woodstock, Queensland, Australia - Gonzalo_02 | ecosystem: Host-associated > Mammals > Digestive system > Stomach > Rumen ...
AGGATGTTGTCCTTTACGGGGTGGAACTGGATCTCACGCATAACTGCCAGAACGGTTGTGCCGTCGATGGTCAGGTTAACTGAGAAAATATCGGGTGAATATACAAGCTTGCGAACCTCCTCAAAAGTTACGCTGAAAGCCTTGGCTACGGGGAGACCCTTAGCGTCGCGCTCTACACCGTAGAGGTTGCAGGGAATAAGATTCTGACTACGGAGTGCCTTGGCACCCTTCTTACCGAACTCGTTACGGGCTGTGCCCTTTACGTCAATTGATTTCATCTTAAAACGTGTTACTCTAAATTGTTAATATTCAATTCACCATCACACAAAACACCACCTTTTACGGTAGGCTTTACGCAAAAGCGCGGCAAAGGTAGGTATTTTTTCTTGAATATGCAATATTTTTTGGGATGAATCTGCCCGTATCATGTACCTAAAGGCACATGTAAAACAACGATGGTATGCCATATGCCCAGCCAATGAATTGGCAGGCTACCACATTAAAATTCTATCTTGAATTCCTCTTCGGATGAATTGGCCTCTGATTCGGGCGCTGCGGGTGCATCGGCCCCGATTTCCTTTTCTGCCTCGTGGATGAATTTGATGGTCTTGGTGAGGCCGTCTATGAAATTGCTGAAATCCTCACGGTAGAGGAAAATCTTATGCTTCTCAAAACTAACCTGGGCGTCATTGCCATCGCCGCTTACAATCTTCTTGCTCTCGGTGATGGACAGATACATCTCGTCTTTGCGTGTCTTGCGCACATCCATATAATAAATGCGCTTGCCGGCCTTGATTGCATGAGAGAAAATCACATCTTTCTCAATTTCATCGGCAGTCTTCTTCCTGAATTCCTCCATAACGCTAATTTGAAATGAAATTTTCACAAATATGGGAATTTGATTCCGTCCCACCAAGAAATAGAGGGCTCAAAATGGAGTTTGTGAGGAAAAAATTTGTACTTTTGCAGTCCGGATTAACGGATAGGATACAAATGATTAACAGAGTTCTCATCAGACTGAAAGTAGTTCAGGTAATTTACGCATACTACCAGAACGGCGGGCAGAAGACGGCAATGGCCGATCGCGAGCTCGCTCAGAGCATTGACAGTGCTTATTCGCTTTACAAAACCCTTCTGTTTATTCCATTAGCCTGGGCGCGCCAGATCCGCAAGTCGGTGGCCCGTCAGCAGCGCATGAACGCTCCGCATATTTCACGCAGGGAACAGCTCTTTGCCCAGAACCGTTTCCTTGAGCAGCTGGAATCAAACGTGGAGCTCGCCGCATTCATCCAGAGCAATGACATGGAGTGGCTTTTTGAGTCGGATTGGATGGCCGATACCACAGCACGCATCCTGGAGTCCGATGCAATGGAGGAGTACATCCAGTGTGAGAATTTTGATTTTGCGTCCGATAGGGAACTGGTCCGTAAGCTCTATAAGGCCTTCATAGAGGAGAGTGATGAACTTGACTCCCTGCTTGAGGAGCAGAATATATACTGGAACGGTGACAAGGAACTCATCAACTCATTCGTCCTTAAGACCATCAAGAGCTTTGAGGACGGCAAGGTGAACGAGCAGCCCCTTAAGAGTGAGTTCAAGGATGAGGAGGACCGTCAGTTCGCGATAGACCTGCTGCACCACGGACTTCTTGCGGCCGATGAACGCGAGCGTGTGGTTGCCGCCAATTGCCGCCGATGGGATCCAAGCCGTCTGGCATTCCTGGACGTGATCATCATTCAGGTGGCTATGGCCGAGATGCTCAACTTCCCTCAGATACCGCTCAAGGTTACCATCAATGAGTACGTGGAGCTGGCCAAACTGCTCAGCACCCCCGCCAGCGGCAGTTTCGTGAACGGAATGCTTGATACAATTGTAAAAGACTTCACTGCACAGGGACGTCTCAATAAGGAATTATAAACTAAACAACAGATATTATTATGGCAAACATGCTTTTACTCAATCCCTTCCAGATGTCATATCAGGAGGTTGGCGTACAGACAGTAAACTTTATTCAGGATGTTAACCTGGATGCTCCCTCATCCGATGCACAGGGCTCAGGCGCTCAGGGCGGCGGTATGTTCGGCGGCGGTTTCCTCTGGATATTCCTGCTTCTCTTTGTTATGATCATCTTTATGCGTCCCCGTCAGGACAAGGAGGGTGAGAAGTTCCGCAACGCTCTGCAGAAAGAGCAGGATGTAGTTACCAGCACCGGTATCTTCGGTAAGGTTAAGGATATCGATGAGGTATCAGTAACTCTCGAGGTTGCTCAGGGTATGCGCATCAAGGTTGACAAGCGTTATGTAAACCCCGTTCCCACACCTCAGCCCGCTAAGCCCGAGAAGGCTTCACGTCGCAAGAAGGATCCCAGCAAGGACGAGAAAGCATAATTAACCCCAATTCAGGATACTGTGCGGGACTCAGGAAATCCCAAATCCCGATTTGCAGAATCACTCAAGAAAATCGGAATATCCCTTCTGAAACTGTTTAGAGGGGATTTTCCGGTTTTTCTGCTTTTCCTCTTCATCACATCATTTATCTGGTGGTCCCAGACCATGAGCCAGAATTATGACGGTGTGCTCAGGATTCCCGTCCGCATAACCGATATCCCTGATGATGTCCGTGTCATCGCCAGTCCGGCCGGTCAGATAACCGTCTCAATCTACGGCAAGGGTGCCACGTTGCGCAAATCGAGCCGTAAGGGAGGACGTCGCATCCTGCAGGTGAGCAACAGCCGGTTCCAGATGAATCAGGGGCATGCGGCCATTCCCACACAGTGGCTGCGTGACTCAATTGCCGCCATGCTGCCCTCATCGGTCACAATCCGCTCTGTAGAACCGGACTCGCTTGTCTATCTGTATGCGTTGCAGCACCGCGTGCTTTTGCCCGTGGAGTATGACGGAAACACGGAGAGCCAGGACCAGTTCTTCATGGAGAGGATAGAGTTCCAGCCCGACAGCGTCATGGCGCAGGTACTCATTAATGATACCGTCCGCCATAGTCTGATGGTAGATATCGATAATTTGACCGTTCAGACCGATACAACCGTCGTCACAGCCTCATTGAAACCCGTCCCCGGCGTCATTCCGGATGTTGACAAGGTGCAGATGACCGTCATCTCGCAACAGTATACCGAGAAGAGTCTTGAGGTCCCCGTAACGGGCGTGAATTTCCCTGATTCCATATCGCTCAAGTCCTTCCCGTCCAAGGCCGTAGTGACAGTCTGGGTCAAGTTGTCCGAGTATGACAAACTCAGCGCACGTGATTTTCAGGTGGTCGTGGATTACAATGACATATCAGGAAGTGATGCATCCAAGGCTCCGCTGCGAATATACTCCCAACCCGTAGGTGTAAGGAATGTTCGCCTTCAGACCCGCACCGTTGACTTCCTGATGGAAAGCCGATACTACTGATGATAACGATTGGCATTACAGGCGGAATAGGGTGCGGCAAGAGCTATGTGGCAGGCAAGATTAAACTGCGTGGCATTCCCGTATATGATTCTGATTACCGTGCCAAACTGCTTATGGCTACAAGTCCGGCTATTCAGCTGGAACTTACGCGCCTGGTAGGGCCTACAGTCTATTGTCAGTGCGGATGCGGAGTGCTGCAGAAGGAAGTTCTGGCCAAGTTCATATTCGGCAATCCCGATAACCTTGCTAAGGTCAATGCCATAGTTCATCCCCGAGTAAAGGAGGATTTCCGCGAGTGGGCGGCCGCTCAGAAGGGAAAGGATTTCTGCCTGTTGGAATCGGCCCTGCTCTTTGAGTCAGGGTTTGACAGTGAGGTGGATTTCAAGGTCTGCGTGGATGCTCCGCTGGAACTTAGGATAAAGCGTTGCATAAAGCGCGACAATACAACCCGAGAGGCTGTCCTGAGCCGGATTGGGAGCCAGATGGATCAGGCCGATAAGTGCCGTCTGGCCGATTTTGTGATAGTGAATGATGATGTGCAGCCCCTGGAACCCCAGATCGGCGCACTCTTAGACAAATGTAAGGAAACTTTTAACAAATAACATAGTAAATAGTATTATGCTGAACGAGATTTTGACTATTTCAGGCAAACCAAGCTTGTACAAACTGCTTACCCGCGGACGCGGCGCCCTGATTGTAGAGAACATTGACGAGACTAAGAAACGTTTCCCCATCCAGGGTACCGATAAGGTCGTATCACTGGGTGATATCTCAATATTTACCGATGACCGTGAGATGCCTCTGCGCGAGGTGTTCCAGGCTATTGAGGATAAACTGGGCAAGAAGGAGATAGAATACAACTGGCGCAAGGCCTCCAATGACGAGCTCCTCAAGTTCTTTGGTGAGATCGTCCCTGATTTTGACCGCGACCGCGTATATCCCAGCCACATCAAGAAGATTGCCGGTTGGTACGATCTTCTGGTAAAGTACAACGAAAACGACTTCAGCGAGCCCCAAGCTCCTGAGGAAGAAGAGAGCAAGTAATTCAATTAAAGCCTGAGCAGCCGCTCAGGCTTTAATTTTGATCTAATTCCAGGCCCATATAAAATAATATTTTATATGAGCTAAAATTTGGTTGGTTAAATTATTTAACTTATCTTTGCCCATGGAAATCAAAAACAAAAGGACAAAATGGAAAAAGTAACAGTTCTCTCGTCCGACAAGCTGTTCAACAGCTTTCTTGATCCCAAGTACATTCCAGCGGGACAAAACAAATACTATTTACGTAATACACAGGTGATCGCCCCCAAAGACGGCTGGCGTCATCTTACCAGTTTTGAGATTGAAACCCTCGTCAAGAATGACAACACCGCCATGAGCTGGGATAACATCCTGGTTACAGACGAGTTCGATCCCATGATGGTAAAGAACAACAAGTTCTATGGTTTTGTGCGCATCGGACGCGTATCATCCAACGGACTTCAGTTCCATGACCTGCGTCTGCCCATCGGCATAACCAACAGTTCAATCCACTCATGCGATATAGGTGATGACTGCGCCATCCATAACGTGCACTATCTGTCACATTATATAATAGGTGACCGATGCATGCTCTTCAACATCCAGGAGATGTCATGCACAGACCACGCCAAGTTCGGCAACGGAATCATCAAGGAGGGTGAGGATGAGGACGTGCGTGTATGGCTGGAGCTCATGAATGAGACCGGCTGCCGCAAGGTGCTCCCCTTTGACGGAATGATTGCGGCCGATGCCTACCTCTGGGCCAAGTTCATAGATGACAAGCGCCTGCAGGACCGCCTCAAGGCCATAACCCAGAGCTCATTCGACAGCCGTCGCGGATTCTACGGAACCATCGGATACGGCAACGTCATCAAGAACTGCTGGATCATCAAAGATGTAAAAATAGGCAACAGCGCCTATATCAAGGGCGCCAGCAAGCTCAAGAACATCACCATCAACTCATCGGAAGTGGATCCCACACAGATAGGTGAGAACGTGGTTCTGGTAAACGGTATCATAGGTTACGGATGCCGCATATTCTACTCCGTAATTGCCGTACGTTTTGTTCTGGGCAGCCACTCAAATCTTAAATACGGAGCCCGACTCATGAACTCATTCATGGGTGACAACTCAACCATATCTTGCTGTGAGGTGCTTCACAACCTCATTTTCCCGGCTCACGAGCAGCATCACAACAACTCGTTCCTGATTGCCAGCGTGGTAAAGGGACAGTCCAACCTGGCTGCCGGCGCCACCATCGGCTCAAACCACAACTCACGTACCAACGATAACGAGATTGAGGCCGGACGCGGATTCTGGCCGGGTCTGTGCGTGAGCGTAAAGCACTCCTGCAAGTTTGCCAGCTTCACCATGCTGGCCAAGGGCGCTTATCCTGCTGAGATGATTAACCCGTTCCCGTTCGCGCTCATCAGCAATGATGAGGTTCACGGCGAGCTGCATGTAATGCCGGCTTTCTCATGGATGCACAACATGTTCGCCATGGCCCGCAACAACTGGAAATACGCCACACGTGACAACCGCGTGTTCAAGGTTCAGAATATCGAGTTCGATGCCTACGCACCGGATTCAATGGAGGAGGCCATCGAGGCACGCAAACTGCTTGACAAATGGACTGCAAAGGCATGGCTCAGGAAAGAGGGCATGGCCCTTGAAGGCATGACCGATGAAGCCCTTACAGAGATGGGCCGCAAACTGCTTAACGGTGATCCCGCCAAGGTCAAGGAACTTGAGGTTCTGGGCGAGGGTATGGAGAAATCCAAACGTAAGGTTGTAATCCTGCATCCGTATGAGGCCTATCACGCCTACGGTGACATGCTTATCTACTATTCTGTTAAGAACATAGTCTCATATCTTGAGAATAATGAGAATGAGACATTCCAGGGCATCAGCAAGATGTTTGACGGTGACCGTGCACGCGTATGGTTCAACCTGGGTGGTCAGCTCATGTCAATGGAGGACGTAGACCAGTTGCGTTCCGATATCAAGGACGGCTCCCTGAACACATGGAAGGAGATACATCACCGTTACACTGAGATCTGGAAGAAATATCCTGTGGACAAACTGCGTCACGCATATATGTCACTCAAGCATATGCTTGGCGTAGATACACTTACGGTCGATGACTGGAACAACGTACTCAACAAGGGTATCGACATCCAGAATTACATATACACCCAGGTTTATGAGACCCGTAAGAAAGACTATGAGAACAAGTTCCGTCAGGCCACATTCATGAATGAGGATGAGATGCTGGCTGCATGGGGCAAGCTTGATGAGAACAGTTTCATCCTGCAGCAGCGCAAGGAGCTCAAGGAGTTTGTGGAACGTGTTCAGGGTATCAAGAAGAGACTGCTTTGATTTAATTGACTCATTTAAAAAGATTAAGATATGAATCTGAATGACAAAAAGTACTCCCAGTACGCACTCGTACAGGAGATGATGGACACAGTTGAGACAGTAAAGAAGTTTGATCCCAACTGCACCAAGGAGATAGCCGCACAGGTTAAGAAAGCCGGTAAGGCATACTTTACAGGTGAGGGTTCAAGCCGAATCTTCCCCGCCAAGAACGCTCTGCGCAAGACCAAGCGTTGGGGCATCGACCTCAATGCACAGACAGACGGCTCATGGCAGTCACGCGAGTATGACCTGAGCAAGTTCGCCGTATTCTTGGCTTCAAATTCAGGTCGTACCAAGGAGGTTACACTGCTTGCCAAGAAACTCATGGAGGAGGGCAATCCCCTGCGTTTTGGACTTACTGCAAATGAGGGTACCATCCTTTCAACATTCTGCGCCAACACACATGTACTCAACTGCGGTTGGGAGCAGGCTGTTGCAGCTACCAAGAGTGTTGTAGAGCAGGCTCTCTATTACGAGTCAGTTCTGTGGAATATGGCCGGCAAGGATGTAAAGGCCGGTCTGGCAGCTCTGCCCGCACAGATTGAGAAGGCACTCACACTGCAGGTTCCCGCCGAGGTTGTAGAGTGGGTCAAGAAGGCTGAGACCATCTATTTTGCAGGTTACAATGACGGTGTTGCCGAGGAGCTCACACTTAAGACCAATGAGATTACCCGCCGCAAGAGCGATTTCCTGGAGGGCACCTACGCTCTGCACGGAATTGAGGAGGTAATGAAAGAGGGTGACATCATATTCTGGGTTGATCCTATTGCCGATGAATATCAGAAGATTCAGGATTGCCTCATCAAGGGTGCCGGCGTGAAGGTTGTTGCAATTGCAGACCACGACACTCCGTTCCCCACAATCAAGACTCCTGCAGCAGGTGACTTCAACCCCTATGTATACCTGTGCGCAGGTTGGAACGTCCTGGTAGAGATCGGTATAGCAACCGGTATGGACCTGGATCATCCCAACCGTGCCCGCAAGGTAGGTAATGAAATACAGCTCTGAGACAGAGCACTTTGTTTTGATTCCCAGAAGGCCGGAGAGTATCCGGCCTTCATTATTTATAGTCAGTTAAGTACGGGATTATTTGCAAATCTCGGTAATGCACTCAACATTGAACTGGTAATTGCCGTTTTCACCATATACAGACTGTGATCTGGTTACAGGACCGTTATTGATGTTGAAAGCACCCCAATCATAATAGCCGTCTATGGCCAGTTCCGGCCAGCCGAAGTTGCAGTGTACCATGGTGTCATATACCCAGATGGTCTGCATATACTTTCCGTTGTTGTATACAACTACGGGTGTCGTTACATTCATCAGACCGTCAAGCAGCCAGGTGTGATTGCCGTCATAATATGTGTGGCTGTATTTCTTCCAGAATATCAGATATTTAGTGTAGACATCCACTTTGAGTGAACTGCCGGCAATGAGCACAGGACGATGGTTCTTGAGTGAATTCTCCACTTTGTTCTGATTGTATGCACCGTAGTTTCCGGAGTTGTATCCCAGTTGGCTCAGATATCCGGGAATGTCATCAAAATATGCGCTGCTTGAATTTACACCGTATTTTGTATTCACTCCCACACCAACATTATACATGAGCTGTGATATGTTCTGGTATGTTGCCAGGCTTTCGTTGCCGCTTGCAGGCATCATCACGTTCCAGTTGTAACTGCTTGGATATCTCCAGTATGCCATAAGCTGAGCCACTGCGGTTGCCACACATCCGGTCTTGCAGCGCTGTCCTGATTGTATCGGGGTGGAGAGGTCATACGGATTGTCCTGTCCCCATCTAACCGGGATCATCTTGGGAATGGCTACCTTGTACTCGGGCGTTAAGTATTCAAATGTCAATTGAGTGGTTCCTGCACGTGTTATCGTACCATCGGCCTCAAGTTTGGCCAAGGCAGACTCTATCAGTGAATCCTGCAGTTTGTTTGCCCGCTCAATCTGTTTCTCATAGGCTGCGTAGAGGTTTCCGTAGAATACCATTACGCCGGTCTGGAGGATGTCTTCACTTATATCCTCATCAAAATCTATGTTGCCCTGGGGTACGAGTGTCAGGATGTAATCGGTCCTGCGGTCAGCGGACAGGATGGTGTATCCCTGCTCATTACTGAAATTGAACAGGTATGCCAGTGTATCGGTCTCTGTTCCGGATTTGGTCTTGGCTGATTGTTTGGTGATGGGTTTGATACTGCTGATTGAACGGCCTGCAGCGCTCTTGGTAGGGGTTGATGAGTCCAGGAAACGCATTATTGACTCGGCCTGTCTGGTTGCCTCCTGTTCTGTGACGCGAGTGTCATTGAAACTGTAGGAGAGCGCTCGGATTTCATCTTGTGTCAGTTCCTCTGTCAGGTTAGAATCAGGTTCATTTTCAGTGATTTGGGTTAGTTGCCCGTCGCATGATGCGGCAAAAGCTGCCAATACCAGAATTGGCAAATAGGTTAATTTCTTCATAAGAGTAATTGGTTTAAAGGACTAATATATTTACAAATATAATACGTTTTTTGACATATCAAAGAGGCATTTACCTTTTTTAAGTGTCTCTGAGGCCGATATTTAAAGATTGTAGAATTACCTTTGCATATATGAAATCCCTATTCCCATACGATATTTCGCCCCGGGTTGAGGCGTTCAGCACCGAGCGTGAAGCTGAACTTCCTTATTATGTGGTGCAGCCTCATCAGGTCCATGGCGTTGAAATACGTGAAGTTACGGATCCGCTTACAACCCGTGATCAGCTGGAGGGCGTGGATGCGCTTATCACAAATGTGCCGGGCGTGGCCATATCGGTCCGTACGGCGGATTGCATACCGGTGCTGCTCTATGATCCCGTGCATGGGGCTGTGGCGGCGGTTCATGACGGATGGCGAGGCACGGTTCAGTGTCTTAGCGGGAAAGTGATTGCTGAGATGGGGCGCAGATACGGGACTGATGCGGCCGATATGTTAGCGGTAATAGGTCCTGGCATCGGACCTGAGAGTTTCCAGGTGGGGCAGGAGGTGGCCGATGCTTTTGCCGCGGCCGGATTCCCCATGTCTGAGATTCTGCGGGATTGCGGTCCTAAGGCTCCTACGTCAGATAATCCCATGAACGGCGGTCTGCATATCGACCTCTGGCGGGCAAATGCATGGCTGCTTGAGCAGGCTGGGGTAAAGCCTGCAAACATTCAGGTGACGGGCATCTGCACCTATTTAAATAATGACCGCTTTTACTCTGCCCGGCGGGAAGGTACCAAGTGCGGCAGGATAATCAACTGCATCAAACTGATAGAGCTAAACTGATGCGTTGGCGCTCCAGGTCCACGTCCAGTACTTTGACCAGGACTTGCTGCTGCAGCGATACCACCTGAGTGGGGTCCTTGATGAATTTGCCGGGGGAGAGCTGTGAGATGTGTATGAGTCCCTTTACGTGAACGCCTATGTCCACGAACGCGCCAAAGTTGGTGATGTTGTTCACAATGCCGGGCAGCTCCATTCCGGCTTTGACATCATCGATGGTATGAACCTCATTAGAGAACTCAAACTTCTTTAACGGTCCGCGCGGATCTCGGCCCGGTTTTTCAAGCTCCTGCATGATATCTGTCAGGGTGGGTATGCCAACCTTGTCAGTCACGTATCGGCTTATGTCAATTTTGGCACGCAGTTCGGCCGATTTCATAAGCTCCTGAACCGTGCAACCCAGATCCTTGGCCATTTTCTCGACGATGGCATAGCTCTCAGGGTGAACGGCGGAGTTGTCAAGCGGCTGCTTGCTGTCAGGAACGCGCAGGAATCCGGCCGACTGCTCAAATGCCTTGGCACCCATGCGCGGCACTTTCATCAGCTCCTTGCGGGAGTGGAACGGACCGTTCTCGGTGCGGTAATCGACAATATTCTGAGCCAGCTGCGGCCCCAGACCGCTTATATACGTAAGAAGATGCGTGCTGGCGGTGTTCACGTTCACACCCACGCGGTTCACGCAACTTACCACGGTCTGGTCAAGCGAGTGCTTAAGGTCCGTCTGGTTCACGTCTTTCTGATACTGTCCAACGCCTATTGATGAGGGGTCAATCTTGACAAGCTCTGCCAGCGGATCCATAAGCCTTCGGCCTATGGACACGGCACCGCGAACCGTCACGTCATAATCCGGGAACTCGTCACGCGCAGTCTTGGATGCCGAGTAGATTGATGCGCCGTCCTCATTCACGCTGTAGACCTGAACCCCTGCCGGCAGACGCAGACGCTCTACAAAATCCTTGGTCTCGCGTCCGGCCGTTCCGTTACCTATGGCAATGGCCTCAATCTTGTATTGCTCAACAAGAGCCTGAATCTTGGCTGCAGCCTGGCGAGCCTCGTTGTGGGGCGGGTGGGGGTATATCGCCTCATTGTGCAGCAGTGTTCCCTGTGCATCCAGACATACCACCTTACAGCCTGTGCGGAATCCCGGATCAATGCCCATAACGGCCTTCTGACCCAGTGGAGACGCCATCAGCAGCTGCTCGAGGTTTCGTACGAATATCCTTATTGCCTCCGCGTCGGCCACGCCCTTCGAGCTGGCTGCGAATTCATTCTCGACCGATGGCTGAAGCAGACGGTAGTAAGAATCCTCTACCGCCTCCTCAACCAGTTCCGATGCCTCTGACTTGCCGCGTACGAATCGGCGCGACAGTGCATCCTGAGTCTTTTCGTCATTTATCTCTATCGATACGCGCAGGAAACCTTCGGCCTCACCACGACGCATGGCAAGCAGGCGGTGCGATGCACATCGGTTTAAAGGCTCGTCAAAGTCAAACCAGTCGCGGTACTTCTGTGCATCGGCCTCCTTGCTTTTTACAACTTTACTGTAGATTCGGGCCTCGCGGCGGTAACCGTTACGGACCAGGTTGCGGGCGCTCTCATCGAGTGAAACCTTCTCGGCAATGATGTCCATGGCACCCTGCAGGGCGTCATCAATGCTCTCCACGCCTTTCTTCTTGTCAACGTACTTACCGGCCTCGCGGTCCAGCGGAACATACTGATTCTGTTTCATCACAAACTCGGCCAGCGGTTCCAGTCCCTTCTCGCGGGCGGCATCGGCACGGGTCTTGCGGTGAGGTTTGTAGGGAGCGTAGATGTCCTCCAGTTCCGTGGCGTCCCAGCAGTGCTCTATGCGGTTTTTCAGTTCCGGAGTGAGTTTGTCCTGGCTCTCAATTGTGCTCAGGACCGTCTCCTTGCGCTTGGCAAGTGTCTCCAGACGCTCCAGCGCATCGCTCACCTCAGTTACCTGAACCTCATCCATGCCGCCGGTAGACTCCTTGCGGTATCGGCTTATGAAAGGAATGGTGGCACCGTTCTCAAGGAGCTTGAGCGTGTTCTCCACCTGATGCTCCTTAAGTCCGGTCTCCCTGACTATAATCTGTATGTATTCCGCGTTCATTATCTATGTGTGTTACAGTGTCTCGTCAAAGAACTTCTTCATCTGCTCTGCGTAGGGTACGCCAAAACGGGCGAATGTGTTCTTGGTGCCCTGGTCGGGCTTCCAGTCAAAGAATGCGTGGCTGGCACCCTCTACAATCACCAGTTCGGCACGCTGGCCGGCAGCCTTCAGGTTCTCCACGTACTTCTCCATGGGAGCACGCTGAACGGTACGATCCTGGGTTCCCAGAACGAGGAACTGCGGGGCCTTACGCTTTGAGGCCTGCGGGATGTTGCTGTCCGGGGTGATGGCGTCCTGTCCGTTCTTGTCCAGATCGGCCACGAATCTCTGCAGGCTCTGCAGGTCAAACACACCGTAGCTGGGAGCGGCCGATTTGATGGCCTTTGTGAGTTCCTGACGGGCCTTCTTGGCATTCATTCCCTTAGGCAGATAGGTAGGCTTGAACTCATAAATGCCCTCCTTTGCGCCGAATCCGCCGTCGCCGATAAGGTCAACCAGGTCAATCATGCAAGCTGACAGATGTCCGCCGGCGCTATCACCGGTAACGCCTATACGGTTGGGGTTGATTCCGTACTCCTTGGCATGCTCGCGGATATGCAGGATAGCTCCGTAGCAGTCCTCAATGAGCTGGTTCATGGTGTTGGGAGTGGCATCGCCGTCACGGTCACCGATCCAGCGATAATCGATGCTGCATACTACGTATTGTCCGCCCTTAATGAGCTCACGGGCCAATCCGCGCATGATGTTCTCATCGTTCGATGACCATCCGCCGCCGTGAATGATCACGATGCAAGGCAGGTTCTTGGCGCCATCGGGAATGAATACGTCATACTTCAAGGGCTTGACGCCGGGCTGTGCATAAACCACATCCTGAATGGTGCGGTATCCGTTCATGCGCGACTCCTCTACGATCGATGCGCCTATGCTCATGTCATTGTCAACCTTGACCTGGAACTCCTGGTTCATTGACTCCTTGTATGTGGGGTAGAACATACCCTTGTCCGTAGACAGCCAGTAGCCGCTGTCAAAAGCCCAATCTGCATCTGTCACTGCCACCTTAACGTTCAGCACAGTTCCGGCAGCAACGCGTCCGTCGGCGGGAATGGCGGGAGTGACTGTCACGCTTCCGTGAGCAGGCTGGTCAACTCTGATTCTGAAACTCTCCTGAGCGCTCGATGCAGCGCATACGGTCAGTGCAGCCAATGCTGCAAGTGATTTTAGTCTTCTCATAACAAGTGGTTATTATGTAATTGTTGTTGGTTGCTTTTGATTGAACTTGTA
>Ga0265299_10004301_pt1 | contig 13528 bp, 14 predicted proteins | sample AusTroGonzalo_MG_4_FD_193485 | JGI IMG/M metagenome (GOLD analysis project Ga0265299, IMG submission 193485) | Bovine rumen microbial communities from tropical cattle in Woodstock, Queensland, Australia - Gonzalo_02 | ecosystem: Host-associated > Mammals > Digestive system > Stomach > Rumen ...
GGCTCATGTACTTATCGAACTGCCAGCTGTTCAGCACGAAGCGGAGGTCTGCATTACGACGATCCCACCAGATGCCGAAGACATCACCGTGTCCGTTCAGGCTCATCAGGTAGTCGAGGTTGATCTCGTAGACTGCCTCATACTGTGCAGCGGTGAGGTTCAGCTCGTAAGCCATCTTGTCGCTCAGGAACAGTGCCTCGTGCTTTGCTGCGTTATAGCTCATTGCGTTGGCCGAGATAGTCATGACCATCATCACTGCCAGGATCATCATCTTCTTCATATCATTATCTCCTATACTTTAGAGTTTGACATTTTGTTTCTTGTTCACAGTGCAAAGTTCGGAACTTTTAGCGAGGTTTACAAAGGAAAAATCATAATATGGAGGGGATTTTTCCCTATTTGTGAGTAGGGAAAACTCTTCGTATCAATTTTTATTCCGCCGTTGACCCGCAGCTGATTGAAGAACTGACGGAAGTGAAGGAAATCATTCACGATTATAACCTGTTGCGCCCATCGGAGAAACTGAAGGCAAGGGAAATCCTGAAAAAGCTGTTGGGCCACATCGCTGACGACGAGATTCTGATCATCCAGCCCTTCTACTGCGACTACGGTAAGCAGATCAGCGTGGGCAAGCGGTTCTTTGCGAATTTCAACTTCACCGTGCTCGATGAAGCCTCAGTCACCATCGACGACGACACCCGCATCCACAAGCTCTTCCTCTCTACCGTGACCGCCTGACAGACCGGCACCACCAGTCTTCATCGCTGTCATGAAGCGACCACATAAAAGTCCTCTACAAAGATTATCCGCTATCCCAAGCGATTTATAGTTGATTAGCGATGGCAAATATAGGCAATATGTTTTTCCCTGTTACTGTACGTAAGGGCGGGGGCGACGATACAAATGGTCGATTATTTTACTTTCAAGGAATTGGAACCTCTTGTAGTTTCTTTAGCAAATGAGGATCCGTTACCTTGTATAGCGTGTCTACCCAATGAAATTCATCATATGTTACAATCAGGAATGTATCATTCACAATGTTCAATTTCCAATTGAAGTCACCCATCTTAATTACAGAATCATTCACCAAAGACCATGTATGAATAACTACCACATCCTCAGTGTCATGGAGATAGCATTTCTTGTCGGCATATCTTTCTTCGATAGTATACCTTTTTCCCTTACGATCAAAGTATATGTAGAATTTTGTCTTGACACCAGGATCGAAATGCGCATAATACCAATACTGGCAGCTATCGCCAGCTATCAGTTTTACTCTATCATATCCTTTTGAGCAACACGAGAATAACACTACGATAAATAATGATATATAAACTTTCTGCATAACTTATCTTTACGGTTGATATCGAGGGCAAATATAGGCAATTTGTTTGAAACGGCCAAATCTGTGGGGTAAATTGTAGGGTGTCCCTTCGACAAGCTCAGGGACCGCGGTGGGGTGCTCAGAGAGCGGGGGGGGGCGGTTCTCCCTTCGACAGGCTCAGGGACCGCTCAGAGAGCTTGTCGCGCTCGAGCTTTGCTCACTTGGCTTGTCCAAGAAGGGACTTTCGAAGAGTCTGTGGTGATATATCTTTACAAATGGGCGCGCATAGCTTGCGTGGTGGGCAGGAACATGGGAATATGGGGCGTAGGCGTGAGTTTTGGACCGTTTTTGTAATTGACTGATAATAAAACGATTACATCCGCACAAGAAAGGGGCGGGATTTTTACCTCATGGAGATAGGGCCTATGAGTCGTGGAGATAGGGTTTACGAGTGAAAGGGATTATCTCTATACCCTATAAGAGATTATCTCCTTCTCTCGTAGGTGCCATTCCTTTCGGTCGTGGAGACCATCTCTTTAACTGTTAGAAGGCACCCCCACCCCAAGTAGCTCCCTTCTCCACTCCAGATAGGTAGAAAGTACACCTAAACAGGGCAAAAAGGGACTATAGGAGGCCCCTCGGTTTTTCTAGTTCACAACTTCGGACGAACGTTTTTTTAGGCACTTTTTTAGGACAATATGAAAAAAGAATAAGAGTAGTGCCAAAGAGAGAGAGAAAATGGCACTACTCTTTCTTAATACAGTCTGTTCTTAAGAACCTCTGTACACTGTTCGAGCATCTGGATGAATGCCCGTGTAGAGTTTTTCATATAACCGTCGCGGAGCACGTGGATACACCCCTCCATCCTACCCGACGGCACGGAGATAGGTACGGCACGGAGCCCTGTCTCATCGATGATGGTCGCCTCGGCGAGCACCGTGACGAACTTCGTCTGACGGACCAGCTTCAGGAGCAACGACACGTTGTTGATCTCCGTCTTGACATTATAATGGTGGTCTGTATGCAGAAGCACTTGATCGAAGGCGTGACGGGCCTGCAGTCCCTTGGCAGGCAGGGCGAAGCAGTAGCGCTCCAGCTCGTCAAGGGTCACCTCCTGCTTGGCCGCCAGCGGATGGTGCTCATTGACGATCGCCGCCAGGCGGTTGTCGAACAACAGTCGGCTCTCGATATGCTCGTTGTGCTCCGTCGGCTTGAAGGCCACCACGAAGTCGAGCTCATGGCGCTGCAGTCGCTCTATCAGGTCTGTCATCGACGCATAGAACACATTGAGCTTCACCTTGGGGTATTTCTTCAGGAAGTCGATCATCGTCTCCGAGATCATGCTGCTGAACGAATAGGTGACGCCGATATTCAGCTCGCCCGTCAGCATGTTCTTCAGCTCCTGCATCCTCAGGAAACAGTTGTCCACCTTATACACACTCTCACGGGCCAACGGCAGAAGCATCCTGCCCGCCTCGGTGAGCAGCACCTCATGACTGTTGCGGATGAACAGTTGCTGGTCCAGCTCACGCTCCAGATTCAGGATCTGTTGCGAGAGCGTGCTCTGGGTGATAAACAGTTCTTTCGCGGCCACCGAGAAATTGAGCGTCTCGGATAGCCTGAGGAAATACCTCAGTTGTCGCAGTTCCATAACTCACGATTCACTTTCTGTCATACTCTTTCCCTCTGCCCTTACATCGAGAGCATCAGGCATCTTCTCCGTTCGAAGGCTGGTCTTCAGACTTTCCTCCACTCCCAAGCGCCTTCTCGCCCAAACGGGCAATGGCTTTTCTGCCTGAGAGCCATAATGGAGTTCACTGCTGCGGGACAGTCGGAGATTCTCACTCACATTCCCAATTAAGCACAGCTAAGTGCACCTTCACGGGCGACACATCTCTGTATCACAGGTGCAAAGATACACATTTTCAACAAACAAACAAAAATATCCCCACAGAAAAAAGCGGTTATTGCTTTTTCCGATAGTCTCGTTCGGAACAACTAATAACCAATGCGACTCCCACGTCGGATAATCATCTATCTTTGCAGTAGAATAAGAAACCAAAAAAACTTCGCACTATGGGTTATGTTATTATCGTCGCTATAGAATTTCTGCTGACCTTCATCGGTGTCACGTTGCTGATTGTCTATAAGAACAAGCATGCCTGACGGCATGACCGCACACGACCAATTCACCGATCGACGGCAGAGACCGTATTGGCTTCATACGAGAAAAAACGAATAATCGGCCTGTTCGTCGATTATTTTTTCTTTTTTATCGACCAAATCGTATATTTGCCGATGAAAAAGCGACTAAAAAACAATGATCATGAAAAGACTGATGATTACTTTGGTGGCGATGATGGCGATAGCCGTCTCCGCCCATGCGATGAGTTTCTCTAAGGCACGCAGCCACGCGCTGTACTTGACCGACAAGATGGGCTATGAGCTCGATCTGACCGACGACCAGTACAATGCGGTTTATGAGATTAACCTCGACTACATGATCAGCCTCAACTTCGAGAGCGATCTGTACGGGTTCTACTGGACGCGTCGTAACAACGAACTGAAGTTCGTGCTCTCGACCTACCAGTACCAGCGGTTCCTTGTCACGGAATACTTCTATCGCCCCATCGGCTGGCAGTCGAAGTCGTTCACCTTTGTCATATACAGACACTACCCGAAAAACAGGTTCTACAGGAACGCACCACGTGTCTACGACACCTACAAAGGTGGCAACCGCCAGTACCATCACAGTCCGTATCAGGGACGTACCTACTCGAACGATCCCAACCGCAACGCACGGCAACTGCCGCAGGCCGGCTCTAAGTGGCCACAGCCCGACAAGAAGAAGAGTCAGGCCATCAGGGGCACCCGTCAGCAGACCATCAGCGTGCCGAACCAGCCACAGGGTACCAGTAGGAAGGCCGGTGACGCCCACCGCGGTGGCAGGCGCTAGACCATCTATTTCCGATCGTTACGGATAAGTTCGAGGAGCTTCTCGACGGCCTCCTCCTCGGGAATGTTCTTCTCGACACACTCCTTGGCACGGTAGAGAGAAATCTTACCGCGCCCGGCACCGACATAACCATAGTCGGCATCTGCCATCTCACCAGGACCGTTGACGATGCATCCCATGATTCCGATCTTCAGACCCACACAGTCCTTTGTGGCAGCCTTGATCTTGGCAATCGTCTCCTGCAGGTTGTAGAGCGTACGTCCGCAGCCCGGACAGGAGATATACTCCGTCTTCGTAAACTTGATGCGGGCGGCCTGCAATAAAGCATCGCCCAGGGCTTCCAACTGAGAAGAAGCATAGCGAGGCGAACGGATCACGATCTCCGTAGCCTTACGGTCGATGAGCAGGGCACCCACTGCCATGGCGGCCTTCAACTGCAGGGTCTCCCAGTCGGGCGCATCGATATCAAGCACGATGGTGCTGTCGCTGATGGAGGCCTCAGCCTGCTCACGCAGGGCGGCACACTCCTCGATCATATCGACCAACTTACGGGCCACGGGGATCTCGCACTCGGGCTCCTCAGAGAGCGACACACGGATGGTGTCGCCGATACCCTCCGTCAGGAGAGCACCAATACCCAAGGCACTCTTGATACGACCGTCCTCGCCCTCGCCAGCCTCGGTGACACCAAGATGCAAGGGGTAATGCATATCCTCTTTGTCCATCGTGGCTACGAGCAGGCGCACGGTATTCACCATCACGACCGTGTTCGATGCCTTGATACTGATGACCACATCATGGAACTGCTCGCGCTTGAAGATACGCAGGAACTCCATGCAGCTCTCCACGATGCCCTCGGGGGTGTCGCCATAGCGCGACATGATACGGTCGGAGAGCGAGCCATGGTTCACACCGATACGTACGGCCGTATGGTGCTCCTTACAGATATTCAGGAACGGCACAAGCTTGCGCTCGATCTTCTGCAGCTCTGCCGCATATTCTTCGTCGGTATATTCCAGATGCTTGAACGTTCGACCAGGATCGACGTAATTACCCGGGTTGATGCGGACCTTCTCGCAGTAAAGGGCTGCGATATCGGCCGTATGCGCCGTGAAATGGACATCAGCCACCAAAGGGGTCATATAACCGTCGGCCTTCAGTCGGGCCGAGATATTCTTCATATTCTCCGCTTCTCGTGTGCCCTGTGTGGTAAAGCGCACCAGCTCGCCACCGGCATCGATGATACGCTTGGCCTGTGCCACGCCACCCTCGGTGTCGTTGGTGTCGACCGTAGCCATCGACTGGATACGGATGGGGTTAGAGCCTCCTATACCTATCGTTCCGACACGGGTCTCGGATGATTGTCTTCTTTTATACATAGAACTTCGAACCTTGAATAATAAATACCCTAAAAGTCAACAGCTATCAATTAGTCTTATACTGATACTTGATTCCGGCCAGTTCCTCGTTGGCCTTCTCGATCTTGATCTTCAGGTTACCCTTGTACACCTCCAGGCGCTGTGCCAGAGCCGCATCGCCAAGTGCCATCATCTCCACGGCGAGGATGGCAGCGTTCTGCGCACCGTTGACACCGACGGTGGCCACGGGAATGCCCGGTGGCATCTGGATGATAGAGAGCATGGCGTCGAGACCGTCGAGCATGCCCTTGATGGGTACACCGATGACGGGCAGGGTGGTCGAGGCGGCGATGACACCCGGCAGGGCGGCAGCCATGCCGGCACCAGCGATGATCACCTTGATGCCCCTGTCCTTGGCGGTACGGGCGAACTCCTCCACCGCATCAGGTGTGCGGTGGGCCGAGAGGGCGTTTACTTCGAACGGCACCTGCATCTCATCCAAGAGCTTGCAGGCTTTCTCCATAATAGGCAGGTCACTGGTGCTGCCCATGATAATACTGACTAATGGTTTCATATCTTTATTATTTTGTTTGCATCATATGTTATCACTACAGATAGATCAGTCCCAGGATGGAGCAGACCACTCCCACGAAGAAGCCCGTCACCACCTGCGCTAACGTGTGCTGCCGGAGGATCATCCGACTGGAGCCGAGAACCCCGGCAAGGATCAGCACCAGACAGAGCCACCACACGGGATTGAAGCCGAAGAACTCGCCGAACACGAAGAGGGCACCGGCCACACCGCCGATAGCAGCCATATGCGTGGAGATCTTCCACCATACATTGATCAGCGCACAGACAATCTGGATAAACAGGGCCGCCGAGACCATCGTTCCCATGAAATGGGGGATGTGCAGCAGGTCCATCAGATAGACACAGAAGAAATAGCAGAGGATGGAGATCACATACGGAACGACACGGCGCTCCTTGATACCGAGCTCTATCAAGTTCCACCCCTGATAGCGACGGTAGAAATGGATGAGCACTGTGGGCAACAGGATGGTGAACACATAGACGAGCGTCAGCACCTGAAGCTTATAGGCCCACGGCATCTGACTGAGGTAACTGAACACGAACAGTGCCATCAGTCCTACCAGCGGCAGGTAGAAGGGGGTGAACAGCATGCTCACGATGCGCGCCGCCAGAATAATATTCTTCTCTCTTGTTATCACCATCTCGTTGTCTCTTCTTTTCACTTAATCGCCATCTTCCTCAGTCGGGCGATGGGAATCGCTAACTGCTCACGGTATTTCGCCACGGTACGGCGCGCTATCGGGAAGCCCTTGGCGGCCAGCTCGTCTCTGATGGCATCATCGCTCAGGGGATGTTTCTTATCCTCTCCGTCGACAATGTCGCGCAAGGCCGCCTTGATCTGCCGGGTCGACAGTTCCTCGCCACTCTCCGTCACATAACTGTCACTGAAGAAATGGCGCAGGGGGAATGTGCCCCAACGGGTCTGTGCATACTTCGAGTTGCTCACACGGGAGACGGTTGACACGTCGAGACCTGTCTTCTCGGCCACATCCTTCAGGATCATCGGGCGCAAGGAAGCCTCATCGCCATCGACGAAGAACTGGTGCTGTAACTGGATGATGGCACGCATGGTGACGGACAACGTGTGACGGCGCATCTTGATGGCCTCGATGAAGCCTTGTGCCGCGTCGACCTTCTTCTTGATATAGAGCAGAGCCTCCTTGGTCTGCCGACTGAGATGCTCCTTGTTCTGCTGGTATTCCTTCATGGAGTCGACAAACGACTGCGACACTCTTAACTCAGGCACCTCACCGTTGTTGAGCGTGAAGGTGACGGTACCGTCGTCCTGCGTATCGACGATGAAGTCGGGCGTGATCTGCTGAAGACTTCTGCCGACCGTCTCGCCCAACGAGGCACCCGGACGGGGATTCAGCTTCCGCAGTTCCTGAAGCAACGTCGCGGCCTGCAGCTCGTTCAGCGACAGCTCTGTCTGTATCTTGTCCCAGTGCTTCTTGGTGAACGCCTCGAAATAGTCGTTGACCACACGCATCATCAGGTCCTTCAGTCGTGACGGTTCCCGACGACCGATCTGCAGCAGCAGGCACTCCTGAAGCGAACGGGCACCGATACCGGCCGGGTCGAAGGTCTGCAGGAGCAGGAGCACCTGTTCGATCTCCGAGACCGACACATCCAGATTATGATAGACCGCCAGCTCATCGCTGATGGCTACCAGACTCTTCCGCAGGAGGCCGTCGTCGTCGAGCGAACCGATCAGATACTCCATGATGTCGTACTGACGTGCGGTCATATCCGTCTCGCCCATCTGTTCCTTCAACTGGTCATAGAACGACCTGGTCTCTCCGTAGACGATCTCCTCGTGCTCTTCTGCGACAGCGCTGCCGCCATGATAGACGGGCAGCTCCTCGTCGTCGCGCCCGATATTGCTCAAAGCATCGTCGAGGGCCGACTGTCGCTCCTCGCGTTCGTTCTGCTCATAGAAATCGTCGGAAGGCTCCGGATTATCCAGGTTCTCCTGACTGTCCGTGCTCTCCGTATAGTCACCACCCGACTCTGACTCCAAGGCCGGGTTGTCGTTCATCTCTGTATTGATACGATCCAACAGTTGGGTGACGGGCAGTTCCACCAACGAGGCCTGCAGCAACTGCTGATGCGAGAAGGTCTGTCCCTGCTTCAGCTGTTGCGACTGCTCTTGTATCTGTCCCAACTTATCGCTCATCACTTATCACTCTTATAATACTCTTTCAACTGATTGGCATAGGAGGCCAGATCCTCGGGGTTGGCATTACCGAAGCGCCGCCATACTTGCTGACATGGCAGAAGCAGTGGACTGATCATCACGTTCTTCTTATTCAGATACGGGTCACAGTGCTGGAACACATCCAGCACCTCGGCAACCTCCTGCGGTCTCACCTTCAGCAGTCGGGCCAGTTCCTGTACCTCGGGGGTCTCGGCCACCATCGTGATGGGGGTCAGGCGGAAATAAAGGTCGAGGATCAGCGTCAGCATCACAGGCGTCATCGGTGTCTCTTCCGTCGCCGGCCTGAAATCCTTCTCGAAACTCTCGTTCATCTCCACACCGTCGTAGAACTCGTCGGCATGGTTGAAACCTGTCATCTCACGCAACAGACGGGCAGCACGTGCCAGTTTACGGGGGTTATTACCGTAGGTCTCCCAGATATGCTCAATACGGGGTGTCTCCAGATTGGCGATCTGACACATCTTGTTGAAAAGCACCGTAGGGGGAATATGCAGTTCCATACTCAGATCGACCATCTTCCGACTGTACATCGGCTTCATGCCGACTGGCTTCTGCAGATATATCTGCATCAGCAGCAGCCAGTAATCGTCCTGCCATTTCGTGTTTCTTGCCATAATGCCGAGTATTTTTCTGCAAAAATACTGCTTTTTTCGTATAATAGCATCGAAAAGGTCAAAAACTTATCAGAATTTTTTCGTCCCTGCCCTTACAGGGCACCCCCCGGTTTAATGATGCGAAGGCATTACCGAGCGGTCAGTTCATCCAACAGGCCTTCGCAAGCGTCTTCGAGCAGCTCGACAGCAAACTCGAAATCGCGATCGTCGCCATAATAAGGATCGGGGACGGTCTGCTGACCAGGGTGGTGACGGAGGTAATCGCTCATCCGGATAATCTTTTGGCGGTCGGCAGCCGAACGGGCCTGGCGCGCCACGTCGTGATAGTTCTCATGATCCATCACGGCAATCAGGTCGAAGCGGTCGAAATCGGCAGCAGAGAACTGACGGGCACGATGGTCGAAGACATAGCCATGCCGCTCGCCACAGCGACGCATACGGTAGTCGGGCAACTGTCCGACATGCCAGGAGCCGATACCGGCGGAGTCAATATAGAAATCGTCGGTGAGACCGCGTGCCTCGACGAGATGATGCATGATGCCATCGGCAGCCGGAGAGCGGCAGATATTGCCCAGGCAGATAAAGAGAAGACGCTGTTTCATACGTTCACTGTGACATCGGGTTTCCACAAGACGGTCTTACCGGCATAGAGCGAGGCCTGCACGTCGATCAGACGTTGATTAGACGAACCACGGAAGAGCAGGTCGGGGTCATGGAGCTCCTGAATGAAAGGACCGTCGACGAGGACGTCGATCTGTTCCAGCAACGCACGCTGGTCCTCATGGATCAAGCTCTCATAGACGAAGCCGGTAAAGCACCAGATATCCTTGTTCGACTGCTGATGAATGGCTCGTGCCAGTTCCGCGAAGCCTGCCGCCTGATACATCGGGTCGCCACCAGAGAAGGTGACATTGGCAAAAGGGTCGGACATGATGATCTTCATCAGCTCGTCGGTCGTCATCTCATGCCCTTGGTCGAAGGCCCATGACTGGGGGTTATGGCAACCCGGACAACGATGACTGCACCCCGCACAATAGATGGAGGTCCGGAATCCCGGACCATCCACCATCGTATCTTCTATGATATCGAGCACTCGTATCATGTCGGACTGTCTGCCTTTAGCTATTGAACAGGTCTTGAGCACCGTGATCGATGTGCGTCACACGGTCGTTCAGCTCGGCCAGCTTACCACTGTTCCAACGGTCTGTCGTTCCGACGAGATAGCCCGTGATACGTTGTAGCTTGTCGATATTCGTAGATCCGCACTTCGGACACTTCTCCAGTTTGTCGTCGGCATTCTCATAGCCACAGTCCATACAACGGTTACGGTTGTGGTTCACGGAGCCGTAGCCCATATCCAACTGGTCCATCATATCGACCACGCTCATGATGACCTGGGGGTTGTGGGTGGCATCACCGTCGATCTCCACGTAGAAGATATGTCCGCCACGGGTCATCTCATGGTAGGGAGCCTCCACCTCAGCCTTATGACGGGCAGAGCACTTGTAGTACACAGGCACGTGGTTGGAGTTAGTATAGTAGTCGCGATCCGTAACACCGGGGATGCTACCGAACTGCTTACGGTCTTTCTTCGTGAACTTACCACTCAGGCCCTCGGCCGGTGTGGCGAGCACAGAATAGTTATGATGATAGCGCTCGCAGAAGTCGTTGACACGCTGACGCATATATCCCACAATCTTCAGACCCAGCGCTTGAGACTCGGCGCTCTCTCCGTGGTGCTTACCCGTCAGGGCCACCAGACATTCTGCCAGTCCGATGAAGCCGATACCAAGGGTGCCTTGGTTGATAACGCTCTCGATCGTGTCGTTGGGACCGAGCTTGTCGGCTCCGATCCAGAGGCTTCTCATCAGCAAGGGGAACTGCTTAGTGAAGGCTGTCTTCTGGAACTGGAAACGGTCGTCAAGTTGCTTAGCCGTGATCTCCAGCATGTTGTCGAGTTTCGCCATGAACATATCGACACGCTTCTGCTGGTCGGGCTCGCCCATACACTCGATGGCAAGCTTCACGATATTGATGGTAGAGAAGGAAAGGTTGCCGCGTCCCACACTGGTCTTCGGGCCAAAACGGTTCTCGAACACACGGGTACGACAGCCCATCGTGGCGACCTCATGCATGTAGCGCTTAGGATCGTCGGCACGCCACTCGTCTGTCTGATTATATGACGCGTCGAGGTTCAGGAAGTTCGGGAAGAAACGACGCGCCGTTACCTTACATGCCAACTGGTAAAGATCGAAGTTGCGATCCTCGGGCAGGTAGTTCACGCCACGCTTCTTCTTCCATATCTGAATGGGGAAGATGGCTGTCTCGCCATTGCCGACGCCCTCGTAGGTTGAAAGCAGGATCTCTCGCATGATGCAACGCCCCTCGGCAGAGGTGTCCGTACCGTAGTTGATCGAAGAGAATACCACCTGGTTACCACCACGGGAGTGGATCGTATTCATATTATGAATGAACGCCTCCATGGCCTGATGTACACGGCCAACGGTCTTGTTGACCGCATGCTGACGTGCACGCTCCTTACCCGTCAGACCGTCAAGCGGCTTCTTGAGATAGTCGATCAGCGGCTCGTCGTAGAGATCCTTATAGCTCTCGCCGTTCAACTCCTCCAGCGCCTTCAGCTCTTCCACATAACTCATACGAACATAGGGTGCCAAATAGAAGTCAAAGGCCGGGATAGCTTGACCGCCATGCATCTCGTTCTGAGCACACTCCATGGAGATGCAAGCCAGTACCGAGGCCGTCTCGATACGCTTGGCCGGACGCGAAGCACCATGACCGGCCACGAAACCGCGGTTGAGGATATTATCGAGGGGATGCTGACAGCAGGTAAGCGACTTGGTGGGATAATAGTCCTTGTCGTGGATATGCAGATAGTTGTGCTCCACAGCATCACGGGCTTCCTCGGACAGCAGATAGTCGTCGACAAACGGTTTCGTCGACTCAGAAGCGAACTTCATCATCATGCCGGCAGGAGTGTCGGCGTTCATGTTGGCATTCTCGCGCGTCACATCGTTGTTCTTGATGTTCACGATATCAAGGAACACCTCACGTGTCTTTGCCTTACGGGCAATAGAACGCTGATTGCGATAGGCGATATACTTCTGTGCCACATCCTTTCGGCTCGACTTCATCAGTTCAAGTTCTACTGAGTCCTGGATCTGCTCCACGGTCATCTGACTGTCGCCACATTGGGCGATATGATCGGTGATCTGATACAACAGGCGCTCATCCTCACCCTTATCGGTATGAAGCATTGCCTTACGGATGGCTGCCATAATCTTCTGCTCATTAAAGCCCACAATGCGTCCGTCACGCTTTACTACTGTCTGAATCATATGCTTATCGAGTTTTTAGTCAAAAAATTCCGTTTGCAAAGATACGACATTTATCCGTAAGTTGCCTATTTTGGAAAACTTTTCTTGCGTTAATAAATATTAATCAGCTGATTAAAAAGCACTTAGAAAACCAATACGGACAACTTTGCAGAAAAAGGGCAATACACAGTTGTCCGTTTTGGAAAACTTGTTACACACATCTGTTTTCCAAAACGGACTATAAAAAAGCGTCTAAATTACTGTTTCGTACTGAATGCCAGGGCGTACATACGGATTTGTTTCACCATTGCTACAAGTCCGTTCGAACGCGTCGGCGACAGGTGTTCCTTCAGACCGATCTCCTCGATGAAATAGAGATCGGCATCCAGAATCTCCTGAGGTGTATGTCCGCTGAGCACACGTATCAACAAAGCCACGATACCTTTCACGATCAGCGCATCACTCTCAGCCGTGAATCGGAGAACTCCATCCTCATAGTCGGCCTGGAGCCATACCCTACTCTGGCAACCATCTATCAGGTTGCTCTCCGTCTTATATTTCTCATCAAGAGGAGGCTGCTCATTCCCCAGATCAATCAACAACTGGTACTTGTCCATCCAATCATCGAAAGCAGAGAACTCCTCTATAATCTCGTCCTGAATATCATTAATTGCCATTGCCTTTTGACTTTTCTAGTTTAAACAACTTATCACTGGGACGCACCTTACCTGTAACGGCGATGCTGACCTTCGTGCCTTGCTGTGCCACCTCTACAGGACCGTGATCATCGTGGATCTCGTCGGCCGTGACGTACATCACTCCTGTAGTCGGACCTGTGATAAGCATCTTATCTCCTACTTTGAAAGTGTTCGCCTCGACGGTGAACTCCGCTACGCCGAGCTTCGAGAAATATTTCACGCCCTTGCCGATATAGACCTTACGTTCCGTGGCGTTCGAGCCATAGTTCTTATTCCACTCGCCCATCGTCTGTCCCTGATAGTAGCCATCCCAGAAGCCACGGTTGAAGACGGTAGCCAGGCGTTCATCCCACTCATCCTTCCGCGCCTCCGTGAACGTACCGTCGAGGACAGCCTGAATAGCCTCCTTATAACAATTCACGACGGTATAC
>Ga0265299_10004302_pt1 | contig 13526 bp, 10 predicted proteins | sample AusTroGonzalo_MG_4_FD_193485 | JGI IMG/M metagenome (GOLD analysis project Ga0265299, IMG submission 193485) | Bovine rumen microbial communities from tropical cattle in Woodstock, Queensland, Australia - Gonzalo_02 | ecosystem: Host-associated > Mammals > Digestive system > Stomach > Rumen ...
TATTTTACTGTTTTTTTTTGCAAAAAATTAATTATTTATTTACCAATTTGGGTTATTTTGATGAATAGATAAATAGAAAGGGAGAATAATATGAAACTTATTTTAACAGGTTTTTGTGCGATTTCCGCATTATTGTATGGAGAGACTTTTGCAGTGAACTACGGTGCTGGAGAACAAAACAATTTGTCCCGCTCGTCCAGCAGCTCTAGCCTAAGTAGCTCTGATAGTTTTTATAGCGCTTTTGATAGTTCTAACATATTTAAAGAAGTATCTAAATACATTTCCGAGAATGGACTTTCATTAATGGAGGTATGCCAATATATTCTAGCACAAAGGACAATAATCCAATGGGTTGAAAAAGGTGACGACATCAACGAGGCTCGAAGGAGATGTAATTTCAAACATTCTAAACAATTACTTGATAACGCTGCGGAGCAGCTGTTAACAATCCTTGTTAAGAAAACCGATCTCGTCGAGGCTGATAAGGTAAAGCAGATGTTAGATTTGAATGAATCTAAAATTTTAGATTTGAATAACTTTGAAAAATTATATACGGAGGAAGCTTTTAAAGACGTTTGGGCTTTTTGTGAATCAGGAAATTTTTCTCTTCCGTTGTTTCGTGCATGTGACAGAGGTTATGAAAAAGCTGTAAAATATTTGATAGAATATGGAGAGGATGTTAATGCAGAAAATAGCGGAGGACTAACCCCGTTGTTTTTTGCGTGTAAGTCGTATAGGGCCTATAAGCTAGGGGTGGTTGAAAACATTGTAAAATGTCTGGTAGAACACGGAGCTGATGTCAATAAAGTAGATATGAGGGGTAATACTCCGTTGTTCCATGCGTGTCGAGAAGGTCATGAAAACGTCGTAAAATATCTGGTAGAACAGGGAGCGAATGTTAATAAGGTGAATGACGGAGAAGAAACTCCGTTGTTCTGGGCGTGTGAACAAAAAAATGTAAACATTGTAAAATGTCTGGTAGAACACGGGGCTAATGTTAATAAAGCAGATGAGTGTGATAGTACTCCGTTGTTATATGCGTGTGTAAACGGCCATGAAAACATTGTAAAATATCTGGTAGAACACGAAGCTGATGTCAATAAGCAGGTATGTAGCAAGGGAAGCCTTACTAATACACGTGTAGAGGGTAAGACTCCGTTGCTCGTTGCGTGTAAAAAAGGTAATGAAATGATGGTAAGATATCTGGTAGAACACGGAGCTGATGTCAATAAAGCAGATAAAAAGGGAAGAACTCCACTTCTTTATGCAAAGAGTGACACAATCAAGAAGTATTTAGTAGAACATGGAGCTAAAGAATAATCGTCAAAAATTAGGGCACTTCGCGCGGGGTGTCCTGATTTTTTATCAAATTTCCTATGCTTTCAGGGAGTGAATCCAACTGATTGTGGTCTATATCTAGTCTCTTCAATTTTTTTAATTTTCCTATGCTTTCAGGAATTGAAACCAATTGATTTTCGGATACGCTAAACTCCTCTAAGTTTTTCAATTTCTCTATTTTTTCGGAAATCGAAACCAGCTGATTACGCGATACGTACAAATTTTTCAGATTCGAAAGTTCGAAAACACAATCAGGAATCGTGGTTAACTTACTTTTTCGTTCCCTTCCTGAAAGATCTAATGTTTTCAGTTTCTTCAAATTTCCCATGCTCTCGGGAAGAGATTCCAGCTCAAGGTTTTCCAAATATAGGGTTTCCAAATTTTTCAATTTCCCGATCGATTCAGGAATTGATTTCAGGTTACTAAATCCTAGAGATAACATCTTCAGATTTTTCAAATTACAGACATTTTCGTGGATTGAAATTATTGGATTGCCCCACGCTACCAAAGCTTTTAGATTTTTTAAATCACCTACACAGCTCGGGATTGATGTTAAATGATTTCCGCAGATATTCAACTTCTCTAATTTCTGTAGATTTTTCATGCTTTCGGGAAGAGTTTTGATATGCATATTCTCTCCGACATCTAAGTAGATGAGATTTCTCAAATTTCCAATAGATTTCGGCAATGATTTCAGCAAATCGCCTTGCAAATTTAATACAGTTAATTGAGTTAAATTTCCGATGGATTCAGGAAGTGATGATATAGGATTCCACTGAAGATCAAGTATCTTTAATTTCGTTAAATTTCCGATGGTTTTTGGAACTGATTTTAGGTTATTCCATTCGATAATCAGCTCTTCTAACTGAGTCAGATCTCCGATAAAATCAGGCAATGCGGAAATTTCATTATGTTCTAACCTCAATTTTTTTAATTTCTTTAAGTTTCTGATATTTTCGGGAAAAGCTGTTAAGTTACACTCAATTATTTGCAATTCTTCTAAGTTTGGGGCTTTTGATAACAAAATTGATACCTGACTCAGGAAATTTTGCTTATCTCTGATATTTCCCTTTATCTTCAGCTTTTTGAGTTTAGAAAAATTTTGTCCTTCCCATTTTAAATCTTTTAACTCATCAGCTTTTAGTACAACTTCAGTTAAATTCTTGTCGTGAGAGTTTTGAATATCGACCGAATTTTCGATTTGCGGAGAAAACTCATCGCATCCACCAAACATCGCAGCGGAAAACAACAATAAATATATATATCTTTTCATGACCTTACCCCTTATTTTCAAAATTCTCCGAATTATTATCAGACCCAAGAGTTAACAAAAGGTTAATTTGCATTTTCTTAACCTTTTTATGTTACTCTCCCAAGGGCGGGGGACGTGGGGGTGCTCGTCGTTAAAGGTTAACAAAAAGTTAATTTTTGTGTCGATTTTTACGGAAAATTTCTCCGCACATCCGCTCACAACTCACGCCAAAATTCCTTAACTTTTGCCTAAATATTTTGCGATATCTTCGTATCCTTCTTGCTCTGCTACGGATAACGGAGTATCTCCATTCTTATTTGGTTTGCAAACATCGGCACCGTGTTTAACTAAATATTCCACAATCTCTTCACGACCATTTTGTGCCGCTTCTAATAGAGGAGTGGCACCATCACTTGCTGATTTATCAATTTCGGCGCCGCATTCAACTAAATACTCAACAATATCTGTATAACCATCTCGTGCCGCTATATATAGCGCAGTGTGTCCATCATTGTTTGGTTTATTGACGTCAGCTCCATTCTCAATCAAATATTTTATGATATCTTCGTCGCCCTCTTGAGTGGCTAATAACAAAGGCGTAGTGCCATCGTTTTTGGCTTTATTTGTACTTGCTCCATTTTTGATAAGATATTTTACAGCTTCCAGGCGGCTATTCTTTACGGCCAACAACAAAGGAGTAGTTCCATGTTTGTTTGTGTTGTTGATATCTACGCCGTGCCCAATCAATCTTTCTAGTGTATCGGCATCACCTGAGAGAGAAGCACACCTAAAAAGAATAACGATAGATTTTTTGCTTATTTTACGCCAAAGATCTTCGATATTTTTTATTATTGAATCAAGGTATATAATCGAAATCTCCTCCCATCATGTCTAAACTCTCCAAATAATCACTCACAACTCGTGCCAGAATTCCTTCACTTTTGCGAAAAAGCCCTCGGATTTCGGATGAGCTTTGTGATCTTTATCGAATTCGCGCAGCAGCTCTTTCTGATGGTCTGTGAGATTGACCGGAGTTTCGACATTGACGTGAACGAACATGTCTCCGCGCAATGAGCTTCGGACTATGGTCATTCCTTTTCCGCGCAGTTTGAGAATCTGCCCTGACTGAGTTCCTGCCGGCACCTTCACCACGGCTTTTTTCCCGTCGATTGTAGGAACTTCAACTTCTCCGCCCAGCGCTGCTGTGACTATTGAAACAGGAACATCGCAGTGGATTGAGCTGCCTTCTCGCGTAAATAACTTGTGAGATTTGACTGTGACGAATATATACAAATCCCCTGTGCGACCGCCTCTGATTCCGGCTTCACCTTCTCCTGAAAGTCTGATTCTCGCGCCGTTTTCAATACCTGCCGGAATTGAAACTTTGATGTTTCTGTTTTTGCTGACTCGTCCTGCACCGCGGCACTTCTTACAGGAATTTTCGATAATATGTCCAGTTCCGTTACACGCCGAACATGTTCTTTCGACCGAGAAAAATCCCTGAGCGAATCTCATGCGCCCTGTTCCGCGACATGACGGACAGGTTTTTGGTTTGACGCCGCCTTCAGATCCCGTGCCTTTACAGTCGTCACATTTTACATTGGTGCGCATGTTCAGTTCGATATCTTTTCCGCGGAATGCATCTTCCAGAGTGATGGTTGCGTCGTAGCGCAGATCGTTTCCGCGCATTTCAGCTCTTCCTGCCCGAGCTCCGCCGCCCATGGCACCTCCAAAGAAATCTTCGAAGATATCGGAAAATCCCGAAGCGTCACCGCCGAAATCGAAGCCGAATCCACTACCTGAGAATCCGCCGAATCCTCCACCGGCTCCAGGATTGAACCCACCTCCGCTGGCCGCGTTTTTATAAGCATCATGTCCGTAGCGATCATATGCTGCTTTTTTCTGCGGATCTTTTAGTGTTTCGTAGGCCTCATTCACCTCTTTGAATTTTTCTTCGGCTTTTTTGTCTCCCTTGTTTCGATCAGGGTGATATTTCATCGCCAATTTTCGATAAGCTTTCTTGATTTCATCCGCAGACGCGCTCTTGGGTAGTCCCAAAGTTTGATAGTAGTCCATGGCAGTTCCTCAGCAATTCTTTTGATAGAAAAAAGGCGCATGCATGAACACACGCCTTTAAAAAACAGAAGATTATTTACCTTCCTCTTTCACTTCGTAGTCCGCATCGACAACGTTGTCATCTTTTGGAGTTTCAGCATTCGCCTGAGCACCTGCCGCTCCCGCTGCGTCTGCTCCAGGTTGTGCCTGCTGTGTCGCCTTGTAGATCAACTCGCCGGCTTTCATCATGACCTGCATTAACTTGTCAGAAGCCTGTTTGATTTCTTCAGCGTTTTCGCTCTCCAAAACTTTCTTAACATTCTCGGTTTCCGTTTTAATCTCGGTTTTCAATTCCTCGGAAATCTTGTCACCGTTCTCGGACAGCATTTTGTTAGCTCCGTTGATCATTTCTTCAGCAGCGTTACGCTGTTGGATCAAATCACGACGCTTTTTGTCTTCATCAGCATGAGCTTCCGCATCTTTTACCATTTGATTGATTTCATCATCGCTCAATCCGCCAGATGCCTTGATGCTAATGGACTGTTCCTTGTTCGTCGCTTTATCTTTCGCCGAAACGTGAACGATTCCGTTGGCATCTATATCAAATGTGACTTCGATCTGCGGTACTCCGCGCGGTGCCGGAGGTATGTCCTGCAAATCGAACTGTCCGAGAAGCTTGTTGTTTGCTGCGATCTCTCTTTCACCCTGGAAGACTCTGATCGTAACACCACTTTGGTTATCCTGCGCAGTCGAGAAAATCTGACTCTTTTTCGTAGGAATGGTTGTGTTCCTGTCGATCAATCGAGTAAACACTCCACCGAGAGTCTCAATTCCTAGGGACAACGGAGTAACATCGAGCAACAGAACGTCTTTTACGTCGCCCTTCAATACTCCACCCTGAATTGCTGCTCCGACAGCCACGACTTCGTCCGGGTTAACTCCCTTGTGCGGCTCTTTTCCGAAGAATTCCTTTACACACTCGACAACTTTCGGCATACGAGTCATACCACCGACTAAAACGACTTCGTTGATATCTTTCGCCGATACTCCCGCATCCTGCAACGCTTTGCGACAAGGCTCAAGAGTTTTTTTGATGATATCGTCAACCAAAGACTCCAATTTCGCCCTTGTTAATTTTACGGTCAGGTGCTTTGGACCTGTCGCGTCCGCCGTGATGAACGGAAGGTTGATGTCGGTTTCCATCGCGCTGGAAAGCTCGATCTTCGCTTTTTCCGCAGCTTCCTTCAATCTCTGAAGAGCCATACTGTCATTTCTCAAATCGATGTTGTTGTCGCGCTTGAACTCTTCCGCCAAGAAATCAATGATTCTCTTATCGAAGTCTTCACCTCCGAGGAATGTATCTCCGTTGGTCGCTTTAACTTCGAATACTCCGTCGCCGATCTCCAGAATGGATACATCGAAAGTTCCACCTCCGAGGTCGTAAACCGCGATCATTCCCGAGCTCTTTTTATCCAGACCATAGGCCAAAGCTGCGGCCGTTGGCTCGTTGATGATTCTCAAAACATCCAGACCGGCAATCTTTCCTGCGTCTCTTGTCGCCTGTCTCTGAGCATCGTTGAAGTAAGCCGGAACAGTAATAACAGCTTCAGTAACTTTTTCTCCCAAGAAGTTTTCAGCGGCTTCCTTCATCTTCTGCAGAGTAAATGCGCTGATCTGGCTCGGACTGTATTTCTTTCCGCGAGAGGAAACCCAAGCGTCTCCGTTATCCGCCGACACAATTTCGTAAGCCGGGTGATATTTCTTCAAATATTCGTCGCTTGCTCTTCTTCCGATTAATCTTTTTATTGCATAAAATGTGTTTTTAAAGTTAGTAACAGCCTGGCGCTTTGCAGCCTGTCCGACCAGCTTTTCTCCGCTGTCGGTAAAAGCTACCACAGACGGCGTAGTCCTTACTCCCTCCGTATTCTCAATAACACGCGGGTTCGCGCCATCCATAATCGCGACACATGAGTTAGTTGTTCCTAAATCAATACCAATAACTTTAGACATAATAATCCCCTTTCATAAGGCAAATTGTAAACCGTGAAACCCAAAAGGCGTCTCACATCCAAACAGATCGAACCCTACCATAGGCATCCGAATCCGACACACAACATCATCGCTGCATGCACTTTCATATATAGCTCTTTTGCTTCAAAATGTCAATAATTTTCAAAAAAAATACGTATAGAATCAATAAAAAAGGCTTCCTTACAGAAGCCATAAAAATCAATCACTATTTCCCTGGAGTATTTTAAACTAAACCAAGCTCTTTCATATCTTCTTCTGTAAGAGGAGGTAGAAAACCAGCTATTTCATCTTCTGAAGCAGAATCAAGTAACTCACTTGTAGAATTTTTTGGTCTTACATTGCGGCTGCTCTCTTCTGTATTTTCTGAAAATTCAGCATAATTTCGTTTGTGATTTTTTCCAGAACTTCCATTCGGATCGTTCGGCATCATTCCCCACACAGTTGCTGATGTAAACAACATACTTGCAATAATTAAGGTCTTTTTCATATTGTCATCCTTTCAAGTTTAATGTATTTGGATACACCTACACCGCGTAAGCATATCCGACCTTGCCGATGCCGATAAACCATTCATCAACACCGTTCTGCAAATTGATCAATTTTGCAAAATCTTTTTAGTTTTTAATGTAAAAACAATTTAATAATCTTATATTATGTGTCAAACAAATTTGCAATAGTTTTTTTGTTAAGAATGTTAAATTTACCGAATATTTTTATGAAAAAAGCGCCCTAGAAAGGGCGCTGGATTAATAACACATCACACTATCGAGCAACAGAATTTAAAACTTCAACAATATCATTATGATTATTTTGGCCGGCAAACCACAGGGCGTTATGACCTTCGTTATCCGTTAAATCGGTAAGTGCTCCTTTTTTCAAAAGTTCCCGAACGATCTCTGCGTATCCTTCTTGTGCTGCGAACATTAAAGCTGTTCTGCCTGCGTTATTTTGCAAATTTACATCTGCTCCATGTTCTACTAGGTATTTTACAATGCTTGCACTACCTTCTTGACACGCAGCGAACAACGGGGTTTCTTCTTCGTCATTCACCTTATTAACATCCGCTCCGTGTTCTACCAGATATTTTACAATGCTTGCATTATCTTCTTGACACGCAGCGAACAACGGAGTTTCTTCTTCGTCATTCACCTTATTAACATCCGCGCCGTGTTCTACCAGATATTTTACAATGTTTTCACTCCCTGATTCACACGCCGCAAACAACGGGGTTCCTCCAACTATATTCTCTTTATTAATGTTCGCTTCTTTTTCTACCAGACATTTTACAATGTCTTCATTTCCTGATTTACACGCATAGAACAACGGGGTTCCTCCAACTATATTCTCTTTATTAATGTTCGCTTCTTTTTCTACCAGATATTTTACAATGTCTTCATTTCCTGATCTACACGCATAGAACAACGGGGTTTCTTCGAAGTAATTTTCTTTATTAATATCTGCTCCGTGTTCTACCAGATATTTTACAATGTCTTCATTTTCTGATTTACACGCCTCGAACAACGGGGGTTCTGTATGTTTATCGTCATAATTAACATCCGCTCCGTGTTTTACCATATATTTTACGACGTCCATATTACCCAATCTACACGCGTGATGTAAAGGATTTTCAGCTTTGTAACATTTGAGCAATAAAGAAATATTTTCGAAAACAGATTCATACGGAACCTTTATTTTTTCAAGGACCTCTGCTTTTTTAATTGGTGTTTTGTTCTTATAAGCTAATAGAAGTTCTACAATATTGTCAGTCTTTGCTAAATTCGATTCTCTGATCAAATAAGACAGACCGAATTGAAATTTTTCAGCGATTTCTCTTGATTCAATTTTTTTAACTTTATCTTTGCCTTTTGCTAATCTAGCTTCTATTAAATCCGGGGACGGATTCGGTATAAAAACTTCAATAGCGTTTTTTGCTTTTAATTTTTTATACAAGTTGTCCGGAATTTTTTTTGCTGGCAGATTTTCTTCTAGTGGTTTCTCTTTTTCCTTTGATGATTTTTGGGCGTCTTTATTGTCTTTCAGCTCTATCTCAGACTCCAGAAAATTGATACACTCCCATTTGATATCTTGCGGCTGTTTTAAGATTTTATCGATTGTCTGTTTTCCCTCTAAAATTTTTTCGATTACCATTTTCGCGTGGTTGGATGTCTGGTCTTTAGCAGATGACGGGAAATTGTCCATTCCATATGCACTTACAGCCATTACAGATAAACTGGCTAAAGTTAAATATTTTCTCATTTTTATACTCTCCAAAAAAAAACTGTAGAATGTTAACAAATATTGACTATTTTTTGCAATATTTTTTTACACATATCAAATAATAAATTTTACAGAAATTTAATAAGAATCAGGACCCCCCGCGTGGGACGTCCCTGTTTTGATGATTATCCTCTAGCGCCAGGCTTCTAACCAATCGTTTGGTCGGCGATGGATTCATGATTATTTCGGTTTCAAATTACACATAATTATAGATGACAAAGGGAATTTAATGAACGCAAAACTTACGAAAGGCAACGCGGACGATCGGTCGGTAGTGCATCAAATGACAGCAAATATGAAGGGCTTTTTATTTGCAGACAAAGGGTACATCAGCAAGGATTTGTTTCTTCGATTGATGTCTCGAGGGTTGAAAATAATCACGGGAATTAAGCGCACCATGAAGAACATTTTAATGTCATTCGAAGAGAAAATCCTTCTGCGCAAACGCTCTCTCGTTGAGACGGTTTTCGATTATCTCAAAAACAAATTTATGCTGGAACACTCTAGGCACAGGTCTTTTATCAATATGCTCGTGCACATCATTTCTACGCTCACTGCCTATCAATTAAAGTCGACTAAGCCTTCAATTTCTGGCCTATACCCTCTTCTTTCTAATCCATAATTGGGGGTTTTCAGCTCCTTCGCCTGATCGATATTCAAGCCCCCGTATTCTCTTCTCCATCGGTAATAAGTGTAATCCAATATTCCTTCTTCTTTACTCGCTTGAACTATCGTTTTCCCTTGATTTACCAATGTTTCTATCTTCCTCAACTTCAAAATAATTTCCTCTGCCGTCCGCACTTTTTTCACAATTTTATCTCCTATTTCTTTTTTGCCCGTCATTCTACCTTTATTTTTACGAATTATTGTCTGGACTAATTATAGGGGGGCAGGACAATCCATTCAAAATCCGTCTGTAAAGTTCATTTAAACGGACGTTTAATCAGACATCTATTCTCAAATATTCCTGCATCTCCTCATCTTTATAATTTTTCCCTTTTTCTTTCCGATCCAGTTCTATCAGTGCCGAAAATTTATCGTCTATCGCTTCCAGACCTATCTGTCCGCAATGAGTACTTAAAAATTTAAGCATCGATACTCCGCGCTTTCCCGTGTTAATGCAGGCAGCAAAGAGATCCTCACAAACTGATTTAAAGTCGCTTCGCTTATTTATCTCTTTAACGGCAGAGGACAACACAGCAAACATCTTATTCATTTGTTCATCAGATATGTTTTCGCGGGCAGATTTCACAAAACTTGAAAACCAAGACAGATGAAATGTTGGGATTGTTCCGTTTTCGAGCAGTTTAAGAAAATAATCAAAAATCTGCGGGATATCAGTATTTTTTTCATTAAACAAATGAATCAATATTGGATTTATATCTATCCAATTTTTGGCTTTTTCAACAGAAATGTACGGTAGATATTCATTTCCGATAATATTCCTCATCATATACAAAGGATATCTGTAATCTACAGTTGTTGAAGTAGCTTTATTATTCATATCATAAATTGATAAGGCGTTCGTTAAAATTATAGGCAGTTTATCTTTAATTTCTTCTGAATTTAATCTATCAAGCACATCATCTGGACAACTAAATGAGAACAAATTTTTTGCTTGCGTAATGGTGATAAATTCATCTTCATCACTCATATTTAAGAAATAACCTCCGTCATAAGTTAATTGAGCAACACGTGACATCAACCTGACTTTTTTAATGGATCTCTTTAAAGATTCATTCAAACAGTAAGTTTTTTCTTCGGGTTTATAAAGATTTTGCAATTTCTTCACGAGATTTTCCAACTTCGGATTATCAATTAAATGATCTATATCAAAAAGATCCAAGACCATAATTAATTGATCCCTTAAAAGTTGCAATTCATCCTTTTCAAGGTTTTCTATAGCGTAAAGCATATAATCCAAAAGAATTTCTGTTCCTTTAGGTTGAAACATTGGGCGTTCTTTATCTTTTTCATTCATTTTATTAATAAGCAAACTTATATTTCCGTAAATCTGAGAAGCTATATCAAAAAAACTCTTGATTTCTTTTCTATCTTTTTTCTGAATAGATTTTGTTAAAAGATCATTAAATGACGCGGCAACGGAGCTTTTAGAATCAGATATATAATAACGTAATAGAGCTTCTGCGGGAGTTTTTTCTTCTAATTCCCCAGGGATCTTGTGTAGGATATTCTTAATTATTTCCCTTGGATTATAAAACAAATCGAGAAATTGCCGCACATATGCATGATCGTAAATCGATTTTATCACATCAATCTGCTCTTGTTCTGTATAACCCTTAAAAACTAAATTTTTAATTAAATCCGCTGTTTCGATTTTATCGAAAAGGAATCTTCGCGCCAAGGTTTCTGGAAATATTTTTTCTTCCAAATAATCATGCCGTGCAGCTGTAAATTTAAATACTGGATCGTAACTTTTGGCTGCTTTGTGTCCATTGTTAAGTAGAGAATCAATCCATTCGCTTTCAGGAATTTCAGAAGTTTTTTCCTTTCTTTTTCCTACACAAAAATAGGCATGATCAGGAAATATTTTCAAATAGATTGATTCTATATCCTCTTGATCGGTTTCTGACAAGCGTGCCGATAGCACTATTTCTTCTTCTGTATTGACCTTTGCTACAAGGTTTATGTCTGTTCTAATCCCAAGAATATCATTTAAAATTTCTTCTGCATGTTCTAAAATAAAATTGGAACTTCCGATTTTTGATTTTGTAAACATATCATTAAGCAGCTTAATTGTTTCTTGAGCCTTATATTTTCTTCTAAATGTTTCCGTTCCGTTATCAGTTCTCGCGTTATATCCCTTAAGAAACACAGCAATCGTTCTTATTAAATTTTCTAATCCTCCCTTCATTTCATAATAAATGACACCTTTTTTACCTATGCATACATTCTCCTCGTCTTTTAAAATATGGTGAATACCCTCTTCTTCCCCACCAATCCTGACGTAAATAACTCCCGGAACGTTTTCTACTATATCAGCCCATTCAGACCTGTTTGTATTATCGAGAGCTTGTGCTTGAATTTTTTTTCTTCTTCCCGTGAAAAATTTTCTTATTTTTTCTCCGATTTCAGTGTTCGGCAGACGATCATCAACTGGATTATCGTCAACACTGTACAGAATCATTGCCAAAAGAAGCTTTATTGCTGTTTCAATACAATCAAAAAATTGAACTCCTCTAAAAACAGCTTTTCCGTAATTATTTATATGCTTTGCGCCTCCGAACGGAAAACATCTGAGATATTTTAGAAAAAAATCGATTAAATTATTAACATAACCTCCGCCGACGTAATTTAATCTTTGCTGAAGTTTTTCAGTCAGAGTTTTTAACTGATTGTTGTTCAACATTTCCCATGCGTAGGCCGCTATTACATAATTCGTGTAATTCTGCGGATACTTTTCGCTATCTATCCTTCCTTTGAAAGTTGTATTTTCAGAATCTATGGATTCGATTATGTTTACTGCTAAGTCTGAAACCGCGGTGAAAAGATGTTTATCTTGAATTGACCCGAAATAATAATTCACTATTTTCCTTGGAATCTCATTTCGGCTAATTGCTTTCACGTCAGCGTCTTTGCAATTAGATAATTTTTTCAAACATCTTAAACACCAATCGATAGAAGAATCTTTTATCTGATTTACTATAAATTTCCACATTCTTTTTTCGATCTGATCTTTTTTATTTTGTTTTATCTTCAAATCGCTTCCCAATAGATCGATATAACGAAAATAGTCTTCCTCTGAAATTTTTGTGAATAAATTGTCCTCTTTTTTATTCGAATTCGTGATTTTTTGACCTACAGCTCTTATTAAATCCTGCCGATTTTTGTTTTTAAAGTACTTGATATACTGACGCAATATTTGTGAATCGTCTCCCAACTCCTGAATATCTATTTTTCCGTCAATCAGTTTTTGAGCGTTCGTTTCTATATCTTTATCTGAAATTTTTTGCACTTTGCGAGATTTTTCCGAAAAAGATTCTTTCCAACTTTTGGTCGCTATATCGCGAAGATTTTTTATAATTTCTTCATCTGTTTTTAAATTAACCTCTTTCCTTTGAAATCTTACATCCTGCGCGAGCTGAAACATTCCGACAACAAGATCAATCTCCGAAAAATTATTTTCATTTGCTGACATAATTAAATTTGTAAAAGACCCAGGGCCTTCAGGATTTAAATGTCCGCCAACAGAAGGAAATAACTGTATCACCAACCTGGTCATGGCGTCATTGCCCTGATCTTGATAGCTCAAACCTTTTCTGCTGTTTCGTCCGCTGATTCCCGTTTTAAAATTTCCGTAAACACGATGTTCTTCAAGAATATTTTTGAAATCACAAAAGATATATCCTTTCAGTAAATCTATATCCGATTTGAAATTGCTAATATGCTTTTTGTATCCGTCAACAGTTAAAATAGCCTCTGTTGACAAACAACCTAATAAACTCAACATATACAATATTTTCCGCATACTCTCTTATCTTCTGCCCATTATTAGCTTGCAGAAATTAAGTTATTTTTTTGACATAAAAATGTCAAGAGATTAAATCAAAAG
>Ga0265299_10004303_pt1 | contig 13524 bp, 14 predicted proteins | sample AusTroGonzalo_MG_4_FD_193485 | JGI IMG/M metagenome (GOLD analysis project Ga0265299, IMG submission 193485) | Bovine rumen microbial communities from tropical cattle in Woodstock, Queensland, Australia - Gonzalo_02 | ecosystem: Host-associated > Mammals > Digestive system > Stomach > Rumen ...
GATGTTGCCAAGATGCAAAAAGGTGCCGAATATTTGCTCGGCAATCACGATTTCAGTTCTTTCCGCGGTTCCGGTTGTCAGGCACTTTCTCCGGTCAAAACTTTGGATAAACTTGATATTACCCGAAACGACGATGAAATTATTTTTACGGTTGAGGCTCGCTCGTTTATTTATCATCAGGTACGCAATATGGTAGGAACTTTAATGCAGGTCGGTAACGGTAATCTGGCTCCAGAAGATGTCAAACGTATATTGGAAGCCAAAGATCGCAAACAAGCCGGCATCAGCGCACCGGCCTACGGACTATACTTAAACAAAGTAGTATATTAAAACGATAAAACGCTTGCTTATCAGTGATATTTCAGATAATCTGTTGCCAACAAAGGATAGAAAATGATTGCAAAATTACGCGGAATTATAGACACTGTCGGCGAAGATTTTTGTGTTATTGACGTGAATGGTGTCGGTTATTTGGTATCGGCTTCGGCCAAAACTCTAGGCAAACTAAAAGTCGGAGCGGAAGCCACTCTTCTGACGATTATGACCGTGCGAGAGGATGATATTTCACTATTCGGATTTGCCGATGCCTGGGAAAAAGAATGGTTCGGCACCTTAACCAAAGTACAAGGCGTTGGTGCCAAAGTGTGTTTAAGCATACTTTCGGTACTTACACCGGCACAATTAGCCCAAGCCGTCGGTGCTCAAGATAAAGCCTCGTTCTGCCGTGCCAACGGGGTCGGTCCGAAACTGGCGGCACGAATTATTACCGAACTTAAAGATAAAATCGTTACCATACCGGTTACTTCAAATAATCCGCAAATTCTTAATACCGATACCGCCGATACACCTCCCGTTGCCATAGCCGAAACCATCGACTATTCTAAAAATGAAGATGTTACATCTGCTCTGGTTAACTTGGGGTATCAACGGATTGATGCTTATCGGGTGGCCTGTAAGGTTGCGGCCGAAAATCCCGATGCCGACCTTGCACAGCTTATTCGCTTGGCTTTGAAAGAATTTGCCAATAAGGAAATTTAATGATGAAAAATGATGAGAGAATAGTCAGTTCCAACGTCCAACCGGAAGATGAACAAATCGGTAATAATCCGGCCAGTTTGCGTCCGAATTCGCTTGATGATTTTGTCGGACAACGCGAGGTCTGCGAAAATTTGAAGGTGTTTATAACTGCCGCCAAACAACGCGGGGAGGCTTTAGACCATGTTTTGTTATTCGGTCCTCCGGGACTGGGTAAAACGACTCTGTCTTCCATTGTGGCTAAAGAACTCGGAGTCGGATTTCATGCTACATCGGCACCGATGATTTCCAAATCGGGTGATTTGGCCGCCATACTCACCAATTTAGAGCGTAATGATGTGTTATTCATTGATGAAATTCATCGCCTTAATCCGGCTATCGAAGAAGTTTTATATTCGGCAATGGAAGATTTTCAGCTCGATATTATTATCGGCGAAGGTCCGTCGGCACGTTCAGTTCGTATTGATTTGCAACCTTTTACTTTAGTCGGCGCGACTACCCGTTCCGGTCTGCTGTCTACCCCGTTGCGCGAACGCTTCGGAATTCCGTTGCGTTTGGATTTTTATTCGCATGAAGACTTACAAAAAATCGTATTACGCGGTGCTCATTTATTAAATATCGAAATATCCGCCGACGGAGCTTTGGAAATTGCCAAACGTTCGCGCGGTACACCTCGTATCGCCGGCAGATTATTGCGCCGTGTTCGTGATTTCGGAGCGGTATCAGCGAAAAAAATAATTGACTCGCAAATATCCGATATGGCTCTAAAACGCCTTGATGTTGATGACTTCGGTCTAGATAACTTTGACAGACGCTACCTTAATTGTATTGTTAAAAATTACGGCGGAGGTCCGGTCGGTGCCGATACTTTGGCTGCCGCCCTATCGGAAGAGCGTGACACTATCGAAGAAGTTATCGAACCGTTTTTACTTAAACTCGGATTCTTACAGAGAACTCCGCGCGGCCGCATAATTTCCCAATCGGGCTACAAATATCTTGGCCTTAAGGCTCCGACAAAGCCTTGCAAACAGTATGATTTATTAGATAACGGAGATGCAGATGAATGATATCGTAAAACCGGCTCAAGGCACGGTTAAAGACGGACTTTTCTTTTATCCGATACGTGTATATTATGAAGATACCGATGCCGGTGGTATAGTTTATTATGCCAACTATCTCAAATTTTCCGAAAGAGCGCGCACCGAATTTTTACGCACGTTGGGAATACACCAACAGCAACATTTAGAAGAATGCCGTTGCGGTTTTGTGGTACGTTCATGCAATATCGAATATTTGGCTTCAGCCGTATTGGATGATGAACTTTCCGTAAGTTGTTGCATCAGCGAATTGGGAGCCGCTTATGCGGTTGTTCACCAAGAAATTTATCGCCATGATGAATTACTCAGCCGTTTGGATGTTAAAGTTATTTATATGAACATAGACACCCATCGTCCGTCGCGAATTCCGGCAGACTTTGTTGAAAAATTTAAGAATTTCGGCGGGTAACTTTACCAATTCGGGAAAGCACAAAAGCAAACAATAAAATCAAATAACTCATAGTCAGCGGAATATAATTTCCGCAAAAGCCGAATATTGTTTTGCGAGCTTCATCAGGCTTTACCATGGTATCTTTATAACCGCGTTCTCCCAAAGGAATTTGTGCCGTAACTTCTCCATACGGATTAATGACCGCACTTATCCCGCTGTTGGCGCTGCGCACAATTGATATTCCTTCTTCAACCGCACGCATCTGAGCCGCCACCAAATGTTGATACGGACCGGAGCTTACACCGTACCAACCGTCATTGGTTAATACGATTGCCCACTTCGGCTTATTATCTTTACGCACGATTTCATCGGAAAAAATAATTTCATAACAAATCAGAGGAGCAAATTCCGGATAGTTGCCCACCTTTATGGTTTCAAATTTTATCCCTCTTCCGAATTCCGAGATTGTATTGGCAACCGGTTTAATCCATTCTGGCAAATATTCTCTAAGCGGAATATACTCACCAAACGGCACTAAATGGCTCTTATCATATACAGCAACCAAACTTCCCTGACGATTTACCACTCCGAACGAGTTGAACGGTTTATAACGACTGCCATCCGGTTCATAGCGTACAAAACCGCTGATTAAATATCCGTATCGCGGAGCTGATGAACGAATTTTACGCACTTGCTCCATATCGTATGTTAAATCATAAGGAACAGCGGTTTCTCCCCATAAAGTAAAATCAATATGATTACTGTCATGTCCGTGGCTGAGCTCAACATATTCTTTAATATTTTGCTCCAGTGCATTTTTATCCCACTTAAGCGATTGCGGTATGCTAGGCTGAACCAGACGCACCATAATTGCCTTACCGTGATTAATCTTCGGACGATGAGATATTACAAAAGCTCCGTATTCCCATAATATTGCCAAAGCAATCGGAGACAGCAGCATCAGAGCAAAAGTCTTATAATTAGGTTTGTTTAACCACACTGCCGGCCAGGCAAAAATAATAACGATGACCAAAGAAAGACCGTACGTACCCCACCAAGCCAAAGTTTGTATCAAATTCGGGCTGACAGCTAAAACCGAACTGATGGGATTCCACGGAAATCCGGTTAAAAAGAAACCGCGAAACCACTCACTCAAACACCATCCTGAGGCCAACAACAAGATTTTTAAGACTACCGATTTGGATAGTTTGGTCAACATAAACGGAAAAATCGTAAATAACCCGAAGAAGGCACCATTCAAAATTAACGTTATCGGATAAAGCCAACCGGTGCGTTCAATATCCACCAACAATGCATTTCCTATCCAATAAAAACCAAGTGAGAAATAACCAAATCCGAACCAATATCCGATAGCGGCCAAACTGCATAATTTTTCAATTCGGCAACATAAAAATACAACAAATCCGAATGTTGCAAACGCTGCCCATAATTGATAACACGGCGGTAATGCCGATGCAAGTATCATACCGCACAGTAGAGCAGACATTTTATAGTATTTCACCATAAAATCCGAAATTTTTCGGGCATTAAATTTTACCGACGGTATCTTCACTTAAACCTCATCTTGATAAGGATTGGCAATATTGAGAATTTGCAAAATATCTTTTTCTGCTGCTTCCATGTATTCGGCTTCGTCTTCCTCAATGTGGTCAAAGCCCAAAATATGCAAAAAGCCGTGAACAAGCAAATGGCAAAAATGAGCATATAAAGTAATACTCTCGATATCTGCTTCCTTTTGCATGGTTTCGTAGGCTATAATGATATTACCCAAATCTATTTCATCAAACACTTCATTTTCGGCGTCAAAATCGGCAAAATCCAAATTGGCAAAGGTAAGAACATTGGTAGGTTTATCTTTGCCTCGATAATCACGATTAAGTTGATGAACATGTTCATCATTACTCAGACATAAACTGACCGACAAAGGCTTACCGATATTTAAGACCGAAATATCAGTATGTTGTTTAACATATTCAAAGGTTATTGTTTTAACTTTCTCGGACAGTTCCGCAATATCGGGAATTGACTTTGACCAACAATCTTCTTCAATATCAATATCCAACAGAACTTGTATCATTTTATTTTTCATATTCATTCGGATGTTTTTTACTTTTTTCCTCATAAGCCTGTACAATCTTGGCAACCAATCCGTGACGAACCACATCGCGAGAAGTAAATGTTACAGATGATATATTATCAACATCACGCAATGTAGCAAGCGCATCTCTTAAGCCGGAAATAACTCCGTGAGGCAAATCTACTTGACTCAAGTCTCCGTTGACCACCATGCGGGAATTTTCTCCCAATCGGGTCAAGAACATTTTCATTTGCATAGGTGTCGTATTTTGTGCCTCATCCAAGATTATAAAAGAATTGGAAAGCGTACGACCGCGCATAAAAGCAAGCGGAGCAATTTCTATCTCGCCCATGGCCAATTTTTTATCCACCTGTTCCGCCGGCAACATTTCATACAAGGCATCATATAACGGACGCAAGTACGGATCAACTTTTTCCTTCAAATCACCGGGTAAAAATCCTAAGTTTTCCCCTGCTTCCACCGCCGGACGCGACAGAATTATTTTATCAACGGTTCCTTCCAACATCATGGAAACCGCTAATGCGACAGCCAAATAAGTCTTACCGGTACCGGCAGGTCCCAAACCGAACACTAACTCATTTTTCATCATTTCTTGGATATACTGTGCTTGAGTTGCCGAGCGCGGATATATGTAACGTTTCTTGGTCTTAAGCACAATATCGTTCATATTTTGTCTGTCATCATCGCTTTTTGCATCTCCGCTCATGCGAACGGCCGCTTTGACTTCCTGTTCGCCGATATCAATTCCTTTGCTGGCTTTGTTATAAAGAATTTCAATAGCCGTTTTGGCATTATCTACATCGCTTTGCGCGCCTTTAACCGTTATCTGATTACCAAAACTCAAAATTTCCACATTCAGCATCTTTTCGATTAATCGCAAATTGGCATCTGCCTCACCTACGAGTTGTTGCACCAATTGGTTATTAAACAGCTCAAAACATACCTCAGTCATTAGGAATCTCCTTTCCGCTCAAAGAATTGGTGGTAGCCTCACACACCTTTACATTAATAATTTTGTTTATATTATCACTTTCCGTTTCCACATGCAAGTTTTGCATATAAGGAGTTCGGCCGATTAATTGACCTTTATGTCTGCCTTTCTGCTCCAACAGAATCGGCATAACCTTACCTATGCATGATTGATTAAATTTGGTCTGATAGTCAAAAAGCAGAGTTTGTAATATTTCAAGACGCTCCTTTTTCACTTTTTCTTCAACCTGATTATCCATGACGGCAGCCGGTGTCCCCGGTCGGCGACTGTATTTAAACGAAAAAGCCTGAATATAACGTACCTTATTTACAATATCCAAAGTCTTTTGAAAATCTGCATCGGTTTCTCCCGGAAATCCGACGATAAAGTCGGAAGACATACCTATATTCGGATTGGCTATTTTGAGTTTTTCTATTACTCTCAAATATCCGGAAGAATCGTGTCTCCTGTTCATGGCTTTTAGAATTTTATCGGAACCGGACTGAATCGGCAAATGTAAATACGGCATCAAAGTATCGATATCTCTATGACAAGCTATCAAATCATCGCTCATATCGGCCGGATAAGACGTAGTATAGCGAATACGCTTTAAGCCGTCTATTTCGGCTATCTTATGCAATAAGTATGCCAAATCGCGTTCTTTACCGCTATCATCTTCACCATGATAAGAGTTAACATTCTGACCGAGTAAATTTATTTCCAAAGTACCGGTTGCCACCAAACGACGAGCTTCTTTCAAAACGTCGGCTATCGGACGAGAATATTCGGCACCGCGAGTATAAGGCACCACACAATAGGTGCAAAAATTATTGCATCCTTCTTGAATTGCCAAATATGAACACGCACCTTTAGCGGTATTTTCCGGTAAAAAGTCAAACTTACTGATTGCCGGAAAATCGGTTTTGATTTCGCATTGATGCTCTTTTTGTGTTTTTATCTTCTTCAAAATTTCCGGAATTGTATGATACATCAACGGTCCTACCGCAAAATCCACAAACGGAGCTCGATTAAAAATCTGCTCATCTTCTGCTTGCACCACGCAACCTACTACTCCGATAATTGTCTTTTTTCCGTTTTCTTCACGTTCCAATTGTATGAGATGGGCGCGCCCTAAATCCGAAAACAGTTTTTCCGACGCTTTTTCTCTGATATGACAGGTATTAAAAATGACAATATCTGCCTCATTCTGCTTCAGAGTTTCCGTATAACCCTCATTTTTCAGCATATCGGCAATACGAGAAGAATCGTAAACATTCATCTGACAACCGAATGTTTTAATATAATATTTTTCAGCCACTTAAAAACTTCCACCAATAAATTAAACACTTTACCTATTATCTACGCCAAACATTATTTTTTTTCAACACATTTTTATTTTATTCCAAAGTATAAACACCTTTGCCCTTAACCGCTGCAACCTCTTTATATGCAACAACAGGCATTCCTGACCGCAAAATCGGTAAAAGTTCTATCATTAAAAGTTTTTATGTTGCAAAATAAATGAAGATTATATAGTATACGGGTAAAACATTAATTGGAGGAGAATATGTCCGATATCAGTAATATTGTCCCGTCTTATTTGAATAAGGCCAGTAAAAAAGAAAAAGAAGCATTCTTCCAGGTTTTAATACATTTATCCGCTTCCGACGGTCACACCGATGAATCGGAAATTGCTTTTATAAAGGAAGCTGCTTTGACACACAAGCTGACTAACATTGAAGATTTGTTCATTCCGATGGAAGAAGGCGATATTTTGAAGAAAGTCAAAGTTATTAAAGATCGCCACCTTGCCTTAGAATTGATTAAAGAAATGTGTATGCTTTCTCACGTTGATAACCTGCTTTCGGATGAAGAAACGCTGTTTATCGGTAAAGTCGGCATTGCTCTCGGCATTGAAATGGAAAAAATAGAGCAAATCAGTAATTGGGTTATAGACCGCATCATATGGTTGGAACAAGCTAAATACATCTTTGAGGAAAAATAATGGGACGTTATGAAAATTGTACATATTTTTCCACTTTATATGACGCGGTATGCAACAGCTTTCCGCAAGTAGATATGGAAAATGCCCGCACGATTTTACGTGAAGTTATTTTGGCGCCCGATGATTATACGGTTGAGTTTGAAGATGAATCGTACAATAAGAAACAAATAATGGATTTAATTGCCAATGCCCTTATCGCTCTTTGTATAACCGGTTCACCTCAGGAAACATTCGATAAAACCATTGAGAATGTTGCCAACATCATAAAGCACATGAATGACGGATATATTACAGATGAAGATGCTCAGGAACGACGTGATTTCTTGGCAAACGCTGCTCGTTGTGAGTTCGATTTATTTGCCGCTTATGCTCTGCGCCAAGCCGGTGGACAGTATAATGCGGAGAAAATGCATGAATTAAAATTGAATATCATTCGTTTGCGAGAATTTCAGGACTTGATAGAAGGCTATACCAGAGATGAAGTTGAAGTAGAAGTCGGCAGAGAAGAATTTGAACAGGCAAGACCTATATATCGGATGTTGAAATCGTTGCAAAGCTTGGGGTACGACTATAATTTCAGTCCGCGAGAGCGTGAAAGCTTAAATATAGATCATGAGGATGATAGCGATTTGGATGATGCTTTCCACTATATAAATTGGTTAAAGCGACTGATGCTTCTGCAATTGCGCAAAGAAATACCTGTCCTTAAAAACAATGCGAGCGACTTTGTTAATGTAGGTTCTGCCCCTGTTGCCGATGCGGCATCACCTGACGATTCTATAGAGGCAAGAATTGCACAATTACGTGGGGCTTACGATAAAAGAAGATTTGACAGTCGCCGTTTTATTATGCTAGAACAATCTAAAGAGAACTCGGATACCAACGAAGAAAGTTTACAAGGAGATTAAAACTATGGGAATTATCGGTTTGATTTTAATGCCTTTTTTAGATATACTCGGGGTGCTGATTAACTTATATTTTAAGGTAGTTGCCGTCGATATTATCTTGTATTGGATGATACGCTACAAAATTATGTCGGTACACAACAAGTATTCTGAAAAGTTTATGCAAATATTGAAAGCTCTTACCGAGCCTGTTTATGCTAAAATCAGACAGAAAGTCCCGCCTATTTCCGGATATGATATATCACCATACGTATTGCTTTTGGTTATTATATTCATAAGCTCTTTCGTTACCCACTTGAGTCGTTGGATTGAACAGTATATGTAATATGACATTTTATGAACCTTATAAATCCGGTTATATCATAAGGATAAAACTAACGCCGAATGCATCTTTTTGCGGATTTAAAGGTTTTGTCGCGGATGCCAACGGAATTCAATATCTTAAGGCCTACGTTCGCAGTGTTCCGGAAAAAGGAAAAGCCAATGAAGAACTTATCAAGTTGTTGGCTAAGAGTTTGAATCTGGCCAAGAGCAATATTGATATCATCGGCGGAGCAACCGAACACTATAAGAAAATATACATAGAAACTTCAATTTCTCAAAATGAAATATATAAATTAGCGGAGAATGCAGAATAATGACGGCACAAATTATTAACGGCAGACAAATAGCAAATCAGATTTTGAAAAATATCGGGAAAAACATCTCCGAATCGGCAATTTTACCTAAGTTGGCAATAATTCTGGTCGGCGATGACGAAGCCAGTCGTATATATGTGCGAAACAAACAAAAATCATCAGAACAAGTCGGTATATGTGCTCAGCTGTTTCACTTGCCGGAAAACACAACTCAGGAAAACGTGCTTAAATTGATTGATGATTGCAATAGTGATGCGGAAATCAACGGCATCATTGTTCAGCTCCCGTTGCCGGAACATCTCAACACCGGAGAAATTATTAATCGCATCGCTCCGCAAAAGGATGTAGACGGTTTCCATCCGTATAACACCGGTCTGCTTCAAAATAACGAAAAACCTTATTTTATTGCCGCTACCCCGCTCGGAATTATGACGATGCTGCAAACATTATCAATGAATCTGAGCGGTAAAAATGCCGTGTTAATCGGAGCTTCTTTGATTGTCGGACGCCCGTTGGCTACGCTGTTGCTCAATCAGGAATGCACGGTTACGATTACCCATATTCATACCCGAAATATAAAAGAATTGACGACCAAAGCAGATATTCTGGTAGCAGCTTGTGGTGTAGCAAATCTGGTGAAAAAAGATTGGATAAAAGACGGGGCCGTTTTAATTGATGTAGGCATAAATCGTGAAAACGGTAAATTGTGCGGAGATATTGATTTTGAAGATGTAAAGGAAAAGGCTTCGGCTATTACTCCGGTTCCGGGAGGTGTCGGGCCGATGACGGTAGCGATGTTATTGCAAAATACATATAATGCCTATTTGTTACAGCATTCTTTACAAAAATAAGAATTAAAACGAGTTATTCGTTGTCTTGAACAATCTCTTCAAGACTTTCCAAGAACCAGTCAATTTCATCCTCGTTATCTTCATGTATCATTTTATAAAAACGTTCACGATACGCGCGTAATAAGCTGCTTTCCTCAATTTTTAAGTCTCTAACCTTAATGCGACCGTCAACTTTTGCCAAGGAAAATATTGCCTTAACGCCTCCTTTGGAATCATCATCTACCTTTTGTTCAACCGCGTTGATTTTAACCGTACAAAAAACATCTGCTCCCACTTTGGTCGGTAGTGCCTTATCTACGCTGAAATCGACATCACCTTTTTTCAAATCGACCGAATACGATTTATACAACCCTTTGGTATACCTGCGAAATAGCGGTAAATATGTTTTTTTCTGTTCATCGGTCATCAGTCTCCAATACTTACCGACCACATAGCGTGCGGCATAGTCCAAATCAACATCATTATCAATTATTTCATCAAGCTTAATAAACTTATCCTCGTCGGCTTCAGCGGTTAATATACCCAGTATTTCCTGACCTTTGCTTTCAGCCCAGTTTTGTGCTTCTTGTACCTGTATACTTTCGGCTCTGCATATATTACTGCAAGCAAAGGATAATAAAAACAGTATGATAAGTTGTAAAAAACATTTTAATTTCATTGTAAAACCTATAAAATAACTTCAAGTTTAATTTATTTTAGCACAATGGTTTAAAAATGAAAGTACTTTTAACATTTTCTACTTTATTTTGCGCGTTTACAATTTCGATTGCCGCGGCTCAGCAATCTCCTTACATCAGCATCAACAACGTAACATATTCGGTTGAACCTATTGCCAATGCAGGAGTTGTAAAACCGGCACCGGTTAAGGCTGTGCAACCTCAAGGATATTATATCAATTCTAATGCGGCCCCGCGAATGATGCCGGCAATGGCTCCGAGGCCAACTCCTTTACCGTTTCAAGTTCAATTTCAGCGTCCTCTTCAGGCGCCCTTGCAATTTCAACCGCAACCGATACCGGTAGCCGTATCTGTCCCGGTTCAAACCCCTACACCGGTTAAACCTGCTATTCTCGACGGTTACCTGGATCGTATTCGAAAGCAAGGTAAAATACGTTGCGGTACCAATACGGAACTTAAATCGTTTGCGTATTTTGAAAGCGGTGATTGGCACGGTATCGATGCGGATATTTGTAAGTCATTTGCCATCGCCATCCTGGGTGATGCGACTAAAATAGAAATGGTTAACGTAGCATCCGAAAATGTTTTTAAAGCATTGGCCAATGACCAGATAGACGTCATGTTGAGCAGTACCCCAATGAAGAGTATCAGCGAAGTTAACGCAAATGTCGAAGATGCCGGTTTGCTTTATTATGATCAACAACTTTTGATGGTAGATGATGAAGAGAAAGAACCTGAATACTATCGCGGTAAAAAGATTTGTATATCAGCCAATTCCGACTACTATCGTAACTTTGAAAAATTCAATCTGAAGCATAATTTAAATGCAACCTATCTGACATTCAGCAGTCTGGAAAAAGCCCAAGAGGCATTTTTGTTAAAGCGTTGCCAAATGATGACGGCCAGTGCCCTGATTTTAACCGGCATCAAACAAAATATGACTAAAACAAAAGCCAAAATCTATCCTGACCAAATTGCCGTTACGCCGATTTATGCTTTGGTACGTTCTTATAACGAAGAATTACGATTGGCAATTAAATGGATATTGAATGCTCTTTTATTGGCCGAACAATATGATATCAACGGTCAGAACGTCAGCTTTTTCACAGCTCATAACAATCCGGAAATTCGCAACTTAATGGGAGATAATCCGGTGTTGTGGCAAAATTTGGGATTACGTCCTTTATGGTTGGCAGATGCCTTAAGAACCGTAGGTAACTACGGCGAAATATATGACCGTAACATCGGAGCTGATTCGGAATATAAAATCGAACGTAAACAAGGTAAACTGATAAAAGACGGTGGCACAATCTATCCGTTGCCGTTTATGTAAAAGTGTACCAACTCAAAAAAAATACTTGATTTCTGAAAAATAAGCGTGTATTAAGTATCAGGTACGTTAGGGGTATAGCTCAGTTGGTAGAGCATCGGTCTCCAAAACCGAGTGTCGAGCGTTCGAGTCGTTCTGCCCCTGCCAATAAAAAAGAAACACCCTTCGCGGGTGTTTTTTTTGTTTTCAGAATATCCCTTCCCTAACGAGCTATTGAAGATTTTTCCAAAAAATATAAAAAACTTTACTTTTCTGTCAAATATGGTATTATGGCGGTAGTAGAAAAGGTTTATCGGGAGTGATTACCATGAAACAATCTTATCAAGCAATTATGAAGAAACTGCAACAACAAAGTGATGTGTTACGCCACATGCCGATAAAACTTAAAGTCACCGACAGCGTTGACAATGGCTCGGTTGACATAAAAAAGAGATTAATCGAGCTCAATCCGGATTATGTCAGCGACCCTAAAAAAGCCGTTCCGACCATTGCTCATGAGTTGGCTCATCTCGCATATTTCCAGTTATACGGATTTAAGCGCAATAAAGAAGATGAAACGTATGCCGATGTCTACGGTATGATATTGTGTAAACGTGCCGGATATGATATTTCCGATTTTCGTAATGATTGGAACAGTGAACTGACTCGTATGGAAAATACCGATGAGCATCCGCAAAATAAAATCAGATATTTAATCATTAAACGAGCCATAGCTTATCTTGATGATCTTGAAAGTCCTAAAGTTGACAATCAATTTACCAAACAAATACGACCTGATTATACGGAAGCTCCCTTTGATGTCACTCTGCGACGCGAAATGTTAAGGAAAAAACTCGGCATCGAAAAAACGGATAAAAGAAGCGAACAATGCAATTCAGATATCACCAGATCTGATCTGCCAACCGGAGAATTTAAACAAAAATTACTGAGTGCCGACTTATTGTATATAGAAAGCGATAATCTTGTCGAATTAGCTAAGCGTATTTTAGCTGAAAGAATTTTATCCCAAAATTACAAAGTCCTTTTCAAAATACATAATGCTTTATCGCAATCTGCCTTTGAAGAATGCACGAATGCTGACTGGTATATGGAGAAATATACTCCTTTGCTTGAAGAAAAAATGATGCAACGTTTAAACAGCATGAAAAAACAAGAAAAACCGCAAACTTTTCGCGAAAATATCGAGGAGTTATTATGGCATAAAAATCGTTTTTTATCTCCAGAGTACCGCCGGCAATTACAAAACTGGTACGCCGACAGTTTACTTGAACAATACGGTCCGGATAACGGTACCGACCGATATGCGGCCGACTTAAGCAAGAATTTGGATAAATTAAACAACCGACTTCATAATGCCGATGTCTTACCTTTGTTAAGTAACATCAAAGATAAACTGCAACTGAAAGAACGAAACATTCCGATTTTGCAATCGTTTGCTCAACATAACAATCAAGAAACCAAACAGGTTCGTCTGGAAGTTTTAGTTACCGAATGCCTCTTAAAAGA
>Ga0265299_10004306_pt1 | contig 13521 bp, 12 predicted proteins | sample AusTroGonzalo_MG_4_FD_193485 | JGI IMG/M metagenome (GOLD analysis project Ga0265299, IMG submission 193485) | Bovine rumen microbial communities from tropical cattle in Woodstock, Queensland, Australia - Gonzalo_02 | ecosystem: Host-associated > Mammals > Digestive system > Stomach > Rumen ...
CCCATGCTCCCAAAGCACGTGCGCTACCAGACTGCGCTACACCCCGGTGCATCCTTCCCGCGGTCGTTCCCGCAGGCGACTTAGTTAATATACACAATATTTCGCCGTTTGTCAATCATTTTTTTTGCATTTTGAAAAAAATGCAGCCCGCCTTCGCAGACTGCAATTTTTCCCGTGTTTTCAGGGCCTTCGCCGTTATTCCTTCACCGGTTCCGGATCGCCGCCCAGCTTGAAGGCGATGAAGCATCCGAGCGCCAGGGCCGCGACGGACACGACGCAGATGATCCAGTTGAAGCCCTCGTAGATCGAGGTATCCATCAGGATGACCACCGGGGAAGCCAGCACCATGCCCAGGATGCCGCAGTAGGTCCTCCCCTTCCATTTCTTCATCAGGATATCGATCAGCTTGGCGATGCCGAAGATGCCGGCCACGATACCGATCAGGAAAGGCAGCAGGATGCCGAGGTTGCTGAAGAAGGCGCCGAAATCCCCGTGGGTCAGACCCTTCACACAGGCCGGAATCGCCTCCGTCACGACGGGCTCATAGTAGCCCAGGGTCTTCAGAATCATGCTGCCGCTGACGCCGGGAATCACCATGGCGGCGGAGCAGATCGCGCCCAGCAGCACCATCAGCAGCACCGTGCCCACGTTCAGGCTGATCTTCGTCACGTTTTCCGCTTCGATCGCCTTCAGGAACACGACCAGCGCGAACAGCAGCACAAAGGCCACCGCGCCCTGCCAGCCGATCTTCTCGCCCTTCATTTCCTTCAGGATGAAGGGAACGCTGCCCAGAATCAGGCCGATGAACAGCGCGTTGGTCGGCAGCGGATAGTTCTTGAAGGCGGCCTTCAGCGCGAAGGCGCCGATAATAATCGCGCCCACCATGCCCACCAGGTAAGGCAGGAGGATTTTAAAGCACTCCTTGAACTTCCGGAAAAGGTTGTTGATGCAGTAAATCAGCTTGTCGTAGATCCCCATGGAAACCATCATGGTGCCGCCGGAAACGCCCGGAATCACGTTGGCCAGTCCGATGACCGCCCCGCGCAGCACATCCAGAAACCAGTTCATCTTTCAAATCCTCCGTCTTCAAACCATTCTTCGTCGTCGCTGCGTTCAAAGGAAGCCGCCAGGTTTTCCGGGGAAAACCGCGGATCGAAGGCCAGGTCCTTCAGCCGGTCCCGGCTGACCACCGTATCCGTTCCGAGGCAGTCATTGCAGCGATAGCCGCAGTCCGGGCAGACGCATCCGAGATGATCGCTTTCCGCCTGGATCATATAGGTTCCGCATTCCTTGCAGCTGCAGCGCACTTCCCAAAGCCCCCTTTGCACACAACAGGGGCATTATAGCAGAGATGACCCGGTTATTCAAGAAACCCGCAAAAAAATGGGGCCGCACCGCGCGGCCCCGGGGCTGATTGTTCGTTCGGATCTCAGGTTCTTTCGGCAGATCGTCTGTTGGTGTGCGCAAAACGCGCCTTGTCTCACGGTTCATCACTCCGGATGCGTGTTCGGGGGGAACAGTACGGCCTTTTCCTGATTTGCAATCCGAACGCTTTGGTCGGTGATTATACCTCCGGCTCAAGGAGGCCGAGGTCTCCGTCCTTTCTCAGATACAGAACGTTGGTCTGTTCCGTATCAATATTTACAAACGCGAAGAAGTTGTGTCCCAGCAGTTCCATTTCGATCATGGCGTCCTCAACGCTCATGGGCCGGACCGGGAAGGTCTTCCGTTTGACGATCTTCCTGTCCTTCTCCTCCGCCGTATCGTCGTCTTCTTCAATAAACTCCGGCACATCCGGGATTTCTTCCCTCAGGTTCTTGCCGAGCTTCGTCCTGTGCTTCCGGATCTGGCGCTCCATCTTGGCCAGGGCCTGGTCAATCGCGAGGAACAGGTTGTCCTCCGCGGAAGCCTCGCTCCGGAGGATCACGTTTTTCCCCATCGGAACCGTAATTTCCACGATGCGGAGCTTTTTCTCCTTGCGAAGCTTGATCAGCATCTCCGTATCCGGCCGGAGATAGCGCCCCATGGTCTCGGTCTTTTTCTCAATCCTCTTGGTGATGGCCGGTGTCACGACCATATTCTGAGCGGTAATGGTCAATTTCATATCGTCAGCGGACTCTCCTTTCGAAATTGTGATTCCCCGATGCTCACGGGTGCCGCCTCAGCAGCCCCGCGATTCTGTGTGTGCCATCGGCACCACGTCCTTCCGTTGTCTTCTGTTTATAAATTTCGACGTGCTTTCGGGGATTCCTTCCTGATTTTTGGAAATTCTGGAAATTTTTTTACCAGTTTTCACATGCTCCCGTTCAAACCCTTCCGGTCAGCCTTCCCAGGACAGCCCGGTATGGTTCGCCATGATGCCGACCAGTCTGCGGGCTTCCGCCTCCGTTTCCGCCTCCGCAAAGATCCGCACCCGGGGCTCCGTGCCGGAGAACCGGGTGATCACCCAACCGCCCTCCAGATACACCTTGCATCCGTCCATCCAGCTGATCCTTTCAATCTTCCGGCCGAAATCGGGAAGGCGCTGTTCCTCCATCACGGTGCTGTAGATCTCGTCCCGCACCTCCTGCGTCAGGGGCCAATCGTATTCCGCCGTATGCAGTTCTCCGAACTGTCGGAACAGATCCGTCACCAGCTCGCTCAGTTTCTTCCCTGTCACGCTGATCATTTCCACCAGCAGGCTCGCCGCGTACAGGCCGTCCTTGCCGGAAATATGTCCCCGCACCGTCAGACCGCCGGAGGATTCGCCGCCGATCAGGGCGTCGTGGGCCTCCATGCCCGCGGAGATATGCTTGAAGCCCACCGGCACTTCGATGCACTCCTGGCCGTAGGCCTTCGCGATCCGGTCCAGCAGGTGGGTCGTGGCGATATTGCGAACCGCCGCCCCTCTCCATCCTTTGTATTCCATCAGATAGTAATACAGCAGGGCCAGTGTCTCGTTCGCCGTCACGTAGCGGCCTTTCTCGTCAATGATGCCGAGCCGGTCCGCGTCGCCGTCCGTGGCGATGCCCACGTCCGCCGTGTGTTCCTTGACCGCGTACTGCAGGTCCACCAGGGTGTCCGGGTTCGGCGCGGGCAGGTGCCGGCCGAAGAAGGCGTCGTGACGGTCGTTGATCACGTCAATGTCGCAGCGGGCGGTGTAGAGAATCGTCTGAAGCCCGGCCAGGCTCACGCCGAACATCGGGTCCAGCACGATGCGCAGCCGGCGCTTCCGGATCGCGTCCGTGTCCACCTGGCGCAGGATCGAATCCAGATAATCGTCCCGGGGGTCGAGATACACAATCTTTCCCTCTTCCACTGCCTGCGCAAATGGAACGGAGCGGATGCTGTCCTCTTCCAGTTCGTTCGCCTCCGCCTCGATGGCCCGGGTCACATCCTCCGCCGCGTCCCGGCCGCCGGCGGTGAACAGCTTGATGCCGTTCCACACGGCGGGGTTGTGGCTGGCCGTCACCATCGCGCCGTAGGGCAGTTCAAGGTTTTTCACCGTGAACATAATCTGGGGCGTCGGGCAGGAGCCGTTTACAAACCGGACCTTCACGCCCTCCCCGGCCAGCACTTCGCAGAACCAGCTCAGTGCTTCCTTGCTCAGGAACCGGCGGTCGTACCCGGCGCAGATCCCCTGCTCCGCGCAGTTTTCCCGCACCATCCGCCGCGCCAGTGCCGCGGCGATCCGCCGGATGTTTTCCTTTGTAAACCCGTCGCCGATGACGGCCCGCCATCCGCCCGTACCGAATTTGATCATGGTTCCGTTCCCCCCTTATCCTTTTTTTCTTATCCCATCAGGATATCAACCGTGTGGATTCCTTCTGTGAAAGCAGGAATCGTTTCTGCGACTTTCCCGTCCACGGTGATCCGGCGAACGCCTTTCTCCACGTGCTCCGGATTCTCCACCCGGATCCGGTATTCCGCTCCCCTCCATTTCCGGACGGCCTCAAACCCGTCCCATTCCGCCGGAATGCAGGGATCCACCGTCAGTCCGTCAAACCCCGGCCGGATCCCGAGCATATACCGGGTCGCCGCGTAATAGGCCCACCCGGAGCTTCCGGTCATAAAGGGATGCCGGGCCCTTCCGAAGGCCGTGTGGTCCTTCCCCATAATGAACTGGCAGTAGCTGTAGGGTTCGGCCTGGCGGATCTCCATTTTGTCGTTCTGGTTTTCCGGCAGCAGGGCGTCATAGAACTTCATGGCCCGTCCCCCGCGGCCCAGCATGCATTCCGCCACCCAGGCCCAGGGATTCGGATGGCTGAAGATCGCGCCGTTTTCCTTGACGCCCGGATACACCCTCGTCACAAACCCGATGCTGTCGTCCAGTGTCACAAAGCTCGGAGCGTTCAGCATCAGTCCCCAGGGGGTGTATAGCCATTCGTCCACCGCGTCCATGCAGCTGAGGCCCATTTCCCGGGTTGCGGCCCCGCTGACCACGGCCCAGGTGTTGCTTTCCATATGAACCTTGCCTTCCTTTGCGTCCAGGGCGCCGATTGGCCGTCCGTACGCCGTAAAGCCCCGCAGGAACCATTCGCCGTTCCACAGGGTTTCCCGGCAGGTCTCCTCCATGCCTGCCTTCAGCCGGGCATATTTTGCAATATCTTCTTCCCGTCCGAGGGCAGCGGCGGCGTCCAGGAAATGGTTCGTCGCCCAGATCAGCAGGAAGGCCACCATCGCGCTTTCCCCGCCGCCCAGGTTCAGGCAGTCGTTCCAGTCCGCCCGCAATCCTTTGGTCACGCCGTGACTCCCCGTCTGCGCATAGGAGAAGTCCAGCGCCGCCTTCATGTGATCCCATACGGTGGCCTCGCCTTCGTCCGCGAAGGGGATCACCTCGTCGAAGAAGGAGAGGTCTCCGCTCTCCCGAACGTTCTCGATAATGGCGGGAATCAGCCACAGCGCGTCGTCGGCGCAGGCGTCTTTGATTCCGTGGAGCATACTCTTTTTGTCCGCTTCGGGAATCACCGTCGGGCTTTTAAAGCCGTCGTCCTCCCCTTTTTCCAGCACCGCCGGATCAAACAGGTGCAGTCCGTAGCCCGCGCGCATCTGCCCGTGCAGCAGCTGACGGATCCGCTTTTCGCACATGGCGGGCTCCCCGTGGGGAATGCACATGGCGTCCTGGGCCGTATCCCGATAGCCGAGGCCGGTCCGCCCGCCCACCTCGATGAAGGAGGAGAACCGGGAGAACAGCACGTTGACCTCGCTCTGATAAAAGTTCCAGATGTTCAGGCTCCGGTTCATGTTCTCGTGGGGCGTGGAAACCTGCAGCCGCCCCAGCTTTTCGTCCCAGAACCGCCGCAGTTCCCCGAAGGCCCGGTCGCAGCCCGCCTCGTCGTAGCGTTCCCGGGCCTTCCGGGCGGCGTCTCCCCTGCCCGTGCCCAGATAGAAGAGCACTCTCTTTTCCTCTCCCGGGGCCAGGGTGATCTTTTTCTGCAGCGCGCCGCAGGGGTTCCCGCCCAGCTCCAGCGAGCCGGAAAGCGCGCCTTTCTCCACGCCCAGGGGATTCCGCTCCGTCCGGTATGGGCCGATAAAGCTTTCCCGCACACCGTCAAAGCCGTCCGGCTCGAAGTTCCCCGCGAAGAACTGGAAGGCGTCCTTCTCGTAGTGCAGCTCGCACACCGCCGCGCCGTCCTCCCGGTGGGATCCGGCGGCGTAAAGGCTCATCTGGAAATTCTGGTTATCCATGTCGATTTCATGGAAGGAAAACTCAACATAGCCGAAGACGCTCAGCTTCCGTTCCCGGTCCGAATCGTTCCGGATCCGAACGTCGAAGATCTCCACCGGATCCTCGCCGCCCTCTTCCCGGGGAATAAAGAGAATCTGCTCCCCGCGGATCCCCTCCGTTTCGCAAAGGAACCGGGAATAGCTCAGTCCGTGGCGGGCTTCATATTTTGCCTCGTCCAGGGGCAGTCCCGTGGGCTGCCAGCTCACGGACCAGTATTTCCCGCTCTCCTCGTCCCGAAGATACACATAGTGTCCTGGCCAGTCCATCGGCACGCCGTTGGGCCGGAACCGGGTGATCCGGTGGTGCTGGGGGCTGTCCAGCCAGGAATAGCCCCCGGCGTTATGGCTGATCACAGTACCCATCCGCTGGGTGCCGAGATAGTTGGTCATGGACTGCGGTACGTCCACCCGGTCAATCACATATTCCCGCGCCGCGTCGTCAAAGTATCCGTATCGCATGTCTGTTCTCCTCCCCATTTATCCTTTTCCTGTCAGGACATCTGTTATCCTCCAGTCCGCGCTCCATCTCGTCAATACCCCCGGCGCTCCGGGCAGGATGCTTCCCGTCAGCTTTTCCCCGACGGACGCTGCCGGCGTCCTCGTGCACATGGCGCAGGCGTCCTCCGGCCGAATGCCGAAAAGGTGAATCAGGTTTTCCAGCGCCTTCGGCATGGTCAGCACGGACCCCGCCAGCGTTCCGTCCGCCAGCCGCGCTTCCCCGTTTTTCACGAACACCTTCTGGCCGCCCAGGGCATATTCCCCCTCCGGCAGGCCCGCCGCTTCCATAGCATCGGTAATGGCCACCGCCCGGCCGGGTCCCTTGCACAACGCCAGCAGCCGCACCGCGTCCCGGTGCAGGTGGATCCCGTCGCAGATCATTTCGCAGTAAAACCGCTCATCCGTCAGTGCCGCTCCGGGAACGCCCGGATCCCGGTGATGAAGGGGTGTCTGGGCGTTAAAGGTATGGGTCACGTGGTTCGCCCCCCAGTCCGCCGCCCGGTGCGTCTGTTCCGCGTTGGCTGCGGTGTGGCCGACGGAAACCCGGATCCCCGCCGCCGTCGCCTGCCGGATAAAGGCTTCGCTGCCTTCCCGTTCCGGAGCTACCGTGATCAGTTTCACGGCGGCAAAATCCCCTCCGGTCAGCATTTCCAGTTTCTCCATCGATGGATCTCCGAAAAATTCCTTCCGCTGGGCGCCGGCCTTGCTTTCCTGAAGGAAGGGGGCTTCCATGTGCGCCCCCAACACCCGGGCGCCCTCCGCCTCCGGCCGGTCCATCACCGCCCGGATGCCCTCAATCGCCCGGCGCGTTTCTTCCGGGTCCGCGCTCATCGTCGTCGGGCAGAAGGCACTCACGCCGAGCTTCAGCAGTGCCCGGCTCATGGCCCGCACCGCTTCCTCCCCCTGCATGGTGTCGCGCCCGCCGAAGGCGTGAATATGCACGTCCACAAACCCGGGCAGCAGAAAATCCCCGCCCAGGTCCGTCACGTTTTCTCCCGCTTCCGGCCGCAGATTCCTGCCGGTTTCCGTTATCCGGCCGTCCAGAAGACGCACGTCCGTTTCCCTGTCAAAATTCCTTCCGTTATACACTGCGGCATTCCGTATCAGCATATCCGGTGCTCCAATCTTTTGTTTTTTCTGTCGCCCATAGGTTACCGCATCTGACGGTTCTTTTCAAGAGGAAAATGCTCTCTTTGGGAAATAAAACGGAACCCCGGCGCAGGCCGGGGCTCCGATGATTTGAATCCTGTTGTTTATTTATCACTTTCCTTGATCTTTTCAAGGTACTCGTCATAGCTGCACAGGTAATCCGCGATGGTGCCGTCCGGCCGGATTTCAATGATCCGGTCCGCAACCGTAGATACGAACTGGTGATCCTGGCTGGAGAAAATCACGTTCCCCGGGAAATTGATCAGGCCGTTGTTCACCGCGGTAATCGACTCCAGGTCCAGGTGGTTTGTGGGCTGGTCCAGCATCAGGAAGTTCGCGCCGGAAAGCATCATCCGGCTCAGCATGCAGCGTACCTTCTCGCCGCCGGAAAGCACCTTCACGGGCTTGTACACGTCGTCCCCGCTGAACAGCATCCGTCCGAGGAAGCCGCGCATATAGGTCTCCAGCTGCTCCGGCGAATACTGGGCAAACCACTGCATCATCGTCAGGTCGCATCCGTCGAAGTATTTGCTGTTGTCCTTCGGGAAATAGCTGGTCGTGATCGTCACGCCCCATTTCACCGTGCCGCTGTCCGGCTCAATCTCCTCCGCCAGAATCCGCATCAGTGCCGTCACCGCCTGTTCGTTGCCGACCAGGGCGATTTTCTGGCCCTTTGTCACCAGGAAGGATACGTCCTTCAGCAGCTGCACTCCGTCCTGGCTGTAGCAAAGATTCGTCACCTGGAGGATGTCCTTTCCGGCTTCCCGGTCCGGCGTGAACGCCACCCAGGGATACCGCCGGCTGCTGGCGGGCATCTGCTCAATGGTCAGCTGGTCCAGCAGCTTCCGCCGGCTGGTGGCCTGCTTGGCCTTGCTCTTGTTCCGCGAGAACCGCTGGATGAATTCCTGCAGCTCCCTGATCTTGTCCTCCCGGCGCTTCTTCTGGTCGTTCATCAGCGCCTGCATCATCTTGCTGGAATCGTACCAGAAGTCGTAGTTGCCGACGTACATCTTCACCTGGTTGTAGTCGATGTCGACGATGTGGGTACAGACGTTGTTCAGGAACCACCGGTCGTGGCTGACCACGATCAGCGTTCCCGGGAATTCCATCAGGAAATCCTCCAGCCACGCCACCGAGCGGTTGTCCAGGTTGTTGGTCGGTTCATCCAGCAGCAGGATGTCCGGATTGCCGAACAGCGCCTGGGCCAGCAGCACCTTGAACTTGTCTCCCGCCTGCAGCTCGCTCATCATCATCGTGTGCTCTTCCGCGGGAATGCCCAGCCCGGTCAGCAGCGTGGCCGCGTCACTTTCCGCGTTCCAGCCGTCCATTTCCGCGAATTCGCCTTCCAGTTCCGCCGCCTTTTCGCCGTCGGCCTCGCTGAAGTCCGGCTTGGCGTACAGCGCGTCCTTTTCCTTCATGATGTCGTACAGCCGCTGGTTGCCCATAATCACCGTGTCCATCACCGGATACGCGTCATACATGAACTGGTCCTGTTTCAGGGTGCTCATGCGCTCGTTCGGCGGAATGGTCACCGTGCCCGTCGTGGGTTCCAGCTCGCCGCTGAGGATTTTCAGGAAGGTGGACTTTCCGGCGCCGTTGGCGCCGATGATGCCGTAGCAGTTCCCGGGCAGGAACTTCAGGTCCACGCCGGAGAACAGTTTCTGTCCGCCGAAGGTCAGGGATACGTTGTTGACTGTAATCATGCTCTTTTCCCCTCACTCACTTTTCACTCGGCCGCAAGCCGGATCAGCGCGTTGGCGTAGATCTTCACCGCCAGCATCAGCCGGTCGATATCTTCGAATTCGTCCGCCTGGTGGGCCAGGTCTTCCTCGTCCGGGAAGAGCGCCCCGAAGGCCACGCCCTGCTGCAGCACCTTCGCGTAGGTGCCTCCGCCGGTGGACATGGGCTTCCCTTCCAGTCCCGTCTCTTCCTCATAGGCCGCCAGCAGATTTTTCACCAGTTCGCTGTCCGCCGGCACGTGGTGCGGCGGTTTCTGCGTGGCCACGCTGATGGCGAATCCCGGCAAATGCGCGGCGGCATTCTTCTTCAGCTTTTCCTGATCCGCCGTCACCGGGCAGCGGAAGTCCAGCGTCCCGAACCATTCCCCGTTTTCCAGCCGAAGAATGCCCATGTTGCAGGTCAGTGCTTCCGAAACATCGTCCCGGCAGGCGCAGCCCAGGCTCGTCCCGTCGTGCTCCATGCCGACCGCCGCCGCCAGCGTGGCGATCGGGCCTTCCGCCCCAAGTTCCTTCAGCAAAAGGAGCATCATGCCGATGGCGTTCCGCCGTCCTTCCGGATAGGCGCTGTGTCCCGGAATACCGGTGGCCTGAAGCACAACTCCCGCCTCCGTCACTTCCGCCGTATAGGGCAGGCCGGTCTTTTTCGCATAGGCACGAACCTTTTCCGCCAGTTCTTCGCCGCCTTCAGCCCGGCAGACGCACTCGCCCGGAATCACGTTGATCCGGTCCCCGGTCGCCATTTCCAGAATCCGGAGTCCCGTCTTCGCCGCCGGCGCGCGGAGTTCCAGCACGACCATGCCCTTCTCCGTGTTGATCAGGGGGAAGCTGGCGTCCGGGCTGAACCCGACGTCCGGAATCTTTTCATGTTCTCCGTAATATTTCATGTCTTCCCAGCCGCTTTCCTCGTCGCAGCCGAGAATCAGCCGGATGCCCTTTTTCAGGGGGATTCCCGCCTCCCGGATCGCCTTCATGGCATACAGTGCTGCCAGCGACGGTCCCTTGTCGTCGTTGGTTCCCCGGCCGTAGATCCTTCCGTTTTCAACCAGTCCGTCAAAGGGCGGCTTCGTCCATCCGTCCCCCACCGGCACCACGTCCAGGTGACCCAGCACCGCGATCTTTTCCTCCGCGTCCCCCAGCGTCGCGTCGCAGGCGTATCCCTGGAAATCCCGTACCGGAAAACCCATGGCCCGGATGTCCGCCATGGCCCGGTCCAGCATCTTCCGCACGTCCTGTCCGAAGGGCGCGCCGTCCTCCGGCTCTCCCTTCACCGACGGCGTCCGGATCCATCCCTGCAAAGTCGCCACAAATTCATCCCGGTAACTGTCAATCAGTTCATAAACTTTCTGCTCCATCCCTGTTTCCTCCCTAAATCCTGTACTCTAAAAGGCGTTTCTCGGATCCTGACTCTTTTTCTTCGGCGCGTCCGGATCGATGTATTCAATCTCCAGCCTTTCAAATGGCACCGTCTCAAAAAAGGCGTCCTGCAGAAAACGGGTCATGCCGAATGTTTCCCATTCCCGCCCGTTCTTGTCGAGCCAAAGCGGTTCCGGCAAATCCAGTTCATGGCAGGCTTCCCGCAGTGCCTCCCGCGGATCGTCCCGGCCGCAGGGAACCGTGGTCTGCAGATCAATGTGGTGCTTCCGTATGGTTTTCACCCAGAGTGCGGTGGCCATGGCCGTTCCTCCTTGTTTCCTGTCCTGAATTCTTATTATGACATGAAAGGGCTTCCCCTTGCAAGGGGAAGCCGCTCTTTTTCCGCTATTTGTTTGTCTCTCTCCAGCGCAGGATCGCCTCCACGGCCGGGGTGTTCATGCCCTTCACCCGCAAAAGCGCTTCCGGCTCCGCCTCCCGGATGGCCTTCAGGCTTCCGAAGGCCTTCAGCAGCTCCTTCCGCCGGGCCGGGCCGATGCCCGGAATTTCCTCCAGCCGGGAATGGATCGACGCCTTTCCCCGCAGCGCCCGGTGGTGAATGATGCCGAAGCGGTGAGCTTCGTCCCGGACCCGCTGAACCAGCTGCAGTTCCGGCGTCCGGTGGTCCAGAAGAATCGGTTCTGTCGCCTCCGGCAGCCAGATCTCTTCCTGTTTTTCCGCCAGGCCGAACATCGTCGGCGGTTCCATCCCGAGATCCAGGATCGCCTGCCGCGCAAAGCGCAGCTGCTGCGGGCCGCCGTCGATCAGGATCAGATCCGGAAGCTCCGCGAATTTGTTTCCGCCCTCTGCCGCTTCCTTCGCCGCATGGCTGTACCGCCGGCTCAGCGTTTCATACAGCGAGGCAAAGTCGTTCGCCCCTTCCACTGTCCTGATCCGGAAATGCCGGTATTCCTTCTTCGCCGGTTCCCCGTCGATGAAAACCACCATGGCTGCCACGCTCTGCTCGCCCTGAGTGTTTGAAATATCGTATCCCTCGATCCGGCGCGGATAGCGGTCCATGCCGAGGATTTCGCCCAGCTTGCCGGCCGCGCCTACAGTCCGCTCCTCGTGCACCGTCCGGCGGGCGTTGCGCTTTTCCAGGGCGTCCGCCGCGTTCTTCGCCGCCAGCGCGATCAGCTCGTGCTTCTCGCCCCGCCGGGGTTCGGCCACTGTCACCGCCGCGCCCTTCTTCCGGCGCAGCCAGCCTTCCAGCTGCTCCGCCATGCCCTCCGGCAGCACCTGGCAAAGCACGTTCCGCGGAATCAGCCCCGCGTTTTCATAGTACTGCAGCATAAACCCGGCCAGCACCTCGCCCGGATCCTCGCCGCCCTCGCGGGGCAGTGAGAAATGGTCTCCGCCGATCATCCGCCCGCCGCGCACATAAAGGATCTGGATCATGGCGTCCAGGCCGTCCTGTGCCACGGCGATCAGATCCTGCTCGCTGCTGTCCGTCCGCAGGGCGATCTGGCGTTCCATCATGCCTTCCACGTCCCGGATCTTGTCGCGGATCTTTGCCGCCTTTTCATAGCGCATGGCCGCCGCGGCTTCACCCATGTCCTTCCGCAGTTTATCCAGCACCGGCGCGTAATCGCCGTTCAGGAAGTTGACGACCCCGGTCATCATCTCGGCGTATTCCGCCTCCGTGCATTTTCCGGCGCAGGGCGCCATGCACCGCCCGATGTCGCTGTTCATGCACGGGCGCTTCGGTCTTGCCGGCGGCAGCGTCTGCTTGCAGGAGCGTATCGGAAATACGTCCCGAACGGCCTCGATCACCTGCCGAACGGCATTGGCTCCGATGTAGGGGCCGAAGTATTTCGCCCCGTCCTTCTCCATGCGGCGGGTAATCTCCAGGCGCGGAAAAGGCTCCCGAAGATCCACCTTCAGGTAGGGATAGTGTTTGTCGTCCTTCAGCAGGATGTTGTAATAAGGCTTGTGATGCTTGATCAGATTGCATTCGAGAATCAGCGCTTCCAGGTTTGTTTCGCACAGCAGGATCTCAAAATCATCAATGTGGGAGATCATGGCCGCCACTTTGGGCGTATGCGACGTGTCGCGGAAATAGCTCTTCACCCGGTTTTTCAGGTTCACTGCTTTTCCGACATAAATCACCGTGCCGTCCCGGTTTTTCATCAGGTAGCACCCCGGTGAATCCGGCAGCATGCTGATTTTCTCTTCGAGTTTTTCGCCCCAGTATATCATCTTTATCCTAATCGGCTCAGTTCTTCCTGCAGCTCTTCCATCGCGTTCTGCAATGTCGTCTGGTATTCACCGGTATCCATCCCCGTTGTCAGATAGGTCAGATACCGGTCCACCGTGTTCTGAATATCCAGGATCCGGTCTTCCGAAACCAGCGGACCCCCGTTTTCGCTCGTGTTCATGCTGCTGATCACACGGATGGCATAAAGATTGCTGCGGATTCGGGCCAGCTGCGAGGCCGAGTCTGCGCCTGCGTTCCGGCTGAGCAGCGAAATCTGCCGGATCGCTTCGTCGCATTCCGACTGCGCTCTCTGAATATAGGCGGCCCGGTTCCCGTTTTTGCTCTGGACGGCGGGAATGCCGATCACCAGCGACACCGCCAGCAGAATCAGCAACACCAGAATGATCAGATCCTTGATCCGGCTCCTCTTCATCTGATTCAGCGAAACAGTGCTGTCATTTCCCCGGGAATAGCGTCTGTACATAAATTGTACCTCCGTTTCGACGCCATTCTACCACATTTTGCTGTTTTCGTAAAGAAAAACGCCGTGGTTTTCCCACCCGGCGTTCTCTTCCGCACGTCAGCCCTGTTTCTGCTTGTGCTTGGGGTTTTCGCAGATGACCATCACGCGGCCTTTGCGCTTGATGATCTTGCACTTCTCACAGATCGGCTTCACACTCGGACGAACCTTCATTGTCGTTCCCCTCCTTGTCAGGATCAGTTTTTGCTGCGCCAGGTGATCCGGCCTCTGGTCAGATCATAGGGCGATAGTTCAATCGTTACCTTGTCCCCGGGATAGATCCGGATGAAGTTCATCCGCAT
>Ga0265299_10004307_pt1 | contig 13518 bp, 9 predicted proteins | sample AusTroGonzalo_MG_4_FD_193485 | JGI IMG/M metagenome (GOLD analysis project Ga0265299, IMG submission 193485) | Bovine rumen microbial communities from tropical cattle in Woodstock, Queensland, Australia - Gonzalo_02 | ecosystem: Host-associated > Mammals > Digestive system > Stomach > Rumen ...
GAGGCTCAGGTTGCCCTCTTCACGCACCGTATCAAACATTTGACCGAGCATGTGAAGCAAAACCACGGCGATCGCGTGACCAAACGCGCTCTGATTACCTTGGTCGGCAAGCGTAAAAAAATGCTCGAGTATCTCAAGCAACAAGACATTGAGCGCTACAGAGCGTTAATCAAAGAATTAGGTTTAAGAAAATAATTTCAGAACTGATTACAATGATATTCAAAAAGGCAATTTTGATGGAAATTGCCTTTTTGAATATTTGTTGTATTCCAATCTCGTATCATCTTTAATAATAAAACTATGAATTTAGGAGTAAGAACAACTTTCGATATCGGTGATGGTCGTATGGTTACGATTGAAACCGGAAAATTGGCGAAACAGGCCGACGGTGCCGCTGTCGTCACCATGGGTAATACCATGCTTTTAGCCACCGTCTGCTGCAAAAAGGAAGCTGTGGAAGGCACGGATTTCATGCCTCTTCAGGTGGAATATCAGGAAAAATACGGTGCCGTGGGTCGTTTCCCCGGTGGTTTCTTCAAACGCGAGGCGCGCCCTTCGGAGTATGAGATCCTCATCGCCCGTCTGGTCGATCGCGCTATCCGTCCTCTCTTCCCCAAGAACTTTCACGCTGAAACGCAGGTTGTGGTGACCCTCATTTCGGGTGACAAGAATTTCCTGCCCGACTGCCTTGCCTGTCTGGCTGCCTCTTCCGCCATCGCCGTCTCCAACATCCCCTTCGAGTGCCCGATTTCCGAGGTGCGCGTGGGTCGTGTGGACGGACAGTTGGTGGTGAACCCCACCGTGGAGGATATGGAGCGTTCCGACATCGACATGATCGTGGCCGCTTCCATGGACAATATCATGATGGTGGAAGGTGAAATGAAGGAGATTTCCGAAGACGACATGGTTGCCGCCCTCAATTTCGCCAAGGAAGCCATCAAGATCCAGTGCCAGGCGCAGTTGGACCTCGCCGCGCAGGTGCCCACCGCCAACCCGAAACGCGAATACTGCCACGAGACCGACGACGAGGCCATCCGCGAGCGCATGAACACTGAGCTCTATGACAAGGTTTATGCCGTAGCTAAGTCCTTCAAAGGCAAACAGGAACGCAACGCTGACTTCGACCAGATTCTCGCCGACTTCATCGAGACCATTCCTGAAGAGGAACGCGACGAGAAGGCCGTGATGGTGAAACGCTATTACGACGAAATCCTGTGGCACGCTATGCGCAACATGATCCTCGACGAACGTATCCGTCTCGACGGCCGCCACACCGAGGACATCCGTCCGATTTGGATCGAGACCGGCTATCTGCCGTCCGCGCACGGTTCCGCCATCTTCACCCGTGGCGAAACGCAATCGTTGACCACCTGCACGCTCGGCACCAAGCTCGACGAGCAGATCATCGACGGTGCCGTGGTGGAAGGCACGAACCGCTTCCTGCTGCACTACAACTTCCCGCCCTACAGCGTGGGTGAGGTGAAGCGCATCGGCAGTACGTCCCGCCGCGAAGTGGGTCACGGCAACCTGGCCAAACGCGCCCTCAAGCCGATGATCCCGTTTGACGACCCGACGTTCCCCTATACCGTCCGCTTGGTCTCCGACATTCTCGAATCCAACGGAAGTTCCTCTATGGCAACGGTTTGCGCCGGCACGCTCGCATTGCTCGACTGCGGTGTGAAGATGAAAAAGCCCGTTTCCGGTATCGCCATGGGCTTGATTACCGACGAGGCTACCGGCCGTTACGCCATCCTTTCCGACATCCTTGGCGATGAGGACCACCTTGGCGACATGGACTTCAAGGTCTGCGGTACCGAAGACGGTATCACCGCTTGCCAGATGGATATCAAGGTGAAGGGTCTTTCCGCTGAAGTGATGGCCGAGGCATTGGCACAGGCACACCGCGGCAGAATGTTCATCTTGGGTAAGATCAAGGAAGCGATGCCCGCCCCGAGAGAGGACTACCGTCCGTTCGTGCCGCGCATCATCCAAATGCAAATCCCGCGCGAATTTATCGGTGCCGTTATCGGACCCGGAGGCAAGATCATCCAAGAGATGCAGCGTGAGACCAATACCGTCATCAACATTGAGGAGGTCGGCGAATTCGGTATCATCGACATTGCAGCCGCCAACGTGGACGACATCAATGCCGCTATGGAGCGCATCAAGCTCATCACCACGCTTCCTGAAGTGGGTGAGATTTACGAAGGCACCGTTAAGACAATCACCGACTTTGGTGCATTCGTGGAGTTCCTGCCCAACACCGACGGTCTGCTGCACGTTTCCGAAATCGCGTATCGTCGCATCGACAACGTTTCCGACGTGTTGAACGTGGGCGACAAGATCAAGGTGAAGCTCATCGAGATTGACGAGAAGACTGGCAAGTTCAGACTCTCACACCGTGCTCTGCTCCCGAAACCCGAGGGTTACGAGGAGGAGAAGCCGCGTGGCAACGGCGGTCGTAATGGCGGCAACCGCAATGGTGGTGGCCGCGACAATCGTGGCGACCGCGGTCCCCGTCCGAATGGTGGCGACCGTAACCGCAACAACGGAGGAGGCACCCCCCATCGCGGTAACAGCAACCAGCACGACGGCCAGCGTCACCGCCAAGAGCGCCGCGAACTGCCCGATTTTCCGGATATGGACTAATTGTAAAAGGCGCTTCGGCGCCTTTTTTTTGTGGAGACGCAAAATTTTGCGTCTCTTCCTCTAACCCACTAACCGATTAACCCACTAACCGATTAACCCACTAACCGATTAACCCACTAACCGATTAACCCACTAACCGATTAACCCACTAACCAAAACCAATGCTAATCAAAGAAGTAACCCAATATTTAGAGACAAAATTCCCCCTTTTCCTGCAGGAGGATTTCGACAACTGCGGGGTGCAGTGCGGCGACGTGCGGCAGGAGATCACCGGTGCGATGGTCTGTTTCGAGATGTCGGAGCAGGTGATCGACGAGGCCATTGAGAAGGGCTGCAACCTGGTGATTTCCCACCATCCGCTGATGCTCAAACGTGGCATCAACAAGATTGTGCCCACCGACCGTGTAGGGGCGATGATCTGCAAGGCCTTGGCGCACAACATGGTACTTTATTCCATGCATACCAACATCGACAGTGGTGAGGGTGGGGGCAACGATGCGTTTGCGGAGAAACTCGGATTGCGCAATGTCAAGGTGCTGGAACCGCACAAAGGACTTTACCGCAAGTTGGTGGTTTTTGTGCCGAAGGAAAATGCAGAAGCACTGAAGTCCGCGCTTTTCGCGAATGGTTGCGGCGTGCAAGGCAACTACGACAGCTGCGGTTACACGCTACAAGGACAGGGGCAGTTCCGTCCTTTGGAGGGCGCGAATCCGCACATCGGTGAAGAAAACAGGCTGGAGCACGTGGAAGAGGAACGTATCGAGATGATTTATCCGATATGTTTGCAACGTGCTGTGGTTCAGACTATTTACGAGCATCATCCATACGAGGAACCTGCCTTTGATTTGCTGCCGTTGGAGAACGAAAGCCGCACCATCGGTCTCGGGCGGATTGGCGAGTTGCCGAAAGAAATGCCGGTGAATGAGTTTCTTTCCTATTTGAAAGATAAACTCGAATTTGTCCATTGTCGTTACGCGGGCGATGCGACGAAGAACATCCGCAAGGTTGCGGTTTGCGGTGGCGGCGGATCCGGTTTCATCGACCTGGCGATTGCCTCGGGTGCGGACGCATACGTGTCGGGCGACTTCAAATATCACGACTTCTTCAAGTCCCATTCCGGCACTGTTTTAGTGGACATTGGTCACTATGAAGGAGAATTTTTCATCAAAAATATCATTTATCGTTTACTTAAAGAAAAATTTGCTACATTTGCAACCTTTATATCTACTTTGGAAAAAGTAGAGGTAAAGTATTTCTAATATATTGACAATTAAATAGTTGAATTAAACATGGCTAAGAAAAAAGTGACTGAAGAAGGGGCTGAAAGCGGTACGAAAAATCCGAAAACCGGGAAAATTGTTCCTAAAATGAAGAAGATCACCCCCAAGAGGGTGAAGGTTCCGCAAGTGGAGGAGAAAATGGAGGAGAAACCGGTTGAGGTTGTGGAGGAAGTGAAAGAAATGGAAGTGGTGGAAGAAGCTCCCAAGCCGAAACAAAAGGTTGCCAAAAAGCCTGTTGTTGAGACTATTATTGAAGACGACGATGTGACGGTGGAGAAATCCTCCGACGGTGTGGTGGAGGTCAAAAAGCACGAGTCCAACCAAAGTACGGCCGAAGAGCTTTCCATCGAGCAGAAGCTGTTGTCGCTGTATAACCTTCAGCAGATTTGCACCAAGATTGACGATATCCGTATGATTCGCGGTGAGCTTCCCGAAGAAATTCGAGACAACGAGGATGAATGTGAAGGTTTGAACACCCGTATCAGCAAATTCACGGATGACATTAAGAATCTGAAACTCAAGATCGGTTCCGAAAACACCAACATCGAGGAGGCACGGGCCACGATCAAGAAGTACGAAGAGCAGCAGAACTCCGTGCGAAACAACCGTGAGTATGAAGCTCTGAGCAAGGAGATTGAGTTCCAGCAATTGCAAATCCAAATCGCGGAAAAACATAAAGAGAAACACGAGGCCGAAATCGTGGAGAAGCAAGGCAAGATTGCAGAGACCAATGAACGCGTGAAGGAAATCGAGGAGATTCTGGAGCATAAGAAAGCTGAATTGGAAGTGATTGTGGCGGATACCCAGAAGGAGGAAGAGGAGTTGCTCGCCAAAGCCGAAGAGCTCCGTACCAAGGTTGACGACCGTTTGCTCACGGCTTTCGAGCGCATCCGCAAGAACGCCCATAACGGTCTCGCCATCGTGAAGATCGAGCGCGACGCTTGCGGCGGTTGCTTCAGCAAAATCCCTCCGCAACGCCAACTCGACATCTGCCTGCACAAGAAAATCATCGTGTGCGAAGCCTGCGGACGCATCTTTATTGATGACAAGCTGGTGCATGAACATGAAAATGATGCGCAATAATTGGTATCATTAAACGTTTTGATGATCAGAATATCTAAAGGGCAATTTTTGATTTGAAATAAATCTTTTTATTCACCTTAATTAAAAAAAAGTATTATGAAAAAAGTATTAAGCGTATTATGCTTGGCCATTTTGGCCGGAGGTTTAATGTTCTCCTCCTGTTCCAAAAAACAATTCACCATCACGGTTAAAGCTAACAACGATGCTTGGGGTACTGTAACCGGCGGCGGCACTTACGAAGACGGTGTTACCGCTACTCTGACCGCAACTGCAAAAGAGGGTTACGAATTCGAGAAATGGCAGGACGGCACTACTGAAAATCCTCGTACCATCACCGTTACCGCTGATGAGACTTGGACCGCCTTCTTCAAAGAAAAAGCACAACCCACTCCTCCCACTCCTACTTCTGGCGTGAGCGTGACTTTCAACGGTACAAATTGGACTGCAGGTGATTATGCTGGTCAATATTATTCTGGCCAAATGTCAGATGGCACTCCTTATGCTGGTTGGATTATTTCCGCTGCCGAAAATGCTGAGTCTTATCCTATGCTTGATATGGCTACCTTAACGGGTACCAGCACCGGTTCTTTCAGCGACAATGCCAATACCAGCAACGGCGGCCTTGGTTCAGGTGATTTCAACTATGTTGAATATTATGAGAATTCTTACTTAAGCGATGGTACCTATAGCTATGGTGACTGGTGGGCAAAAACCATTACTCTCAACATCACTGCCTTTGACGCAACCAGCCTAAAAGTGTCAGCTAATGCAAATGGAACGATGTTCTCAGCTCTCGAAGCTTTCGTTCAAAGCGCCGGTGCTGTGGGTGTTGATGCCGCTTCTACCGCTCCTATGACAGAGACAATTTCCAACGTCACCCTCGAAACTAGTAAGAAGGGTGTGGTTCTCAAACACGGTGCCAAGAAATTGGTTGTTGTTAGATAATTTAACCAATAAAAATAAGAATAATGCTCACGTGTTAGTCGCGTGAGCATTATTTTTATCAAATCAAAAAATGAAAAAGAACCTTGCTTTTATATTGTTTATGCTCGTAACAGCCTTTTTCTGTGGCTGCAAAAGCGAACAATCTCTGATTGAGAACGCCGCCATGGGATATCTGACCGCCATGGGCAACTATCAAATTAAAGAGGCCGAAGCATACGCCTCTGAGGAAACTATTGAGAAAACCCTTCACGTCATTGAGGAAGTGATCATGCCGAATCTGGATTCGAACTACGTGAAGCAGAATACACCAGCCACCATCGAAATCAAAGAAATAAACCAACTGAGCGACACCACCGCCGAGGTCAAATACGTGAAAACCACGCCCATACAAGTTCAGGAAGGTTCTTTGAGTATGGTGAAGCGCAATCAAGAATGGAAGGCATTGGTTCTTATCCAGCTTCCAGATGCAATGAAAATCCAGAAAGAAGTGGATAGCAAAGCATTGGATGAAAAGTACAAAGGGAAACTAATACAAGGCAAGCCCGGTCAGGCACCACCTATCACGGGTAAACCCCGGAAATAATTTCCCACAATCTTATCTTATTTGTCTAATACGATCGCGTCGGCCACCACCTCCGCCACGGACTTGATTTCCACTCCGAGCTTGTATTCGTGGTTGATTTGTGTCAGCTGGTCCGCGCAGTTGTGACACGGTGTGATGACCACATTCGCGCCCGTCGCCTTGATTTGGTCGGCCTTGATTTTTCCGATCTTCAGGCGACGTTCGTTGTATTCGCTCATGGCCAACATGCCGCCGCCACCGCCGCAGCAGAAGTTGTCGCTGCCGAACGGATCCATCTCGATCAGCTCCGGCACCGCCTCCTTCACCACAAAACGCAACGAATTGAACAGACCGCCATTCCGAGTGATATTACACGGATCGTGAATGGTGTATTTCTTGGTATTCAACGACTTATCTAATTTTATCTTGCCTGATTTGATGTATTCCTCAATTAATTCTACGAGGGAAACCATCTTGAAATCAGGATGTTGCCCCATGTAGTTGGGGGCTTCCCAGCGGAGCGCGCGCGTGCCATGACCGCATTCTCCCAACACAAGCGTCTTGCAATGCAGCTTCGCCATTTCATCATACATGTGCTGTGCGATTTGCTTGGCGTGTTCGTCTTTGCCCGAAAAATAGCCATAGTTGGTCACGTCGTACATCTCGTCGGAGAGGGTCCAATCGGCGCCGGCTACATGGAAAATCTTGGCGGCCGCGGCAATGGAAAGCGGGAAGAATTTCGGCTCGCGAGGATTCAGCGTGTAGAGGATTTCCGCCCCTTCCTTGTTCAGCGGGATCAGCGTCTCCTCCGTCCCTAACTCGTCCTGCAGCTCCTCCTGCATCCAATCGATGGTATCCACGAAGTCTTCTTTCGGGATGGCCATGTTGTTCTTGGTATTCAGCGCGGCATCGACTGTAGCTTGTAAAGTTGCTGGTACACAATTCATTGCGGCCAACATCCGGCGACCTGTGCGCACTACAAACGGAATATCCACACCAATGGAGCAGTGTTTCACACAGCGCCCGCACATGGTACATGCACCGTACAGCGAATCCACCATCTCGGCAATGTAATCCTCCGTCAACTCCTTGGCATTCGTCAATTTAGGTACGGTTTTGCCTAAAAAGGTGCAATAGCGGCGGTAGATGGATGACACCATATCGACTTTCTTGCCGGGGATGTATTTCGCTTCCTCAAACGTTTTGAAAAAGAGACAGCTGGTCTCGCACAAACCGCAATGTACGCAAGCGTTGAGGTGCGTAAGCAGCTTACTGTCCGTATGCTTGGTCAAAATGTTGACGGCCTTTTGGATGTTCTCGGGGGAGATGTCTTTCATACTCGTTTTATTTTGGGCGCAAAGGTACGATTTTTTGGGTTATGTAGAGACGCAAGGCCGTGCGTCTCTACAAGGCATACACCACCTTGAATCGCAACCCGAACCCTTGCATCGGGTAGTTGCGGATGATTTCATATTGGGCGTTGGCGATGTTGAGCAGTTCGAGCTTGAGGCTGAGGGTGGATTCCCGAATCTTCAGATCGTGACTGAGGGTGATGCTCTGGTCGATGTAGCCATCCACCTCGTTCTTGGGGATGTTCTGCGACAAGACATACCGTTTGTCGCATCCGAGAAGACTGTAAGTAACGGTAATCCAAGGAGTTTGCAAACTCAGACTGGCTGATCCCGACCAAAGTGGCGTATAGGGAATCTGGTGGTTGAACGTCTTGCCTTCCGGATCGGTGCGGTCTATGGCTTTTTGGTAAGTGACGTTGCCGTTCAGTCGCAGGATGTAGCGGCTTGTGATGCGATACTGCCAATAGGTGTTCAGTTCTGCGCCGGCGACATAGACTTTGCCGTAGTTCAGCATTGTCCAGGAAAAAAGGTTGCGCGACGGAAACGCCACAATCTTGTCTTTCACAATGTTGAAATAACCGTCCAAAGTGCTTGACACCGTGATTCTTCCGGCGGCGATATGTGCCTCTTTCAATACCAGTCCGAGGTTCCATTGCTGCGTTTTTTCCGGGTTGAGGTTCACGTTTCCAACCTCCCTGTAATACAAATCGTTGAATGTCGGCATTCGGAAGATGTTTTTGTAGAAAAAGCGCAAATGCAGCGTTTTGGTTAGCTCCACGGAACCGCCCAATGCGGGCGAAAGATGCGTAAAGTCCTGCATGTCAGGATTCTCCTTGATGATGTTGTCCACATACGTAAGGAGAAGGTTGGCGTTGAATTTCCACCTATTGCCCGCTATAATGGCGGAAAGGGAGGTGAGGGATGTGAACCGCCCGGGATGCTCGTATTCCAATGAGTTGGCCTTCATCTGCTGGTAGAAAACATCTTGAGCCAGAGCAAATTGCAGTAGTTTAAGATGTTTCAGGGAGTCTTTTTGTGAGATGGGGGTGTATAAGGCGGTGTTGGAGAAATAGCTTTCGTGCTGATGGTAGCGATTATCGAGAAAGCCTTCTTCATTCAGATAGTCGGGATCGAGGTAGCGGGTGTAGTCGTAGTTGAACTTGAAGTTCGCTTGGTAGGCCCACTTGTCGTTGAAATATTTGTGGTAATGAATCTGTCCGAAAGCGTTTTGGTTCCAAAGTTTCTGGTGAGATTCAGAATTGTAGAAGATGGTGGCGGAAGGCAGTTCGCGTTCCGAGTTGTAGTAGTAGAGTTTGACGTTCAGGCGTTGGGTGCGGTCGAGCTGCCATACGGCGTTGAACTCGGTGTTCAGCGTGTTGGTGGCGGCATTTTTGCGGATTTCGCGCGAGGTGCTGTCATTTACCCCGCCATAATGCAAAATGTAGGGGTAGTTCCCCTTCGAGTGCATGGCGTCGGCCGACAGATTCCAGAAAAACAGACGGTCTTCGCGCTTTTTGGAACGTACCTTATGGCTCACGCCTGCCTGCAGCGAATAGAGCCCGTACATACCCACCGTTCCGCCAATCCGAAAACTGAACGGTTTTTCAGGGATTACATTTATAGTGTTGATTTTCAGTAAACTGCTGTAGGAGAATAGACGGGCAGGAACAAAGATATGGTCATCTAAACCGACGATCAAGGCGATGGAACCCACATTTTCGAGCGTCAGTTTGCCAAGGTCTATTTGTCCGGTTTGGCAGTCGGTGAGAGCTATGTCGTCGTAAGCCACACCCGTGTGTTGGGTTCCGAGACCGCGCACGGAGACGGTCTTCATGCCACCCGTGCCCCCGTAGTCGCGAACCACTACCCCGGACATATACTTCAGAGCATCGGAGAGTTGCAAGGTAGGAAGCTCTTTAATTTGTTGTGCGGAGATGTGTTGCACAGCGGCCGGTCCCGAGAAGACTTTCTGGGGCGCGTCCGCATTGATGTTCACCTCCTGAAGCCGCTGCCGCTTGGTGCTGTCGCGAAGGGTCTGGGCATAACCATACGACCCGCTTATCAGGCAGAGAATCAGAAGGATGCCAAAAATCAGGAAACTCTTTTTCATCGCTTGAAACCACGGACCAAGGTATTAATGGTTGGATTGCGCCGTGATCTTTCTGTGAAGCAGTAGTTTCGTTATTCCAACCCAATAGCCGAACCCATAGCTGAAATGGATGGCGGCGAACACGATGGGCATCCAAAGAATGTCAGGCCAACGACGGGTACAACGAAGTCCCGCAAAGATGCCCAATAGAATGTAAAGTAACAATACGGAAAGGTACATCCACAAAATCGTAGAGCTGAAAATGCTGAGTATCCCGCCGATGATTACGCCCGCAAAAAAGAGCGGTGGGAAGAATTGCCGGAGGGTTGTGGGTTTATGTAACTTCTTGTTTACCAATGGCTTGAAAAGCCCATATTGGTAAAACATCGTGGCGGTTTTGTGAATGGTGTCGCGAGCGAAGTAATCAATCACCACCTGTGGCATCAGCAGGATTTTCCCTCCGTTGCGGATGATGCGTCCGTTGAATTCATCGTCTTGATTGCGGACCAGCTCTTCGTCGAAAAAGCCGATTTTGTCAAAAATGTCGCGGTGGAAGCAACCAAAAGGAACCGTGTCCACCCACATTTCATGGTCGGTGCCGATGCGGAAGTGGGAGTTTCCCATCCCGAATGGACTGCTCATAGCGTGCGCGATGGCGCGACATACAGGCGTGTCCTTGGAGGGCAAGGTGTTGCAAATCCCGCCAACATTGTCCGCTTCAGAATGCTGTAGCTTATGGACTATTACGGAAAAGTAGTTCGCAGGGTATTTGGAATGCGCATCCAATCGTAGGATGATGTCCCCTTTCGCAGCGCGGATACCATTGTTCAGCGCCACCGGTGCCGTGTGCAACGGATTGTCTAATAAACGGATAAATGGATATTGTTGACTGTACCTTCCGACAATTTCGCGTGTGCGGTCGGTGCTCATGCCGTCAACAAACAGCACTTCCATTTCCTCATGAGGGAAATCTTGGGTGATAATGGATTGGATACAAGCCTCTATGCGGCTTTCCTCATTATATATGGGACAGATGACGGATATCATGGGGTTACTCGGTTAGGAGGTTAGCGTAAAGGGTTTGGTATTGTTGGGCGACGTGCTGCCAGCGGAACGTGTTGAACGTTTCGGCTGGCAACGTCTGATAATTTTCGGGATGACGTAACATTTTCTCTAAAGCAGTCTTCATGTCATTGATATTCAGCGGATTGACAGATTCGCCAATGTGTTCCGGAAACATCCCGTCAATGGCTTCCCCACGGCTCCACAGTACGGAAAGCCCTTGGGACATCGCTTCCACATAGACCAGTCCGAACGTTTCGGACTTTGACGGCATGGCAAGGATGTGATTGGCGCGGTAGAGCTTTTTCATCTCTTCCAAATCCGTGATTTTGCCATGGTAACGGATGCAGTCGGAATGTTTTTCCATGAGTGACAGCACATGATGTTCGTCATCGCCCCCGCCTCCTGCTATATCTAAGTGAATATCAGGGAATTGCGCTCGGAGACCCAAAACGGTTTGAATCAGCCGGGGCAGATTTTTGTTACGGTTGAAGATACCGGCATAGAGCAAGTGATGTGGATTCACCGTGTTGTTTTCAGTCTGTAAATTATTGATCCAGAACTCATTAATGCCATTTGGTATCACGGTTGACTTTTGTGCAACGTTATCCCGCATTCCCATCAGCGTAGGGTGTTTGAGCAGGCGTTGCTGCAGTGCGGGTGCGATGAAGACCACTTTTCCGGCAGACTCCAAAACGGCTCTGTGTACCCACCAAAGATGGGGCATATAGCGCAGGAACGCGTTTACATCGCAATTGCGCACCGCCACGATATAAGGGATGCCGTATTTGCGGTGCAACTCCATCGCCACCATGCCGTCGCTGAACAAAGTGGTGGCGTGCAGGCACGAAATCTGGCTCAGGTCCACTTTCTTTTCGATTTCCCGAACGGTGCGCTCGATTTTGTGGAAGAAGAACACTTTGTGGATGCGTTTCAGGATATGCGCATAGACAAAGGTGGTGTTTTTGCTTTCAAATGTGTGATTTTCAGGGGTTTGCTTGTGCACGGGCGAGAATACAATTTGTTTCACGTCCGCTTCATCCAATTTGTGGTATAGATTGGTGTGTACTTTACTGTAATACAGGTCATTACAGATGTGTAACACGGTGTCGGCATTGTCTGTTTTTGGGTGATGGTCGGAAGCTTCTTTCGGTCGAAGCGAGAATCCTAACAGCAAGAAAGCGAGAATCTGTACCAGCCCAGGGCCGTACGGGAAGTTCGGTTCTGCAAAACTGACGAGCAACGGAATGCAACAGACCACCCAACCAACCTGTCGGATGTTTGATTTGCGGGATTTGAAAACTTCGATTAACGTATTGACACCGAAATAGATATAGAAGAGAAGAAGAGGCAGGGAGAAAAAACTGTAACGCACCAAACGCAGAAGTGGATAGTTGTGGATGAAGGGTATATTCATCGGGTTGCGCAGCTCTTCCACGGAATGATGGTGCATGAGCATGTCCATACCCTTTTGGTTGCGAGCCCATCTGCGGGTGGTGATGTCGTTCATGTCTGTGCCGCTTTTGCCCCCGTGCATGAAGGTGTGCAGTTCGTCGCTGATGAATCCGGAGTAGATGATGTATCCGATGAGAATGATGCCGAGGATGGTCAGCATCGTTTTCACATTCCATCTCCAATGGAAATCGGCTTCTTTCGCTGTGATGAGTAACATGCAGGCTATCAGCGCAAAACAGTCGGCGCGGGAACGGATCAGTACCAGACAGAGTAATGCTAATATGCTGACTACCAGAAACGGGATCCGTTCTTCTTTGCGTTTCATCCCGAAGTAGTAGCAGGCTGTCGCCCCGATGGCCAACATCGCCCCTACCTGGTTCTTTCCTTCGTCAAACATGTAGTGCTCAGGTACATACAGTCCCCCTGCGTAGAAAAGACAGTTGCATATTGTGACCGCAATCATCAGTATGGTATAGCCGTAACTCACATTTGCCCAGTCTCGGTCGTTCCAATCCAGACCTGCGCCGATGTATAGCATGATTAACACCGTGATTAGCTGAGCGATGTCGCTCATTTGGACGGGTATAATCAAGAGTATTAGCAACATACATGCAATAGTAAGAAGGAGTAGCCGAACGAATCGGATAGAGAAGAAACGGGTCAGAGAGAAGGTGAGTACGAAGGCCACTGCCGTCATGGCCATGATGGCATAGCGCATGATATAATAGATGGGGGTCAGATAAATCCACGGCAGAAACATGACCGTGGATAGACACAGGATCGTGATAATCAGTATTTTGGCGATTCTTTGTTTTTTCATTGCATCTTGGATTATGTAGGGGCGAATCATTATTCGCCCTTACGGCAATTTGAATTGTCTGTATGTAATTCCACCATTTCACCGAACAGCAGGTCGCTTTCGGGAAGGCGTCCGTAGTCGAAGCCGCCACCGGGAGTGAAAGTCAGTTCACCGAAATAGGCTTTGCCGTTTTCGAGATAGAAGTCGGCACGTACGAACGGGAACGGTTTGGAGAGGGTTTC
>Ga0265299_10004308_pt1 | contig 13517 bp, 9 predicted proteins | sample AusTroGonzalo_MG_4_FD_193485 | JGI IMG/M metagenome (GOLD analysis project Ga0265299, IMG submission 193485) | Bovine rumen microbial communities from tropical cattle in Woodstock, Queensland, Australia - Gonzalo_02 | ecosystem: Host-associated > Mammals > Digestive system > Stomach > Rumen ...
AAACTAATTCTGAAAGATGCAAGAAAAAGGACGAAAATATGAAGACGCGCTCTGCTAAAGAAGAATTTCGCATATCAACCTCACATACACCTATGACCGCACTGAAACACCGATAAATAAAGGGAGAAAGACACGGGAGGAGTCATAACGACTCCTCCCGTTAACGTCCCGTTGGACCTCCTGTTGACGCTTGTTGCACAGTTGTGTTATTCGTGATTCACTTCACTTGAAAGAGAAGCTACATTCTGTAGTTATATAATGTTCCGGATCTTTTTCATTCTTAAATGACACTATAGCTTTTTCTGTACTTGGAGCATATATATATGAGGTATGTTTAGCGGTTCGTCCAAAAAGCCCTGCTTGGTATGCAATAAGTGCAACAACGAAATTAGCCCTTGAGAACACATCAAATTCTAAACTGTATGTACCACTCCAAGAGTAATAAGAATATAATTCTTCTGGCATTTTTACATTAAATTGTAAAGTGCCAGAGTTAAAGTTGTCACCATAGAAAATATAATATATCTTAGGCTCTGATGCAAGAACCTTAAGCATGAACTTCGTCAAATCGCCATCGCTATAAGCAAACGACCATATTGAGCCTTCTTGGTTTACACGTGTCAAATAGCCATCCTCGTCATAATGACAAGTGTAGTCTCCTAAGTGCGATACATAACCTTTTTCGTTCAAGTCAAACGATATATGGATATTCTCATTCGATTCATGCGAAACTTTACCATTGTATTTGCTCAAATCTTTATCAGATATGGTGATAAGTCCGAAATCGTAGTCAATGTCTATACCACTTATAATTTCTGATGACCAATCTTCTGATTTACTACTATTATTTCTTTCTATTCTGCTTAGTCTTCCTTTTGCGTCATATTCAATAGTATATTTATGTTCGACTGTAGGTATGCTATTTTTGACATCATCAGGATAATCAAACTTTAATGATAGTTCTGATAGCTTCCGTCGGTTCTTAGACGAACTACCATTACTGGAACTGTTATCGTCATCACTGCTACATGAAAAGAAGCAGAAGGTCATTAATGCCAACAGAGTCATGGCAAACATCATTTGCAGACAATTCTTTTTACTCATAGCCTTTGTTTTTAGTTATTTCATCATTACCTTAACACTCTTGCCTCCAATCTTTACAATAGCTATAGAGCCTGATCGTAGATTGGTACTAACAGTTGCGGTTCCATCGCGACAGATACCCGTTCCAGCCAATGTGCCATCGATTTCATAAACGCTGACAGGCGTGTTCTCGTCTGCGCCATGAATTGTCAGCACATTGCCATTATTCTGTATCATGATGGCTTTGGCTCTAATCTGCGCTATACTTGTGATGCCCTCAGTCGATGGCTCCTTGTCTATCCAGCATAGAGTGGCTGTAGCAATGTCTGAGTCTTCATAACCAGCCTTTGTGGCATGAACGTTGATCGTATAAGTAACGTTTAACGGTATTCTCGCAACATTATAGTCTTTTATGTCGCTATCTGTAATTGACGAGATGAATTGCACTCCTTCTGTTTCGCATGAAAAACTTATCTCTCCATTTTCATACCTGACAGTTGGCTTCTTGCATTTCTTTACCTCCACATCTGCGCCGTTTAAGGTCTTGAATTGTGCGAATTTACTCCAAGGATTTGTGGTCTTATAGCTTTCAACGGCTGTTTCAGGCACATAGAGTGGAATGTTATAGTTGGAGAACGAGTTGTCGTACGCGAATGGCGGTGTTGTTGCCTGCGCCGTCACGCTTTCTAAACTATAGCAACCATTGAACGCATTCTGATAGATAACCTCGACAGTTGGCGGTATCGTGACGGATTTCAGTTTACGACAATTCTGGAATGTTGATTGCTTAATGAGTTGTAGGTTATCTGGTAGCTTCAATGAAGTTATCTTGCTACACTCATAAAACGCTTTCTCGCCGATCGTCGTTACACTATTGGGAATGATGATAGAGGTCAGGCTACTGCAGTTCTGGAATGCAGAGTTTCCAATTGTCGTCACACTGTTTGGAATTGTTATGGAGGTTAGGCTGCTGCAGCCGTAGAAAGCAGCGCCTTCGATGTTCATAACGCTGTTTGGAATCGTGATGGAGGTCAGACTGCTGCAACCGCTGAAAACAGATCCTCTGATGGTTGTCACACTATTGGGAATTGTGATGAAGGTCAGACTTCTACAGTCCTCGAAAGCTTGCCATCCGATGCTCGTTACGCTGTTGGGAATCGTGATGGAGGTTAGGCCACTGCATTTATAGAAAGCAAAGAATTCAATGTTAGTCACGCTATTAGGAATTGTGATGGAGGTCAGGCCGCTGCAATTCTGGAATGCACCTTCTTCAATGCTCGTCACTTTATTGGGAATCGTGATGGAGGTCAGACTGCTACAGCCATCAAAGGCATAGGCTCCGATACTCGTCACGCTATTAGGAATTGTTATTGAGGTCAGAGCGCTGCAGTTTTTGAAAGCAGCGCCTCCTATACTTGTCACGCTGTTTGGAATGGTAATGGATGTCAGGCCACTACAAACAGCGAAAGCAGAGCTTTCGATGCTCGTCACGCCATTAGGAATCGTGATGGAGATCAAACTGATGCAGCCAAAGAAAGCACGGCCTCCGACGCTCGTCACGCTGTTGGGAATCGTGATAGAGGTCAGGCCGCTGCACCCTTCGAAAGCATTGTCTACTATCCCTAATGTACCTTCTTCTAACACGATCTTGGTATTATCGGGCATAGTGCCTTTATATTTATAAGCAAATTTGCCCGCGTACACAAGTCCGTCTGGTTGGTAATCATACCAAGCTGTTCCTTCGAAAGCACCTCTTCCGATACACGTTACGCTGTTGCCAATAGTGATGGTGGTCAGACTGCCGCATTCGCGGAATGCCCACTCTCCAATGCTCGTCACACTGTTGGGGATGGTGATGGAAGTCAGGCCGCTGCAGTTCTCGAATGCCCCGTTTCCGATGCTTGTCACGCTATTGGGAATCGTGACGGAAGTCAGACCACGGCATTTGGAGAAAGCATAGCTTCCGATAGTCGTCACACTATATGTTTTCCCATTATAATTTACTGATACGGGAATAGCGATAGTACCAGAATATTCATTTGAATAAGAATCAGAATAAGTTCCTCTATAGCTGACTTCTAACTCTGCACCGTTGTCGATGTAATTGTAATAGATGGTTTTGCCATCTACGTTTGTAATAGCTATGTCATGAGAGAACGTTTTGATGCCAACCATACTAAGCAGTATAGTCAGAATAAGGTAATTTAGATTCTTCATAGGTATTTGTTTTTAGCTTGTTATTTTTCTATTTGCATATTGAGAATCTCTCTGATAGTGTGCTCCATATCACTGTCCATACAGTCGTAACATTCGTCAAAACAGAATCTGCTGCAGCAAATTTTATAGGCTATTTCAGCAAAAGGCGGATAATCTAAAATGTCATGCTTAATGTTACTTATTAATCTTATTCGCTGTTCGCTAAACTTTTGCTTTTGGATATAAGAATATCCACTGTCATAGTGATTGAACTCAGCAACATCTTTCCGCAATCTGCTCAGTTGTTGTTCCCAACCTTCATATTCTACTTCCATCTTCATCATTTTATAGTTGAAATTGTCTCTATGTTATTCATATTAAGTACAATCAGTTGACTATCTGATGGATCTTGTGCGAAAGCCTGTACTTGAAGCGTCCCGTTAAAATCCTCAGGAACCCCTCTTGGTCTATAGCTCAAATCCTTCAAAAATTCCTTGTCACTAACTTCAGTAACAAATAAGTGAGTTACTAATTGCCCTCTAAAGACAACAGGCTTTATGAGTTTTACACCAAGACAATGATGTTTAGCATTACAATTCAGATACATCCATTCTTTTGAAAATGTTCCCATATTATATACTACTTATGCCAAGTGGAACTCCCATCACTTTATGGTTATCAAAAGGTTTGCTGATATACAAAAAAGAAGCGTGGGAGTCTATCTGTTACTCGTCCCACGCATCGAGGCTCTGGCATCGCCCTAGTAGTTGAACGAGCAACGCCGAAGCCCACGCCGATATGTAAATGCAACTACAATAGCGGAAAGTCAATGATGACTGCGCTATTCATGTGCGGATATTACATACCCATGAGCGTCATTGTTGCTTTATTCTTGACTACTAGTTTGGAACTGCCAGATTCCGATGCGTCAAGCACAAAGCGCAAGATAACGCTTTTTCCTATATATAGGTCCTCATCCCACAGCGTCCACCCACATGTGAGCATCGGCATAGTTCAGAAGACAGGGGCAAAGATAGGAAATAAATTTGAAAGTTGCAAGAAAATGGATTAGAAACTTTTTTTGTTGCAAATTTGAAAAACCACTCACCATACTCACCCAACAGGGCTGAAACACCGATGGATAAAGGGATTGAGGAATTTAGATACTCACCCACATACTCACCCGGGTACTCACCTGACTAGTCACCAACGTGGGAATTTGTCGGTCTGGGAGAACGGTAAGCCCCTGAAGTGAAATGGCATGAAGGTGAGGTGTTGGGTGAGGTCTGTGGTGAGTATCCGGGTGAGTATGTCGCGATGGCGAACAGGGCGCAAAGCCCCTGTAGACGGGCGTTTCGCGATTCGTGGGTGAGTATGGTGAGTATCTTTTTGAATTCTCTCTTTTGGGGGTGCACGAGTTTTGAAAAATACTCCATGAGTATTTTTCAAAACTCATGGAGTATTTTGCGAAAGTCATGGGGTATTTTTCGAGACCCGTTGAGTATTTCTTTGATTACCACGGCAGGGTGTCGTCACCGCCGTTGTTGGGGTCGTAGCCACTACCGTCGTTCTGCTGCTTCTGCTGCGTGCGCTGCTTGGCAGACTCTTGGCGCTGCTGCTCACGTTGCTGCTGACGCTGGTAGGCACGTTCCTCGGCCTGACGCTCAGCTTTCTTATCGGCAGCCCTGCCGACGGCGGCACCGACGGCGGCACCACCAGCCATACCGACAATCTGACCAACGTTACTACCACGCCATCCGCCAGAGATGCCACCGATGGCGGAGCCGAGGATGGAACCGAACTGGGCACCGGTGTAAGCGCCGGTGGCCTCATAGCTGCCACAGCTGCTGAGCAGCAGGGCGGCGGCAAACAGACAGGTCAATGTTTTCTTCATATCGCGTACGGTTTGATTGTTTCACGGTGCAAAGATAGTGTTTTCCCCCGGAATGCGCAAGCGGATTTTCCCTAAATCGACGTAGGCGTTTCCCTATTTCGCGAAACAGAAGCTGCGACGGCCGGTGGCACGGAAGCCGAAACGGTCGGTAGCCTCAACCTCGACGACATGGGCACCACGGCAGGCGTCGGCCGGCAGCTGGAGCGTCCAGAGCTGGCCAGAGGGACGGTGGCGCAGGGGATTCAGGCGATTATACTTAGTGGGGTAGATGCGCTGGAGGTTGAGTTCGCGGGCACGGGCGACGTTAGGATCGATGAGGGCCTGCTTCTGGCACACCTGCCACTCGCCGCCATCGACACGGCAGCGCACCTCGGTGCTGTCGCAACCGCCCCAGACAGTCATCATCACGAGTCCGGCGGGCAGGTCCTTCAGGTCGCGCAGGTGCTGGTCGAGGGTGTCGATGCCGGTGACGTGGATGGTCATCTGGCGGTCGGCATCGAGACCGACGCCCTTGCAACGTATCTGATAACGGGTATCGTCGAAGTCGAGTACGAAATAGTTACGGGGTGTACCCTCCTGCTGCAAGGCTGACGGGACACCATCGACATCCTTCTCGCCCACCCACCAAAAACCGCAGGTGGCACCGGCGCTAAGCTCGTGCAGACGGACACCACGGCCTTCGTGGAAGAAGCGGGCCACGGAGTGCATGTGGCCGCTGAGCACGAGAACATCTCCCCTACCCTCGACAAGACTGATAAGCTCGGCAGCATTGCCGGAGTGAGCCAAGGGCACGTGCATGCAGAGGACGACAAGACGGTCCTGAGGCACGAGCTGCAGGTCCTGACGCACGAAGCGGAGCTGACGCTCAGAGAAGCGGCCCTTGTAGCCGCGTGCGCCGTCGGGATAGACATTATTCAGCACAATGAAATGGCAGCGGCCTTCGTTGAAAGCGTACATATCGGCACCGAAGGTCTCGTTGTAGCTGCGCGTCTGCCGCCAGCTGACGGTGTCGACATCGCGGTCGTGATTGCCGAGGACGGTCCACGACTGCTGGGGCAGCTGCTCCATGAGGCGGCGGATGTCGCCGTAGAGCGACAGGTTGTTGTTGACGAGGTCGCCGAGGAAGAGGTTGATAGTAGGGAGTGAAGAGTGAAGAGTGAAGAGTGAAGAATTTGCTGCCGCCTGTGAAGAACGAGGCAGAAGGAGTTCGGGCCAGAGGGTACGGGTGGCGTAGTCGACCTCCTGATGGTTGCTGACCTGCACATCGCCGATGGCGTTGAGACGGAAGCGGCGATTGAGGGGCTTCTTGGTCAACGGATAATTTACAACGGACGATTGACAATTATCGCCAACGTAGCGGAAGGCGGCATTGACAACACGGTCCGAAGCAAGGGTGTAGTCGGCAGGCAGGACGGGGAAGACGGAGCAGCCCTCGCGGAGGGGCAGCTCGTAACGGCCCTGCTTGTCGGTGATGACTATGGTGTCGCCATTGGTGACGGGTATGTCGCGCAGTCCCTTCTCGCCCTTGTCCTGCAGGCCATTGCCGTTGCGGTCGGCAAAGACCGTGCCGGAGACCGTCGGGAGTGAAGAGTGAAGGGATGAAAATGAAGAGTGAAGAGTGAAGAGTGAAGAATCGGCTTTGCCGGAAGCTGCGGATACTGCCCCCTGACTCTTCGGCAGGAGAACGGCCTTGACCTCGTAGGCATCGCGCAGCACATGGTGGGCATACGCCACTAAGGTGTCGAGCGTCATTGCGCGGACAACGCTTTCGTAGTTGTCGGCCCACGACCAGTTCTCGTCGTTGTTATAGACAGCATTGCGGATGAACGACGTCCAGTAGGAAGACTGCTGACGCTGCAGAGCGTTCTCCTTGATGAGGTTCTGACGCACGTCGTCAAGGTAGGCAGCAAAGTGCTGAGGCCGGTCATAGAGCTGTCGCAGTTCGTCGTGAACGGCACCGATGAGCGTATCAACATCATCGGGCTGACAGACGAAGGCGATGGTGGCGCGGCTCAGGTAGCTGGGATAGCGGCCGGAGGCAACGGAGGCGCTGACACTATAGACCTTGCCCATATCCTCGCGCAACCGCTTGAGCAGGGCAGAACGGAGGACGGACTTCAGGGCGGAGCCATAGACTTCCTGACGCTGCAGGTCGCCCACGGGACGATCCTGCTGGAAGGTCAGCGTGACAGTGGCCTTCTGCTGGTCGTAGGTGGGGCTGATAAACTCTGTGTAACGGTGGGGTATCTGACGAGCAGGCACAACCCATGTGGTGTCGGGCTGTCCGGCAGGCAGACCACCGATATAGGTACTGATATAGGAACGCACGTCTTCAAGGTCGCAATCGCCCATGAGGACAAACGTGAAGCCCGTGGCGGGGCCATAGAAACGGTGGTGAAGCGCCAGCATGTCGGCGGGCTTCACCTCGCGGTCGATGACCTTGTCAGTCATCACGCGGTTGGTATAGTTACGACCGCCGATGAGCCAGCCGAGCTCGCGGTTAAAGACATCCGAAGGTGTCTCGGTCTTTGTGAGATAATTCTCCTTGAGTTTGTCGATAGTCAGGCGGCAGACGGCTGTATCGAGGCGCGGCTGTGTCCAGCGGAGCCACAGCAGCTGGAACATGGTCTCCATGTCCTGCAGATGGGCCGAGCCGGCAACGCCGGTACGCAGTTTGTCGACGAGCAGACGCACGGAGGCGGTGTTACCAGTCAGGTAGTGGCTCAGGGCTTCGCGCGAGAAGTCGCCGGCACCACTCAGGCTGATGATGCCCGGGCCGACAACACCGGTGAAGTAATGGAGGCTGTCGATGCCGTACTGTCCGCCCTTGCGGAAGGCTGAGAGCGTCAGGCGGTCGTGTTCGGTGTCGCTGCGACGGAAGATGACACGGGCACCATTGTCGAGGCGCAGGTCGGTGGCACCAATCTCGGGAATGGGTGACTCGCTGACGATATGATCGGCAGGCTCGAGCGACGTCAGCTGGTCGGGCACGTCAACCTGATGCCAGTAACGATCGACGGGCTGCTGACGATAGGTCGCGATGAGCAGACGCAGGTCGTCCTCATCGGAAATCTCCTCCTTCACCTCATCGCCGCCACGCAACAGGAAGTGCTGGGGGCGCGACTCGAAGGTCTTCTGTATGAGCTGCAACAGCGACAGCGAGTCGATGGCGGGCAGGAAACGCTCCATGAGCCGCAGCTCCTCGTCGCGGGAGATAAAGCGGTTGCCCTCGTAGTAGTCGGCATAGATTTCGTCCATCAGACTGATGGAGCGTACGTTACGGCCGGCATTCGACACCTTGTTACGCATGGAGCTGAGCACGGCCTTCTTGGCACGGGCAATCTCCGACTGCGTGAAGCCGTAACGGAAAATCTGCTGCTGATGGGTAATGAAGTCGGCAATACCCTTGCGCAGACGGCCCTTGGTCAGTTCGACAGAGGCATCGGTAACGCCTGTAGCGCCAAGGAAGCGCGAGTACTGGACACTGCCCGTGGCATAGGCGGGATTGTCGAACGACAGGGCAGCAAAGCGCGTCTTCATCAGACGATTGACAAGACTGCGCTCCAGGTACTGGCGGTAGTCGTCGGCGGTCTGTACGGCCGGCGGCTGCGGCAACAGCATGAGCATGTCGAACTCGGTGGTCTTAATGCCCGGAGCCGTGGCGATGGTGACTGCTTCGGAGGTATATTCAGGAATGACAGGGACTTCGGCGGTGACGCGCTTAGCGGGATGAGCGGGCAAGGCGCCAAACTTCTCGCGAATCATCTTCTCCATCTGGTTGACATCAATATCGCCAACAACAGCCAATGCCATGAGCTCCGGACGGTACCACTGCTTATAGTAATCGCGGATGGTCTGGGGCGAGGCATGACGGATGATGGCGGTATCGCCAATAGTGATACGGCGGTCGTAGATGGAGCCGTTGAGCAGCTCACGGACAAGGCGCATGGAATTGTCGGTCTGCGTGCCGCCACGCGACAGCCACTCCGACAGGATGACACCACGCTCTTTCTCCACCTCAGCAGGGTCGATGGTGAGACCACAGGCCCAGTCGGCGAGGATGGTCAGCGTGGAGTCGACCAACAAGGGGTCGGTACACGGCAGTTGCAGTTTATAGACGGTCTCGTTGAACGACGTGTGGGCGTTGAGGTCCTTACCGAACTTGGCGCCACGCGACTCTAAGAAACGGACGATACCGTCGCCAGGGAAGTGCTTCGTGCCGTTAAAGGCCAGATGCTCGAGGAAGTGAGCCAGTCCCTGCTGGTCGTCGCGCTCGTTGACGGAGCCCGACTTGACAAACAGACGGTAGACTGCCTCACCTCTCGGCGTCTGATTGGGGTAGATGTAATATGTCAGTCCGTTCTTCAACTGCCCCATGCGCAACTGAGTATCACGGGAAAGTTGCTGTGCTGATGCCAGCAACGGCATCAGCAACAGCATAAATATCATCACTCTATTTCTCATCATAGGGCGTTGGGACATATACATATTACTTCTCAGCAAACTTAAACAGGTGAATCTGATTGGTCTTGTCTGTATAGGTCAGGTAACCGATACCTGTTGCCGTGAAAGCAATGTTCACGTCATCGGCAGACTCACCGACGGCGTCAGCAACCTTAATAGGAGCAACCCACTGCTTCGTCTCGCTGTCGAGATAGAGATAGTAGACGTTCTTGTCGCCCTTGTAGTCGTTATAGGCTACATACGGCGTTCCGTCGGGAGCAACGGCAACCTTAACGATGCAGTGACGATCGTAGGCCTCGCTGGAGATGGGCAGTACGTCGCCGCCAACGGTCTGGAAAGCGCCGTTCTTATAGACAGAGAGACGCATCTTGGCAACACCCGTAGCGTCATCGACAGACAGCAGGTAGAGCGTACCGTCAGAGGCAACATACACGCTGCCGCCATAGACATAACCACTCTTGGCGCCCTCGGGCAGGTAGTCCTTGGCAACGACGCTCTTGTCATTAGCCTTCACGATGGTGTAGGCATTGGGAGCTGAAGCGCCGGTAGCAAGGATATAGGCATCCTTACCGTTACCGCCAGTAGCTGCATATCCATAGAGACCTTCAGCAGCAGCCTCTGTAGCCCATGTAGAGCCGTTCCATGTAGAAGCAACGAGGGCACGCTTGGCGAAGTCACCGTTCTTGTTGTTCTGCTGAACAGCCACGACACTATTCTCCAGGGCAGCGACACCAACATACTGGGCTGTCGTAGCCGTAATGCCGGCAGTGCCAACCAGACTCCAGGCCGAGCCGTCGAACTTCATGACAGAGATGCCACCCTTATTGGTAGCCTCCTGGTCGTTGTAAGCCACATAAGGCGTACCGTCGAGAGCAATGTCAAGTGCATAGTATGAACCACTGACCTTATTGGTGAACGAGGCTGCACCGAGCTTTGCCCATGCAGAACCGTCGAACTTAGCCACTGTCACCTTGTTGTCAAGGTCCTTACCCTCGCTGTTCTTACCACGAATGCCGAAAGCGATATAAGGCAGGTTGTCCTTCGGGTTAATCTTCATGACGGCACCTGCATAGACACCTGTTATGGCCGCATCGCCTGTAACAGCAGCAGCGTCAAGCACGGACACCTCGCTCCAAGCCATGTTAGTGGCCTTGGTGACGGTGACGGTGTAGCGCAGGTTCTGCGACTTGTCGCTATTCGACACGGTGTAGTCAACGGGAACGGTGAAATCGTTGACTGTGGTCTGGCTCACCTGAGCAACACCACCGGCAATAATCGTGTTACCCTCGGTGACGGTGAAGCGGGCTACGAGAGCCGACTTGTCAACGACAGAGGGCATGGGAATCTCAATGTTGTAAGAGGTGGCAGTAGCCGACACGGCGGGCACCTGAGCCACATAGTCCTTAGACAGTACGCCGGCGTTGTCTTCCTGATAGAAGCCGAAGGTCAGCAGAGCTGCATTCTCAGCCACGGGTTTCGGATCTTCCTTGTCATCGTCGCTACAAGCGGCGAAGGCAAACAGTGCCACGAACAGCAGCGTGGCAGTCTTCATTAAATCTTTCCAGTTCATAATTGTTTAGTTGTTTTTATTGGGTGAATACTTAGTTGTTGCGTTTCTCTATGACCAACTGACTCTGCACGTGGTCGGGACCGGGGAAGCCAAGGGTAAAGCCCTTGGAGTTACCCGTCAGACGAATGGTCACGGTGTTGTCCTTCGACGGGTCGACACGATGCTCCAGCCAACGGATACGGATAGGCATGGTGTAGATGCCCGGCAGGAAGACAAGAGGATTCTCGGTGGTCACTACCTGATAGTCGACACCTGAAACAAGGCCGTCACCAACAACAATCTCATAACTGACTTCGAGATTGTCTGTGAGGGCGCGCGACGAGAGGTAGACGGTATAGGTGTTGACAGCCTTGACATCGCTCATGACAACAGTGCTTGAAGCACCACTCTCGGTGGCTATGCGCACAAAGGGTTGGTCGAAAGCCTCGGGGCCATCGTCGGCGCATGAGGAGATCCCCACCCAACCTCCCCCTAACAAGGGGAGGAGAAGAAACATAGTATGCAGGAGTCTTTTGCGAATATTCTTCAACTTATACATATTGCTTTTGTATTGTTCTTAATGTAATTACTCCCTCCCTCACAGGGAGGGGCCGGGGTGGGTCTTTTTAGTTATTTACCGTGGGGTTCGGCTGCATATTCTCGTTGGCGAAGAGTTCGGTCTGCGGGATGGGCAGAATGAAGAGGTCGCTGGGATAGCTGATGCAGCGCACGGTGGAGGTGGTATTCTTTTCACGGACAAGATCCTGCTTCCAGCGAGTGATGTCCCAGAGGTTATGACCCTCGAAGCAGAGTTCCTTGACGCGCTCACGACGGATGAGGTCGATGAGAGTGACGTCTGTATAGGCAGCCAGCACGGCATCGGCCTTGGCTGTGCCGACGGCACGCTCAATGATAGCGCGGATATACTGACGGGCATCTGCATACTGGCCAAGATGCCAGGCAGCCTCAGCAGCATTGAGGTACTCCTCGGACAGACGGAACACAAAGGGGTCATCGCGCTTGGCATCGTTTTCGGGAACGGTGACGGGGCTGTACTTCGTCGTGTAGCGCACGCCACCTGTGGTGGTACTGACGAGCTGCAGGCGTAAGTCGTCGGCATCGAAAAGCGACAACAGCGTGTCGGCAGGCGAGGCACTGGTGCCTTGGTCGTAGAACGACTTCAGCGAGCCGTTCATGTCGTAGCCGCTGAGACGGAAGATGGCCTCACCCTGCTTCGTCAGGTTACGGTACATATCGAGGTAGTCGTTACCCTGTGCCAGCTGCTGACTGCCGATGGCCAGACGAGCGTAGTCCAACGCGTTCTGCCAGTCTTCCATATAGAGGTACACACGCGAGTACATACAACGGACGGCCTGCAGCGAGGCATAGCGGTAGTCCTTTGCCTCGGCATCGGTGAGTATCTCTGCAGCACGACCAAGGTCCTGAAGCACGGCATCGTAGACCTGTTTGACAGAAGAACGACTGACATTCTGGTCGGCACCGGGCGTCTTCCACAGAATAGGCACGCCAAGATGCGAGGCATCGGCCGTGTAGTTATAGGGCTGGGCATAGCTACGGCACTGGTCGAAATGACACATGGCACGCAGCAGATAGGCCTGTCCCAGATATTGGCGGCACTCATCGGCCTTCGTGGGATTGGCGCCGATGATGTCGGGGGCATACTGGATGATGTTATTGACATTACACTGGGCATCGTAGATGTTTGCCCAGATATGGCCGACAGCCTCAGTCTCCTGCGTCTGGTTGCTGCTGTAGTTATACTGGTTGGTCATTGCCCCACTGGTAGCACGCATAATGAGCATGTTACCCGCTACGTCGGGGTATTTCATGAACTCGCCGTCGTAGTAGTCGTAAACAGCGTTATAGGCTCCCACCAGTCCGGCACGCAGACCCTCGGGGTCGCTCAGAAAGTTGGGGATGGTAGCACGTCCCTTGACATCAACCTCAAGGAAGTCAGAACAGGAGGATACCCCCACCCAGCCTCCCCCTATCAAGGGGAGGAGAAAACACATCGTATGCAGGAATCTTTTACGAATATTCTTTAACTTATACATATTGCTTTTGTCTTGTTCTTGAAGTAATTACTCCCCTCCCCTCGGGAGGGGCCGGGGGTGGGTCTAGAACCCGACATTAACTGCCAGCGAGTAGCTGCGGTTCACAGGATAGGCACTCATCGTGGTCTTATAGGAGTTCTTGTTACTCTTACTATAGGGTGTCCACGTCAGCAGGTTGTCGCCGACGAAGGAGACACTGGCCTGGCGCACGCCGAAAGGCTTGAGCAGCTGCTGCGGCAGGGTGTAGGTCAGCACG
>Ga0265299_10004311_pt1 | contig 13507 bp, 13 predicted proteins | sample AusTroGonzalo_MG_4_FD_193485 | JGI IMG/M metagenome (GOLD analysis project Ga0265299, IMG submission 193485) | Bovine rumen microbial communities from tropical cattle in Woodstock, Queensland, Australia - Gonzalo_02 | ecosystem: Host-associated > Mammals > Digestive system > Stomach > Rumen ...
CGGCATGCGCGTCGCGAAGCGCGCGAGGTCCGCGGAGATCGCCCGCAGGCGCGTCGACGCCGACAGGGATGCGCTGTACGCCCACCTCGCGGCGGCGAAGGCCGCGCAGGAGGGGAGGCCCTTCACCGTGGCCGCGCCCAAGGCGGGGCCGGTCGCGGATCCCGCGCCCGCCCCTGCCGTTCAGGCGCCCGCGCCCGCGCCGGCGCCCGCGCCCGAGCCGGCGCCCGCCCCTGCTCCGGGGATCACCAGGATTTCCATCAACCCGAAGAAGCCCCAGCGCGAAAGCGCGCCGGCACCGAAGATTTCCATTTCCGTCGCGCCGCAGAAGCCTGCGATCCGCATGGCCCCAGGCGTCAAGCCGAAGGCCCCGGCCCCGGCTTCCCCGGCGGCCCCGGTCAAGGTGGGCCTCACGTCCGCCGGGTTCAAGCCGCTCGCCCGCGCCACGCCGGCGCCCGCGATCAGGATCACGGTCGCCGCGCAGCCGAAGGTCCGCCCCCCCAAGGTGGTGGACTACGACGACGACGGTACGCGCAAGGGCAAGAAGGGGAAGGACGCGCAGCGCGCGTTCGAGAAGAGGATGCCCCACGGCACGCCGTCCAACGCGAGCGTCAACGGCGGCATCAGGGTCGACGAGGCCAACAAGGAGATATCCATCCGCGGCGCGGTGGTCGTCAAGGACCTTGCGGTGAAGCTGAACATCAAGCCCAACCGCCTCATCGCGGACCTGATGGGCCTCAAGATCCTCGCATCCATCAACCAGCGCGTCGAGCCCGAGGTGGCGACGAAGGTCGCAGAGAAGTACGGCTTCAAGGTCACGGTCGAGAAGGCTCGCGACAAGGCGGCGGCCAAGCCCGTCCTGAAGGCAATCGACGCAGACGACCTGATCCCCGAGGATCCGCCGGAGACGCTGAAGCCGCGCGCGCCGGTCGTCACGTTCCTCGGGCACGTCGACCACGGCAAGACGACGCTCATGGACTGGATCCGCAAGGAGCACGTCGCGGCGGGCGAGGCGGGCGGAATCACCCAGCAGATCAGCGCCTACCAGGTCGACGTCGCGGGCAAGCTCATCACCTTCCTCGACACGCCCGGCCACGCCGCGTTCAGCGCGATGCGCGCGCGCGGCGCCCAGATCACAGACATCGCGGTCTTGATCATCGCCGCGGACGACGGCATCATGCCGCAGACCGAGGAGTGCATCAAGGTCGCGCGCCAGGCCGGCGTGCAGATCATGGTCGCGATCACCAAGGCCGACAAGCCGACGGCTAACGTCGACCGCGTCAAGCAGCAGCTGCAGAAGCGCGGCCTCACGCCCGAGGACTGGGGCGGCGACATAATCTGCTGCCCCGTCTCCGGCGTGACCGGAATGGGCGTGGACGCGCTGCTCGAGAACATCCTCGTGCAGGCCGAGGTCCTGGAGCTCATGGCCAACCCCAACCGCCGCGCGAACGGCTTCGTCATCGAGGCGGAGCTCCAGCAGGGCCTCGGCCCGTGCGCGACGCTCCTCGTCACCGGCGGCACGCTCAAGGTCGGCGACGCGATCCTGATCGGAGAGCACTTCGGCAAGGTCCGCGCGCTCATCGACGACCGCGGCCGCCGCATCAAGGAGGCGCCGCCCGCGATGCCAGTCAAGGCGACGGGGCTCTCCGGCGTCCCCGAGGCGGGCTCGGAGTTCCGCGTCATGCTCGACGAGAAGCGAGCGCGCACGCTCGCGGAGCAGACTGCGCAGGAGCGCAAGGAGCAGGAGCTCTCCAACGCCAAGGCCGTCACGCTCGACGCACTCATGTCCCGCATGGCCGCCGAGGGGCGCCGCGAGCTCAACTGCATCGTCAAGAGCGAGAACCAGGGCACCCTGGAGGCGGTCGTCGAGGCCCTCGGCCAGATCAAGAGCGAGAAGGTCGGCCTCAACATCATCGGCACCGGCACCGGAAACGTGTCGCTTACGGACGTGAAGAGCGCCGCGGCCGGAAAGGCGATCGTGGTCGGCTTCGACATCGGCAACGACGCGGGCGTGCAGCAGCAGGCCCGCCACGACGGCGTCAGGATCAGCTCCTTCCGCATCATCTACGAGCTCATCGACTACGTCAAGCAGTCCATGCTCGACCTCCTCCCGCCGGAGTACAAGGAGGTCGTCCTCGGCCACGCCGAGATCAAGGCGATCTACGACATCGGCAAGCTCGGCAAGATCGCCGGCTCCCAGATGCTGGACGGCAAGCTCGCCGCGAAGGAGAAGTTCCGCATACTGCGCTCGAACACGCTCGTATGGGACGGCAAGGTGCAGACGCTCAGGCACTTCAAGGACGAGGTCAAGGAGGTCACCGGGCAGCAGGAGTGCGGCGTGTGCTTCGCCAACTACGAGGGCTTCCAGGTCGGCGACGTGATCGAGTGCTACCAGCTCGAGGAGCTGCCGCGCAGCCTGTGACGCGCGGAGGCTTACGACCCATAGACAAGGAGACGGCAAGGCGATATGAAACTGCTTGAGGAACTCAGGGCTCGCGGACTCGTCGAGGCGCTGACCGACCCGGAGATCGAAAAGGCGCTGGACGCGCCCACCACCGTGTACTGCGGGTTCGACCCGTCCGCCAGGAGCCTCCAGGCCGGCAACCTCGTCTCCATAATGGTGCTGAGGCGCTTCCAGCTGGCCGGCCACAAGGTCATCGCGCTGGTGGGCGGGGCGACGGGCCTCATAGGCGACCCGAGCGGAAAGTCAGCCGAGCGCAACATGCTCACCGTCGAACAGGTCGAGGAGAACAAGAAGGGCATCCGCGAGAACCTCTCGCGCATACTCGACTTCGACGGACCCAACGCGGCGACGATGGTCGACAACTACGACTGGTACAAGGGCACGAGCGCCATCGAGTTCCTGCGCGACATCGCGATCAACTTCCGCGTCCCGCAGATGCTCGCCAAGGAGTCCGTCAAGAAGCGCCTCGAGGCCAGCGAGGGCGCGCTTACGTTCACGGAGTTCTCCTACCAGATACTACAGGGCAACGACTTCCTCCACCTCTACGACAACTACGGCTGCAAGCTCGAGGTCGGCGGGGCGGACCAGTGGGGCAACATAACGGCCGGAACGGACTTGGTCCACCGCATGCGCGGCAAGACGGCCTTCGGCCTCACCTTCCCGCTGCTCCTCGACTCCTCTGGCAGGAAGTTCGGCAAGAGCGAGGGCAACGCGCTCTTCATGAACGGCGAGATGACGAGCGTCTACGACTGGTACCAGTACTTCCTCAGGGCCGCAGACGCCGACGTGATCCGCTACCTCAAGGTGTTCTCGATGCGCTCGCTCGACGAGATCGCGGACCTCGAGCGCCAGATGAAGGCGAACCCCGAGGCGCGCATCCCCCAGAAGGCGCTCGCGGAGGAGCTTACGCGCCTCGTCCACGGCGAGGAGGGGCTCAAGACGGCGCTCGGCGCCACTCAGGCCCTGTTCGGCGGCGACGTCGCCGGCAAGAGCGCCGCGGAGCTGGAGACGATCTTCAAGGACGTGAAGTCCGCGGTCGTGAACCGCGCCGACGTCGTCGGGAAGCCCGTGTTCATGGTCGCGGCGGCGGCGGGGATGTTCAAGTCCAACGGCGAGGCCCGCCGCATGGCCGTCCAGGGAGGCCTCTCCCTCAACGGCGCAAAGGTTGACGACAAGCGCGTTTTCGTGGAAGGCGATCTCATCGACGGACGCGTCGCGGTGCTCAGGCAGGGCAAGAAGGGCAACTTTCTGCTGAAGGCCTGATGCCAACTCGCAGGCATCTTCTCCTTGCATTCGCGGGGCACAGTGTGATACAATAGCGTCATCATCAACCAAACAAAAGAGGTGGGTTATCGCACAGTTCACTCGTGTAAACTACAAGATACGCGTTCCTTCGGTCCGCGTTCTTGATTCCATGGGAAACATGCTCGGCGTCATGGCGACGCGCGACGCGCAGCGGATGGCTGAGGAAAGGGGGCTCGACCTTGTCGAGATCACCCCGAACGCGCAGCCGCCCGTCTGCAAGATAATGGACTACGGAAAGTTCAAGTACGAAGAGTCCATCAAGGCGAAGCAGGCGCGCAAGGCCCAGAAGGTGCAGAAGGTGAAGGAAGTCAAGTTCCATCCCGGCACCGACACCAACGACTTCAACTACAAGCTGAACCAGATCCGCGGATTCCTGACGGACGGGTGCAAGGTCAAGCTCACGCTGCAGTACCGCGGCCGCGAGAACGCGCACCGCGAGCTAGGCGAGGACGTGATCAACCGCGTCCTCGAGGAGCTTCGCGAGGAGTGCTTCGTCGAGCAGGCCCCGAAGACACTCGGCCGCGTGCTCGGTGCGCTCATCGGCCCGCCGCGCAAGAACGGCCCGAAGCAGCCGCGTCCCGATGCGGCGGAGAAGCCCGCCATAAAGATATCCGTTAGCTGAAATGTCCAAGTTCAGATTCAGGGGACGCAGGCGCAGGACGCGCGAGCCGCGTCCCGACAGGATTCCGCTCAGGTCGGTCGTCCCGAATCTCGTCACGTCGCTTGCCGCGTGCGCGGGCATAACGTCAATCTCGCTGGCGAGCGAGGGCAGGTTCTCCCACGCGCTCGTCGCGATGCTGGTCGCGTGCGTGTGCGACGGGATGGACGGCCGCATAGCCCGACTCCTGAAGGCGAGCTCGAAGCTCGGCGCGGAGCTCGACTCGCTGGCGGACTTCGTCAACTTCGGCGTGGCGCCGGCGATGTTCATGTACTTCTGGATGACGGGAGGCCCCGGCCACATGGTGGGCGGCGAGCATGTCCCGGCCCAGCTCGTGCGGCTCGTCCTCGGCTGTTCGCTCTACTACGCGATGTGCGACTGCTTCAGGCTCGCGCGCTTCAACACGATGCTTGAGCAGGAGCCGCTCCCGTACTGGAAGCACTTCTTCACCGGCGTTCCCGCGCCTGGAGGGTGCTGGATGGTGCTGACGCCCGCGATCCTCTCCATCGCGCTGGACGCGAAGGGGAAGGCGCCAGCGCTAGCGACATTCCTGCAGAACCCGTGGACCGGCATGTTCATGCTCCTTTTCGTGGGCACGCTGATGGCGTCGCGCCTGCCGACGATATCGCTGAAGGCGATCCACCTGCACGGCAAGTCGCAGATGCGCATCTTCACCACGGTCGCGCTGCTGCTGATCGGCCTTCTCGTCTGCGACCTGTGGCTCACGCTCGGCGTGCTCGGGCTCCTGTACATGGTCACCGTGCCCGTAACCTGCGCGCTGTTCCTCCATGTCCGCGCAAAGTACGAGAGGGGGTTGACTTCCGGAGCCGATAAAGTATAAAATATAGTCCATGGATTTCGGAAGAAACCAAACGTCTTAAACTAAGGAGAAAACAATGAATCGAATGATCAAGATCGGTGTTGCGGCATTCGCCCTTGCAGGCGTCGCCTCCACGTACGCGCAGGAGAACGAAACAATGGCCGAGGGTCCCGTCGGCTGGACTCCCGTCGCAATCGGCCTCGCCACGCCTGTGCAGCTGCCTTGGGGCCTCAACCGCTGGGACGTGTTCGGCCTCGACGTCAACCTCTTCTACTCCGACGCCCCCAAGATGTACGGCCTTGACGTCGGCGGCCTCGCGGCGGTCACGCGCGACGACATGATGGGCCTCCAGGCCAGCGGTCTCTTCAACTTCGGCTGCAAGGACGTCTACGGCCTCCGTGCGACTCTCGGCCTCAACATGTGCGCCCGCACCGTGTATGGCGCGGACCTCGGCCTCATCGGCTTCCGCGACAGCCTCTACGGCCTCGACGTCCACTTCCTGGGCGCCGCCTCGCGCAACGTCTGCGGCCTCGCCATCGGCGGCCTCGCGAACGTCACCGCCGTCGAGAGCTACGGCTGCACGATTGCCGGCGTCTCGAACCTCGCCAAGACGGCCTATGGCCTGCAGCTCGCGTTCATCTACAACATGACCGACGAACTCCACGGCTGCCAGATCGCGCTGGTCAACTTCGCCGACTACTGCCCGAACGGATTCCAGATTGGCCTCGTGAACATCATCCTGTCCAACAAGGTCAAAGTCTTGCCGATCGTGAACGGCCACTTCTGATTCCGCGATGGCGCAGAAGAACAATCCCTTCCTCAAGAAGGCGACGGGAGCCCCCAAGGCTCCCGCTCGTGTTGAAAAGAAGCACGGCCTCGGCCGCGGGCTCGACTCGCTGATACCGTCGAAGTCCGCCGCCCCCGCGGGCCTCGACGCCAAGCCCGCAGTCCCCGCCCCTCCGCCCAGGCAGGAGCCCGGCGCCCCCCTCGAGCTGAGGATACTCGACATTGAGCGCAGCCCCTACCAGCCGCGCCGCGACTTCCGCGAGGAGGAGCTCAAGGAGCTTGCCGAGTCCCTCAGGAACAACGGGCTCGTCCAGCCGCCGACGGTGAGGAAGAACTCCGCCGGCAAGTACGAGCTCATTGCGGGCGAGCGCCGCCTGCGGGCCGCGCAGATAGCGGGATGGACCAAGATCCGCGTCACGCTCGTCGAGGCGGACGACTTGACCGCCGCCGCGATGACTACGACGGAGAACCTCCAGCGCGAGGACCTGAACCCGATCGAGGAGGCGATAAGCTACAAGAACCTCCAAGACCAGTTCAACCTGACGCAGGCGGACGTTGCCGAGAAGGTCGGCAAGGGCCGCGCAACCGTAGCCAACGCCGTGAGGCTCCTCGAGCTTCCGGACGAGGTGAAGGCGCTCGTCCAGGACAGGCTTCTCTCCGTGGGACACGCCAAGGTCCTCCTCGGCGTAGAGGACGAGAAGGAACGCGTCCTTCTCGCGCGCGACTGCGTCAACGACCAGCTTTCGGTGCGCGCCCTCGAGAAGAAGATCGACAAGATGAACGCGCCCGCCGTCGTGAAGCACCCTGGGACGCCCGACATGCCCGACAGCTACGTGCGCTCGCTCTCCGACAAGCTCCGCAGGCACCTTGGATGCGCTGTGCGCCTCACCAGCGGCGTCACGCACGCCAACGGCAAGCACACGAAGGGCGTCCTCGAGATCGACTTTTTCGACAACGACGAACTCGACCGCGTCATCAGGATGATCGGCGTCGAGGTCGACTGAAATGCTTTCTTCACTCCTTGCCGCTGCGCTCGCCTTCACCCCGGCGGACGCCAGCGTCGCCTATGGCGCGGCGAAGGGACTGGTGGACGGATTCACCCCGCGCGACGCCGGCACTGCGCGCGCTCACCTGGCCGCCAACTACATCCTTGACTCCGCCAGCGCCGCCGGCGCAGACGTTCGCATAGACCGGTTCTCGGACGACACGCCTTGCGGTAAGCGCCAGTTCTGGAACCTGAGCGCCGAGTTCGCCGCGAACCCGACGAACGGATGGACCGTCCTGGTCTCCCACTACGACACCAAGCCCGGGTCCGGCTGCCCCGGCGCGAACGACGGCGCGAGCACCTCCGGACTCCTCGTGGCGCTCGCCGGCTCGCTCTCGCGCTGTGCGCGCGAGGGGAACCCCGGGCTCCCGAGAAACGTAATGCTTCTGTGGACGGACGGCGAGGAGTGCATTAAGTCCTATGGCGGGAACGACGGACTCTGGGGGTCGCGCCACGCGGCGGAGGCGTTCTCCGCCGAGGGGCGCAGGATCGACGCCGTCGTGTGCCTCGACATGCTTGGGGACGCGGACCTCGGCGCGGTAGTGCCGCGCAACTCCACCCCGTCCCTCAGGCGCGACATCCTGGCCGCGGCAAGGCGGGCCGGGCTCTCCGGCAAGGTCTCGGAAAGCGATCTCCTCGTCAAGGACGACCACGTCCCGTTCCTTCGGAAGGGGTTCCCCGCGGCGGACGTCATCGACTTCGCGTACGGCGGGGAGCCGGGGCAGGGCGGCTGGTGGCACACGCCCGAGGACACGATGGACAAGGTCTCCGAAAAGTCCCTCCTGGACGCCGGCAGGCTCGTCGTCGAGTTCATCCGCGGCGGCGATGGGCGGGCGCCCAGGTGAATCCGCCCCTCCTGCCGGCGCGTCCGGACCGGCGACGGCCAGGTCCGGGACGGACGATATTTTTGCGCGGCGCAGGCGTAAGTCGTCGGAATTTGATATAATAGTCCCTATGAAAATCCGCGTCAGGTTCGGACAGGCCATGGTCGAGTATGTGCTCGCGGTCTGCGCGTTGCTTGTCGTGGCCGTCGCAATGGGCTGGGTCGTCGCCGCGGCCAGGCGTTCCGTGGTTAGGACCGAGGCCCTGGTGAGTTCGGACTATCCATAGCTCGAAAGGAGCCATAGATCATGATGAAGGCATTGAGAAAAGGTCAGACAATGGTCGAGTACATCATCATCGTGTGCTTGATCGCCGTATCGCTGATCGCGGTGTTTACGTACCTCAGCAGGGCCATCGGCCGCAAGGCCGCGGGCGCGGCGGGCGCTCTCTCCGAGCAGGAGGGCGACAACGCGAAGAGCTCCGTCGAGAACATCAGCGAAGACAGCCTCAAGCAGCTCGGCGAGGACTGAGGCGCGTGATGAGGCGCGCCCAGGCCATGATAGAGACGGTCCTCGCCGTCTTCTTCCTGACCGCGCTTTTCCTCGCGCTCATGCAGCTTTCGAGGATGGCGCAGGCGCGCATAATGCTCGACCACGCCGCGGCGCGCGCGGCGCGCGCGAAGGCCGTCGGCTTCAACGACTTCATGTGCGTCAAGTCCGCGCGAGTGGCGATGATCCCCGTGGCGGGCGAGCGGGTCTGGCCCTTGGAAGGGGACTGGGACGAGGTCGCCAGGGTCCCCGTATACCTGGAGTCCGAGGACGAGGCGCATGCGCTCGGGATACTCGAGTACGAGAACTGGCGCACGACGTCGATAGACGTTGATTCCGGCGGCGGACCCGGCGCCAAGGTGCGCGCCGAGGTTCTGATGGCGACCGATGAATTCCGGATGGACGGAATGGCCGAAGTCGAGTCGCACTATCCTCTGTACATGTACGACCAGGGGCGGTAGATGAAGGCAAGGGGCGGACAGGTCGCGGTCTATCTGATCATGATTCTCGTCGTGGTCTTCATCCTTGCGCTGCTGAACGTCGACTCGTTCGTGGCGGTGCGGGCGAAGAACAGGCTGCAGAACGCGGGCGACGCGGCTGCGCTTGCGGCTGCGAAGCGGCAAGGCTCGCTCGTGAACGAAATCGGCAGGCTCAACGTCCGCCACGTGCTCGCGGCGATCGACAACGACGTTGCGGAATGCGAGCGGATCGTCGCCGAGCAGCGACGGATCGCGCTCCTGGGCCCGGTGAGCGCCCTCCGGTTCGCGAACGAGGCCGCGCTCAAGAACGGCATGGAGCGGCGCGACGAGTTCTCGCGGATTCTCGAGGAGCACGTGAAAGACATCCGGCGCGTCTACGCCGGCGGCGAGAACTCTGAGGGCGAGCCGTACCCAGAGCCCTACCCGGGTGCGTGGACCGACTACGCCACGGCCATCAAGGCCATTGTGGACGAGGGGCTCGCGACGGGCCCCGACAACATGGAGTTCTACGACGCGGCTGGAGGGCACCTTCTCCTCAACCGGCAGTTCTACAACGCTGTCGCCGGCAAGGACTGGTGCTGGTTCCGGTTCCACCACTGCGAGAGCCTGCTGAAGGACTACCGCAGCTACCGGGACTGGGGCCCGCTCCCCTCGCGGCGAGAGAACCCCCTGGACAACAGCGAGATATTCTCCCTCCACGTCGTCTCGAAGATGTGCGCGCTTACGGACGTGTTCGACCTGGAGGCCATAAAGACGATCGCGGGGCGGTTCGCAAACCGCGAGGTGACCGACGACGAGCTTGCCAAGTCCGACGCGGTCTCCGACAGGGGCCAGGTGTGGTTCTTCTTCGACGACTACGCCTGGCGGCAGTGGTTCGACGGACTCAGGCTTGCAGGTGACGAGTACGGCCATGAATTCCCGGTTGTCGGCGAGATAAAGCCGGAGTACAACGTGAAGGGCTGCGCCGCCGTGTGCCGCTGCGTGCAGGACGTCGAGTCCATGGCTGTGGAGTCCTCGTCGCGCCACACCTGGTCGGCCGCCGCGAAGCCGTTCGGCACGGTCGACGACATCGAGGGCTGGCTCGGGGACGTGACGTCCCTGAACAGGTTCGTCGTGCCGTGCATGACCGACGTGCGCCTCGTATCCATCGACTCCGTTGGCGGCGAGAACCTTGCGACGGCCGACTACGGATGGGTCAACCACGTCCGGCGCCACCTGGCCCCGTACCTCGCGCACGGACCCGTCAACGCGCAGGGCTGCTACTACTGCCTGCAGCTCCAGGCGTGGGAGCGCGAGCTTTTCCGCAAGGAGGGAGCGCGGTGGCTCAAGGAGTACGGCGGGTCGTGCGTGCATCCCGTGGGCGGACCCGGCGGACATGGAGGGACGAGCCATGGACACTAGGCGGCGCGCCGGCCAGGCCTTCGTGGAGCTTGCGATGGGGATGCTGGCGCTGTCGCTAGTCCTCGCGGCGACAATCGGCTTCATCGAGTACATCCTCGGCTCGCTGGAGATGCAGCGCACGCTGCGCGCCAAGGCGGGGACCGGGGCGATGACGTCCTCCGGCGGCGACGGCACGTTCGTCACGGCGAAGGACGTCGGATCCGTCACGGTTGAGCCGATGGCGGCGGAATACATTTTCGGCTCCGGGGAAGTCGAGATAAGGGAGTCGGTCCACATTCCGACGATGGGAGGTATATTCAAATGAAATGCGGAAAGAAGAATCCGTTCGCCGCGAGGCTCGCGAGCTTCGCGGACGGACTTGCGAAGAAGGGCCTCGACGCCGCGCTGGTGTCGGGGCAGGCGAACGTCAACTCGCTCACGGGCGTGGACTGCGACAACGCGTGCCTCCTGGTCTCGGGAGCCAAGGTCGTCCTGTTCACGGACTTTCGGTACGTCCCCGCGATAGAGCGGCTCGCGCCGTGGCTCAAGGTAGGCGACATAAAGAAGCTGTCCGGCAAGTCCCCGTTCTCGATGCGAGGCATGCGGCTGGGCAAGGTCGGGTTCGAGTCGTCCATACCCCACTCCAAGTACCTGACGTTCAAGAAGGCCCTGCCCGGAACGCGCCTGGTCGACGTCGCGGGAGACCTGGCCGAGCTGAGGTCCGTCAAGACCTCGTCAGAGATAGACGCCCTGCGCGCCGCGGCGAAGCTCAACGACGAAATTTGGGCCGAGGCGAGCAGGTCCTTCCGCGCCGGGATGACGGAGAAGGACATGGCACGCGCGATAAAGCGCCTCATGATCGACCGCGGCGACGGCGAGGCGTTCGAGACGATCGTCTGCGTCGGCAGGAACGCCGCGGAATGCCACCACGTGCCGGACGGGACGAAGTGGGACGGCAAGGAGCCGGTGCTCGTGGACATGGGCGTCAGGCTCGGCGGGTACTGCTCGGACATGACGCGCAACATCGTCCCCGCCCGTCCGTCGCGCCTCTACAGGAAGGTCTATTCCCTCGTCCTCGAGGCGAACATGCGCGCAATCGCCGCGGTGAGGCCCGGCATCACGACCGGAGCGCTGGACGCCGTCGCGCGCAGGTTCCTCTCCGCCAACGGGTTCGGCAAGGCGTTTGGACATTCGCTCGGACACGGGGTCGGCATAGAGATCCACGAGGCGCCCTGGGCCGCGAAGCGCAGGAAGACCGTGCTCGAGCCCGGGATGGTGCTTACGATAGAGCCGGGAGTCTACCTCCCAGGCAACCTCGGCGTGCGGATCGAGGACATGGTCGCGGTGACCGACGACGGCTGCGAGGTGCTGTCCTCCTCCGCCAAGGACGGAGGGCTCTGATGGGCAATTCGAGGAGGGCCGCGGCGTTCGCCGTCGCGCGCTGGCTGGCGACGAAGGACTTCCCCGCGGGACTGCTGCCGGACGGGCCGGACCGCGCGTTCGTGCAGGACCTGGTCTACACCACGATCCGCAGGCTGCGTCCGCTGCGCATGGTGCTCGGGAAGCTCGTGAAGAAATGGCCGAAGGGCGAGATGGAGGCGCTTCTCTACGTGGGCGCCGCGCAGATACTCTACATGCCGGCGGTACCGGACTTCGCGGCCGTCAGCGAAACGGTGGACGCGGCGAAGGACTGCGAGAACCCGAGCGTCGCGAAGGTCGTGAACGCCGTGCTGCGCAACCTGGTGCGCGGACGCGGCGAGTTCGAGGCCATGATAGCCGCCGCGCCGGCGGTGGAGCGCGAGAGCTTCCCCGGCGCGCTGTACGGACGCTGGGAGGCGAGGTTCGGGGCGGAGGGCGCGGAGCGTCTCGCCAAGTGGCACAACGAGCCGTCCGAGACCTACATCGCCCGCCGCGACGGAAGCTTCACGGCGCTCGGGCGCGGCGAGCGCGTCGAGTCCGTCCCGGGCTTCGCGGAAGGGGACTTCATCGTGCAGGACCCCGGCACGGCGCTCGCCGTGCGCCTGCTCGACCCAAAGCCGGGGGACAGAGTCCTGGACGCATGCGCCGCGCCAGGGGGAAAGACCGTGCAGATCGCATGGCGCGGCGCGGACGTCGTCGCGTGCGAGGTCAACCCGAAGCGCCGCCGCAGGCTCGAGGAGAACCTCGCGCGGCTCAGGCTCCAGGTCGAGGTCGTCCCCGAGCTCCCGCCAGTCGCGGGACAGTCTCCCGGAGATGGCCTTTTCGACAAGGTGCTGGTGGACGCGCCCTGCTCGAACACGGGCGTGCTGAGGCGCAGGCCCGACGCGCGCTGGAACTGGTCCGTCGACAAGATGAACCAGCTGGTGAAGCTCCAGGCGGAGATACTGGACGCCTGCGCGCAGCGCGTTGCGCCGGGAGGTGCGCTCGTCTACTCGACTTGCTCCAACGAGCCGGAGGAGAACTCCGGACAGGTGGAGGCGTTCCTGGCGCGCCACCCGGACTTCTCGCTTGTCGCGTCCGAGGAGTCCGTCCCGTTCGAGACCGGACACGACGGAGCGTTCGCCGCCGCGCTGAGGCGGCACGACGGAGCCTGACGATGGAAGACGCATTGCCGAAGAAGACGAGCTACACGTACGAGCTCACAAACGACCAGCAGGAGCTGCTGCTGGGGATAATGGTCAACGGGAACTACCGCAAGCGCGAGGTCCCGTATTCGCTTTGGTCCATAGAAGGGGACCATTTCAACGCGACGCTCTACGCGAAGGAGAAGCACGGGAAGCGCAAGCTCTGCGTGCAGGGCTCGAAGGCCGAGGACTTCGTGCTGTTCGTCCTTGAGCCGAACGTGCTCGGCGGCGCGACGCTCGGCTACGAGACGATCCTCAACCCGGAGCTCGTCGCCCCGCACGCCGGCAGCGACGAGTCCGGCAAGGGCGACTACTTCGGTCCGCTCGTCGTCTGCTGCGCGTACACGGACGAGGCGCTCTCCGCTGAGATGCAGAAGCTCGGCGTGAAGGACTGCAAGCAGATGTCCGACAAGTCCGTCCTCACGGTCGGCGCCAGGCTCCGCTCGCTGCTGGGTCCGTCGGGCTACGCCGTGGTGAAGCTGGGGCCCGCCGCGTACAACCGGCTCTACGCGAAGATCAAGAACATCAACAGGATGCTCGCGTGGGCGCACGGCACTGCGATCGAGGAGCTGCTGGAGAAGCGCCGCGGATGCCCCCGCG
>Ga0265299_10004312_pt1 | contig 13504 bp, 17 predicted proteins | sample AusTroGonzalo_MG_4_FD_193485 | JGI IMG/M metagenome (GOLD analysis project Ga0265299, IMG submission 193485) | Bovine rumen microbial communities from tropical cattle in Woodstock, Queensland, Australia - Gonzalo_02 | ecosystem: Host-associated > Mammals > Digestive system > Stomach > Rumen ...
GTCCTCAGTAACCTCAGCCGATTTCATGGTCAGCTTATGTGTTGTCGCATCGTCTCGGTCTTTACGGAGGAAACGGCTGTTATACAACTGTTCCAACAACGCTGCATAATGGACCATTGCAGCGGTTGTTGGCAGACTTGTTTCCGCCCCAGCGAATGTTACGTCATTGATGTTGGCTGCTTTGGTGATGGATGTTATCTCGGCAGTATTAGCACCTGTACTATCACCTAATACAGACATGCGAAGCAATAACAGTCGTTTGCCTGCTAAGAAGGTAAGGTTGTTCTGTGTCCAGATGACATTGTTGCTGTCGATCTTGAACATTCTGTCAAGTGCCTCACTGCTTTGTTCGTTCCACTGTTCATCAGTGTCGAGCGTACCAAACGAAAGACCCTCTTCGCGGTCCCATTCACGGTACACCTGAGAGCCTTCGTTCATTGATGATGTCAATGCACCCAACAGAATGTAATAGTAATCGGATTCATCTCCTGGATCAATAGGCATCTTCTCATACGGGAATACAAGCATAGCGGTATCAGCCACCTTGCTCAACCTTGCATAGACATACACTTTGTCTGTCCGCTCGAAGTGAGTAGGCGATGCTTGCAATGCCCATGTCCTATAGTTGTGACCTGCATTGTAGTCGATGATTACTTGGTTGTTCACCTTGGCATACGCCATAATCACCGCTCCTGCAGACACAGCAATAGCTAACTTGTCGGGGTCGTCAAGCGCATTTAGCGTAAATGTTACCGCACCTTGCTTAATCCAATAGTTACTCGGAGATGAATATACCATTATCTTTCTTTTAACGCCACAAAGATAATGCACTCGCTTTGCGAGTAGGTGACAAGGGGAGGTTCAAGGGTCTAAAGGGTTTCAAAAGTTTAAGGGGTTCAAGGGGTTTAAGGTTCCTATATTAAAAAACCCAGAAAATAGCTTTTAAGGAAAACCATTTAATGCTTTTCCCTAAAAGCACTAAGTAGTTTTCCCTAAAAGCATAAAAACGGCTATTTTAATGGGTCATAAACTGATGACCGTCAATCTCGATAATCAGGTAGTCACGAATCCTACGTATCTCTCGGCTCTCGACAAACTGTATCATGCGTTGATGGCACTCGGGAAAGACTTTGAGACAAACAACCATTCCTTCTTCAACAGTACCATTGCTCGTAATATATTTTACATAGAACGGCACTCGCTGTACGTGTGTCGCTCCTTCCGGAACATTGATTCCCTGACGCTTCACACCGTCTTTTTCCCATGACCACCGCTCCGCATAATTGCGAATGGTTGTATAACTTAGTTTCATACTTTGTCTTGGCATCTTTCAGTTATTATAATGTTACTCCTGTCATATATCCCATTGGCGACCGCCAATACAGACAACCAAGGTAAAGTGAATCCCATGCATCTGTGCCATCAGTACGCAACTCCAACGGGTCTGTTTCCGTCTCAGGCAGTTTCTCCCCGCCCTTATCTTTCTTGAAGCCTCCCATTCCAACGCTTACTCCAGCATGTTCCATTGCTACAATAAGGTCTTGATTGTTTTCCTCATTAAAACGCACTGACAATCTACCCGCTTCACTCAATCCCTCGTTAATATCCTGGAATTTCGCCTGATGCTCCATAGGCGTACCCATATCCACTGCATTCACAATCCACCCATTATTCTGCAACTGCTCTATCACAATATCCTTAAAGTCCTTCTGCTGTTCACTGGCATACGCTCTGAACTTCGCCGTAGCATCATAGAAATACGTCACAGTCTTATTCCTCTTCCGATGCGGAGCATAATACTTACACCAGTCCCTCATCAATGCTTCGAGTTTCCGTTCGTTCTTCACAAACATACTCGAAAGTGTGTACAGACATTCACGCCCACTCTCCGTTTCACCTATCTTGCCTGTCACAATCCAGTTGATATTAGCATTATAATCAAGTGCGATATAAAGCTCATCATCATCAAACAAATCTCCGTCAAGCGAACAATCCTTTATACCCTGCAGCACATCGAAGTCAGGGCTTTCGTACTCACAGTTGATGGCTTGCCCGCCAACAATGGTACTTGCTGTCTTCCTCCTGATAGTCTTGTCAATAACGCTCTCCGGCAGTTCGGGTGTATAGCCATGTATATTCTCAATATCAAGCAAGGAATAGAATCCGTCGTTGCTCTTTACCTTCTTCAGATTCAAAATGGAGAGCGCAAAGATCAACGGTGGCAATGTGCGTTTCATGCTGGCGATATATTCCACCCCAAGCAGGTCGATGTTGTCCAAGGTGCTGGCTTCATAATAAGCAAACGAACTGCAACGCATCGAACGTATCTTGTCCTGGTATTCTTTGGACTGACGGATAATCGTCATCTCAAAATGCTCTTCGGGCGTAATCAGAAACTCATAATCCAACAGCAACTCCGCATCGTTTGGATCAATGAGATGGTAATTCACCAGCATCTCTAAGGCCGACTTCGAGTAGCCCATTGCGCCAAGTATCCTGAACTTACCTTGCTTCTGCTTGATCTGCTCTGCCAACGCAATGATGACGTCTCGTTTCTCTGGCTCTACAACGTGGACACTATGCCCTTCTTTCTTTGCCCGTCGCAAAAGGCGATTGTAAAAGATGACCCGCTCGGCATAAGCGTCAAGGTCGTTCTGCAGCGAACGATAGGTGCGTCCTTTGTATTCTCCGTCCTCTATTTCCTCGTCAAGTCTCAACTCTTCTTTCTCCATCCAACTCTCACGGGTACTCAGTCCGGCATCACTGATATACAACGTGCCTTTATAATATGGATTCGACTCACTGAAAGCAGGGTCGCCGAAAGGGTGTGTCACACCGCTCAGTGTCGGTTTGACTTCGCTGTCAAACTTCTCCTTTTTGATGAATCTCGCTTCATCAATCAAGATGTAATTTACCGTTAAAGAGTTAGCACTGCCTCGTGTTTCGAGAGAAACGAGATGCCACACCCAACCATTGTAGAAGGTAATACACTTACTCCAATCCTTCGGGGCAATGATAGGAGAGGGAATACCTAACTTGGCAGGTGGTTTGCCCCACCAATAATGACGCCCTTCCTGAAATCCCCAGAATCGTTGCATGGCTGCCAACGTAGCAGGTGCTGTACGAGCCAACAACTGACGGTTGCTGTTACCACACCAAACACCCACACCTCGCGGCATACTCTGCACCACACGACCTGCCTGCGGTCCAGCAACTCCATCGGTCTTTCCGAATCGGCGGGCAGCTCTTACGCGAATATCCCTTGCTCCAGCATAATAGATTCGCTGTTGCATGGGATTCATATAAACATCTCTCGTGTTACCCATTCCTATGTTTTTTGATTGTCAAACACATCGAACTCGTCATCTTGTTGTTGAGCTTCATATACACCGTTCTCCGTCTCAACCATTGTAATAACCTCTCGCTCGCTGATGCCGAATCGTTTAGCAAATCCTTTCTTCTGCTCGTCGGTGTAGTTCTTGCGACCAGGTTTAACGACAGAAACATCCTCCGTAATGTTGACATCTGTATTTGCAAGGTCTTCGTAGCCCATTTCCTTCTCATCAAAGTCTTTATTCAGTCGCATCTTCAAGTCGGCTCCCTTGGCAACATCACGACCATCTCCGACCTGCATGCCATGCTCAATCAGCCAGTCGCTTGCATCGACAACCTTTGCTTTCTCGATGTGTTGAGTCGGTGCAGTGAAATGTCCGATGATATAGTTGAGCGCTTCAACATCATTCGCCAATTGCTTTGCACTACGCGCCATGCCTTGCTGAACACCAGCACTCTTAATGAAATCCGCTATACCCTCGTCTAACTTTGCCTTCAACAACAACTGCTCGTAAGTCCGTGATGCTACACGCCGGCACAAATCCAACGGACGTATCTGCTTGTTCTGTAGCCACACCTGATAGGCTTCGTACACAATCTGTGTCCGTAGCTTCTGCTCTGCAGTCATTCTTGAAGCCTTGAGCGGATACCCTAAGTGCAGCCACTTCTCCAACAGGCTCAAATATCCATCACCAACTTTACTCATATCTTCTCTCGATTAAATTGCGTTTTACTTCACTGACACTGTGGTCACGAATCTTGGTCGCAAACAATGGGACAACGCCTGCCATCAACTCATTGAACTTCCTTCCATGTTTCCCAAACACCCCATGATACATACAGAACTTTCCATGCTCTGCAGTTCCATGCAAAAGCATTGGTCCGCTTATGGCAATCATCTGGTCGGCATTGTACCTTACGTACAGTTGGGCTTCGAGATTGGAGCGGTGAATGTATAATGCCTTGTCGTTATACTTTCCCAATTCTCCACTGAATAACTCCGTACAATCTTCTGTGGTGCATACGAAGATGCCTTTAATCCATTTCTTCTGTAATGATTTACGCAGATAACGGCACAACGATACGTCAATAGACGGGCATAACAGAATTTCAACCGACGGACTGTCAACCATACAATCAACGGAGTACATCAGCTTCTCAACGCCCCAATCACCATTGCTGTAGAAGATTGTATCTGGACTCTCCTTCAGCAATGCCGGCAACTGATTCGATATGCAACAAGGCTCTATAATCATTTCTTTGCAAGTTGTTTCTTGGATTCCTCCAATACCACCTCATACTCATCCGTAGGAACACCCATCTCTTTCAACTCTGCAATGATCTGTTCGATTCGTTCCACACGCTTCTGTGTAATCTTGGCATCCTTGCGCATAATGTAAGTACGATGCTTATGCAACAAAGCAGCCTTGTCAGCCTTACTCATCACAGGCTGATCCTTCTTAGGCTCATTAGCCTTATTAGGCTTATTGGCATCATGGGGTTCCTCTTTGGTCTCTTCAACTTTTGAAACCTTTGAAACCTTCTGATAGTACGGCTCTGTCTTAGCCAACTGACTTTCGCGCGTCTCGCCGTGTTTGATATACTTATCGTTCTTCTTGGTGTTGACATACAACTGTGCCAATGCCATATCGACTCGAGCATAGATGTCTTCGTAAGCGTTAGTACATTCACATGCTGCCTTTGCGTGTTTGGAGATTTCTTCTTGCTTACCTCCATTCATAACCAACTCTTTGGCCAACTCACTTTCTGTGGCAGCACGACTACGAAGCATGGCCACCGTATCAACAGCATCCTGCAACTCACCTGGTAACAGATGCTTGATTTCCTGTAACCTCAATTTGCCTGCCTCTGCAACAGGTGCATTGACATTGGAATCATTGTCGGAAGCAGGTGGTGTGGCAGGTGTGGCAGGCTTTGATGGCTCTGCAAATAAATCACCGACAACGGCTCCTGGTTTCTCCTCTTCTTTAGCAGGTTTCTTTTCCTTTTCAGGCAAAGTCATTCCTGCAATCTGTGCCAATGCATCTACCTTGCCTGTTTGTTCCTCTTGCTCTTGCTTGGCATACTCACGGACCTCTTCTTTGGTTGGTCGGCCAACCTTACGTTTGGTCGGTGCTGCAATACGTGACAACACATCTCCGTCCACCTCGATTACCTGACGACGCATTTCGTCAACTAAGAAAGACATCTGGTCAATACGACGCTCATAGTCCATAAACTCCTTAGCAGATCGTACAAAGTCGTCGGCAATCATCAACGGCTCAAACAGTTTCAAGCCGCGCTCAAACGACTTCTTCCATCCTTCTCCCTGTGATTTGATGTTGGCATAATCTGATTTCAAGAACTCAGCAAAACGGACTGCCCACTCCGTCCGCTCTTGCTCTGTCATTGTAATGTACTCTTTCATTGTTCGTTAATTTTTAATAAGTTATATCTGTTTTTGGGGCAAAGATACGCTGTTAAACAATAGGGTGGGTGACAAAGAGAAAAGCGGCACAACCACAAAGGGCTGCACCGCTCCAATCACACGGCATGTGAGATTGTTTAGCTATACACCAAAGTATGTACGGATGTTGTACACGCCGTCCTTGTCTTTCAACACATCGAGTGCAAGGGCGTTGATGGCAGGAACAAGTTCCTCGGTCGGAATAGCTGCAAGTGGCTTCTTCCAAACCTTGTCGGCCAGTGACTGCGCATGATCACTATACTGCTTATTCATCTCTGTCCAAAGGGCACACGAGTTGTAATAAGGCTGTTCCTCGCTAACGATGCCGAGGTCTGTCATGGCCTTCTGCCATACATCACGCTTCCATGGTGCATCGGGTTTCATACTGGCAACTATCTTCTCTGCCTCCTTCGGAGTGAGATAGTTGTTCCACTTGATGCTTTCCAACTTACCGATCCACTCTTCTGCAGCTTCGGGCTTATTGGCAATCATCCAGTCCATCATCTCGTTCATGACGTGGCCGAAAGCCATCATATACTCAGGCTTTCCACTGACGGACATGTACTCGTACAGATGAGTGTACTTCTCTTTCATTTCTTCTTGTGCATTCATTTCTTCTTCGTTTTAGTTTTCGTTTTCGTTTTTGTTTGCTGTGATACAGCAGTATTTTCAACCGTTCCGCACGTCGGACACGGAGTCTTCGGTATCGAACGTGTCGGCGTCGGTTTCGTCTGTTGTTGGATAAATCTGCTCATATATTTTCAGATATAAGTAATCAATGATTCCCATAAATAGGTCCAGCCAAATGGCAGACCATGCACAGAGGAAGGATATCGCAAGCGTAGTGATAATGCTAACACCGACAACAAGACAGTACACCATCACTGCCCAGAAGCTGAAGCACTTCACACAACTGACTATCGGCAATTGGTTACATTCCGCAACCGTCTGAACTGCCTGAATCAGCCCAAGGTGGTTGGCAGCCGTGCAAGCAAACACAATGCATGCGATATCCCATAGAGTCATCATGCACCGGCAGTTACCTCAATAGAGGTAGTGATGGCTACCTGATTGGTGCAAGGACGTACACCCTGGCAGCATCCGCATCCATTGTTCATGTAATACTTGATAGGCTTTGGCGATGCCTTTACCTCACCAAGTGTCAAGGTTGGCTGGGTGGCCGATGTACATGGCAGGCAGCATTGATAGCTGACATACTCAGTACGTGGCTCACAACTGCCGCATGGGCAGTAAGTCACAGTACCAGCGACTTGACACTCCTGACAATACATGCTATTGCCTACATCGACAGGTTCGCCGACAGGTGTCACAGAGAGATTGGCAATGACCGGATGGGTCGGATCACTCAACAGCATCTTGCGCTGTCCGCATGTGTAGTGTGTCAGACCGAGCACATATACACCTGCAGTTGGAGTTGACAGCAGGAAGTCTTGGACATCCTGACCGTTTTTGCAATTACAATTCATACACTTTCAACTTTAAACTTTTAACTTTAAACTATCTTGGGAGTCTATTCTATACGCCGCTGCCCTTATTGCGTTTCTTCCTGAAACAACTGCTCTTTCCGTTTTGGTGGGACAGCAACCGATGTCGGATCAAACACCTTTTCCTCGTTGCTTTGCATCGCTTCAATCTTTTCTTTCAGTGTTGCAACATCTCCCGTCAATGCTGCGATGGCTGCCTGATTCATCTCTACCATGCGCATCGTTCGATAGGTGAACTGCGCTGCGCAATATGCGCGCTGGTTTGGAGAGCATTGCAGGCAATCACCCGTACAGGTAATCCCTTGCTGTTGCTGCTGCTGTTGTTCTTCTTGTGCCATTGTGATTTAGTCTTTTAAAAAGTTAATAACCTGGTTCTTGACAAATGGGTTCTTGTCCCATCCACGCAATGCCTGCGTAAGTTTCTTGCCAGTAACTGCCCGTCCATGCACCGCATGAGAAGTAATGAATGCTACAATCGCATCTCTTGCCTCTTGGGCTTCTTGTTCGTTCTCTGCGTAGATACTGAACGTAATCGGAAATCCTTTAAGCTCGCTCATAATACCGTGTGTTAGTTAATTGGTGGAAGACTCTCTTCCTCTGCGGATTCTATCGCTGGCAATACACCTTTATTGGCAATAATCTGTTGGATAAACTGATAACTGGTAATGATGTCGCCTTGATTCTGTTTTATCCATGAGAAGATGCTCGATGCGTTTTGCTTGATTTGGTCCATGACGGTAGGAGGAACAGGGTCAAAGTCGGGCAGGTCAAGATTCTTGGTATAGAAATCTACCATCTCCTGAGCCTTCTGCATGTCGCCCTTATGATACCACATGGCCACGTGCAACAACTGCGCCTTGCTTGTCGGGACGTATGTCTGTATAAAGTCCATCCGCTCTTGTTTTTCTTTACTGATAAACCAATTCATAATGCCGTGTGTTTTGTGTAAAGGAAAAGAGGGGAAGTCAATGGAAAACTTCCCCTATTCCCATTTAGCCGTTGCAACCGCAACCGCATCCTGTAGCAGGACATCCACATGGAGTGGCATCGCGATACAATGCGACACGCTGTGGGTTCTCTGAGTAACGACCAGTCATCAGACCTGTCATCACTGTCTGAGTTGCTACTTGTGAAGCGGCAAGTTCTGCTTGCTGAGTTGCAGTCAACTGACCCTGCTGGCTTCCGCTTACTGAGTCGGTGATGGTGGCGTTAAGTGTAATGTCACCGTTGATACGCTCCTGACGCTCTGCAGCGAACAGGTTGGTCAACTGATCAAGCTGACGCTGTGTGCCTGCGGCTAAGATGTTAGCCTGCTCCTTGGCAGCATTAGCGGCTTCACGAGCCTGAGAGGCTTTGGCCTTGCTGTACAATGGTACAAAGACACAGGCTGCAGCACCAACAACTGCTGCGCCGATACTTACACCCAATGCACCGATAGCTGTGCCAGAAGTACGCTTCGACTGCATGTTAGCGACTTTGAATTGCTCATAGGGAGTCATCGTCATCATTCCTTCCATAATGAATAATGTTTGTGTTGTTTGTAATTATTTCCGTATGTCGCATAAGCGACTCCGTGTTCTCATGTCGAATCGTTTCGACACGACAAAATTACGGACAAACAAATACTTTCACAAACTTTTCGGCAATATCCCTATGCACCGATTTGGCAGTCCTTTCCGAGTGTCTTGATGACCTTATAAACTTTCCGCTCACACATACAATACTTATCGGAAAGACGGGCAACAATACTGGTCATTTTCTCCCCACGAGAACGCCTGTATAAATACTCTTCATACAACGGAACATACTCATACATTGACACCTTAATGCCCAAAATATTCAGTATTCTGAACATTTCACCACCTAACTTTAAGATTTCTGCTACTTTCATTGTGCAATATTAATTTTATTTATTAACTTTGCACCTGTAATTCTCACTTAATACGGCAAAAAAATCACCTTACAGGATGCGATTCGGGTATTGCCCCCTTGTCAGCATCACTGGAAGGTGAGTCGTATAAAATATTAGGTGAGATTTTTATTTTATGAGCAAGGGGGTACTTTTTTTTATTCACACCCCTTACCACATCAACAGCCCTCGAAATTCATCTTAACTGTAAATTGTACTTCCGGCAAATCGTCTGTTGTATGATCAATGCCTGCGGTGTCTTCGTCAGGAATAATGCTCACAGGCACCCAAGTGTTTCGATAGTACATCCATGCTTGAGTGCTATTCAAAAACTCTTCCTGCCACCACTTCTGCCAGGATTCCGTTACCGGACCACTGGTCATCTTCAACTGATGGCGGCTATTGCTCTTGCGGACAATATTGCGTTCCACCTTGTTAAAGGCAGATGGAACAGTGACATCGTATTCTTTAACAGTCTTGTGGACACTCTCTTCCGGATAACACTGTGCATAAATAGATTCAACGACACCGAGTCCGTTGACAAACTGGAACGGCACATAGACAGCATCATCTTTAACCGCATACACGTCGCGACCTGCCAAGGTGTTGACACCAAGCGTCAAACTGCTAGTTAAGACGGCTCTTGTCTGCGGTGTTGATGGAGTGCTTTGGCTCGCCCAATCGTTTGCCGAGTAGGCATAACTTAACGCATATACATACAACTTGCTGTCAATAGGTATCACCTCTCCCGCAGATGGCTTACGTGTTAATGCCGTCACACCCTTAGTCTGTCCACTGGTCATCCTCTCGAAATCAGTAAAGCCACCAAGGAGGAACTTGAAGTAGCCTTGTATCTGAATGGGTTGAGTCGTGTGGATTTCACCGGCACTCATATATTCATCCCATGCCTCAATATGAGCAGAGAACACCGGATAGCTATTATCACCTGCTACGGAATGTGGAGCATATTCATACTCATCAGCAATGGCCCTAAGAGCACTGCTGATATCAATATCCACAATAACATTAGACCCTTCAGATGCGACGGGTTCCGATAGCTCGTACGTCTTACTGAGACCAATGCTCGATGCTTCAACGGCTACAGACATCTTCACACGATGAAACGTAAGCGAAGGCTGACCGCTTAGATTAGCTGCTGTCACACGAAACACCACGGGATTCTCAATCAGTGGTGAGCCTGATACAAGTGTTAGGTTTTGTGCCATATATTCTATTCTGTTTCTTCTTCCTCTTGAACTCCTTGATCCTTTGAACCCTCTTTTGCCTCTTGAGCGGCTTCCAATGGAGCCTTTCCTTGCAAGTATTGCATCAGTCCAGGTATCTTCTTGATGAACTCTACCGACAAAATCCAATAGAACCAGGCAAAGACTTTATGTCCTATGCTTCCATCTGGCAGCAACTGCTTCATGTTCCTGCAGATGTTCGTGCCGTAATAATATATAAGCGAATAGCTGACAAACGAAACGCATTGCTGTGCGCCACTGACGTTATTCTTCAAAGACCCAATGCCGAAGATAAAGAATACCAACGCAAAGAACAGCAATGCCTCTTTAATGGCATTCCAGAATTTCTTCTTATCCCATTTGCCACCACTGCTGATATCGGCTATGATGCCAAACACCACGTTTGCACCAAACAACAGTAACATACTGTACAAATCTCCTGCAATGGGATGCAGGAAAGCAAGCATCGCAGACAGCAATCCTGCAATCCATCCACGGAACTCGCTATAGATCTCAAAGTATCTTGTCATTTTCTTCCCATGTGCTCGTAGGTTTCCCCTACGAGTAAATTAAAAATTAAAAGAAAGGGCAGGTGACATTACCGCCGCCCGCCCAACCAATATAGAACAGCTATTAATTTCTGTTAATCGCTGCTGGAAGATGAATCAACCAACAGACCTTCGAGAGTCTGGTTCTCACCCAACTGGAGGTAAGTGTTTGGATACTTACACTTCTTGAGTTGGATAGCGAACTTGATTTCACGATCGCTGTCGGCAGTGTCGCCCGTGTTGGATTCAATACCGCCTTGGTCAATCTGAATCTTGTTCTTTGGATGATACATAATCTGGATGTCGTCGCCATCTTCAACGCAGAAGAAAAGGTCACGACGGTTGTTGACAACGCGAGCCAACTTTGCAGTAGCACGATTGACGAAATCTACAGTAAAGTTGAGTGTCTGGTTGTAACCACCGTTCTGACCACCGCTGCTGCCTACGATAGAGTTAGCTTCCTCCTTGCAGTCAACGCGATACAGACCCTTACCAGCCTTGAACGTAATGTTCTTCCAGTCAGTTCCTGCCTCGGTCAATGGAGAAGAAAGGTCATCTTTCAAACCGTAGTAGATAACGGAGCCGATACCAGCAAAGTCCTCTGCGCATTGCTCTGATGCACGCACATTGAGCAGTTCTTCGCATGTTGCACTCATATTCTTTCTCGTTTTTAATCGTTTAACATTGATTACCTCACCTTGTCCGCGCCCCTCCCGATAGGGGAGGGTGCGGTCATGGTTTCATTAGTTGCTGCTTGAAGAAGCAGAACTTGATGAGCTGGATGCTGCCTTGAAGATAGCAGTCAATGCCTCTGGCTGACCCTTAGTCACTACGGTGATGGTGTTAGCCGTTGCACCGTTAGACCACTTCACGAACTCACCTGCACCTGTAGCAGAAGCTACGAGAGTCAGGCTTGTGCCTGCTGGGTAGTCCTTAGTGTTGTCAGGAGCTGCACCGTTTACGGTAACTGTACCGAGGTCGGTATTGCTTGACAGAACAACGAAGGTGTCCTTCGTGTAGTCACCACTGAGTGAGCGATGAGTCAACGAGCCGTTGCTCATACAGAAGACAGATGCGTTCACGTTGAGTACGCGAGTACCCTGAACACTCTGTACCTGGAACTGAATCTGACCCATATCCTGATCAGTACCTACGCGAACACCAATCATAGTGTCCTCGTTCTCGGTGTCAACACCGTACTGGAAGTTGTCAGGAATAGTTGCGATGAGCAGATCGCCGCTGCCACCCATCATTGAGTCTGGACAAAGCTCAATGTTAGGGAAGTACTTGATTTTGAAGTTTCCGTTAGGAAGAGCTTCAGCCTCTGCATACTGGTTCTTGCTGTTAGCGTATGCATCGCAGATAGCGAGGATAGTTTCCTCACGACCATAGACGAGAACCTTCTCCTGGTTCTTGAGCTTGCCGTTCCAACCTGCAACCCATGCCTTGAATGCCTTCCAAGCATTGATGTCAGTTGGAGTAGATGGTGCGTTGATAGCAGAGCAGTTGACGAGGTTGCCGTAAGCAGTGCTAATGCGACCCTTCGCCATATCACGCTGCAGGTAAGTGAAGAATCCAGTGAACAGACCAAGAGGATCAGTATCACCAAGAGTGTCATCACCATGCCAGAGTGCATTCAGCAAGTCTTCGCCATAGTTAGCGAGGATAGCCTTCATAGCCAGCTCAGAAGCTGGATAAGTGTAGTTACCGCCTTCAGGAGCAATCACAGGATTCTCCTGATAGCTACGTTTGTCGTCTGTGTAATGGTTCCAAGTGAGCTTGCAGACCATTGGACGCTCTTCCAAGTATCCGATGGTGCTGTTCACACCCTTACCTACGACCTTGCGGACAGTAGTCTCGCCCTTACGGTTCAAGACGTATGCGATGTCCTTGAACTGCACGCCGCTGATTACCTTGAAGCCCATGCGCTCGAAGTAACCTGCACGACTGTAAGCAGGACCCATCACAATCTGAGGCTCAATCTTGATAGCAATCTGCTCAAGAGCGGCCTGCCCAATGAATTGGGGATTCATTACGTTTGGTTGTGCCATAATTGTCTTGTTTTAATTTGGTTGGTTATTGGTTTGTGTTTGTGTTGGCTTTCATTAGCCACGTGCGATAATCTCACGCTGTTTCTTCTCGTATGCCTCGATACGCTTGCGGTTCTCGGCTGGAGAAAGCGAGTGATCGTACATGCCTTCCATTGAATAGGTTGGCTGCTGTGTGCCTGCGCCGTTGTTCTCAGGTGCGCCACCGCCGTTCTGCCTGCCACCTGCTGAAGCGTTCAAGCTCTCAATGGTAGCATTCAAGTCGTTGATGGTTGCCTCCTTCGATGCAACAGTAGCATTAGCTTCGTCGAGTTTGCCTTGCAGTTCTGCAATGGCTTGCTCGTGTGCAGTCTGTGCCTCTGCCGATGCAGTCTCTGCGGCTGCCTGTGCATTAGCCAGTTCTTCCTCCTTAGAGGTGAGAGATGCTTGCAACTCGTCGGCTTTGGTCTG
>Ga0265299_10004316_pt1 | contig 13497 bp, 13 predicted proteins | sample AusTroGonzalo_MG_4_FD_193485 | JGI IMG/M metagenome (GOLD analysis project Ga0265299, IMG submission 193485) | Bovine rumen microbial communities from tropical cattle in Woodstock, Queensland, Australia - Gonzalo_02 | ecosystem: Host-associated > Mammals > Digestive system > Stomach > Rumen ...
TTCCACAATTAAGTAATTCAAGCTGTGGCATGGCATGTTTAAAAATGCTACTCGCCATAGTGCAAAAAGATGAAAGGTATCTCTATCTGAGCGAGGAAGAGGAGCATGGGCAATACAACTATCAAGACTTACTTTTGATAGCCCAGCGTTATGATGTGACCTTATTTGGTGCGCAAATTAACGATAAAGACGATTTAAGACACTTTGATAAGTTTCCTGTGATTTTAACCGTTAGCGGTCCAAACGATACTTCACACGCCGTTTTAGTCAGTCAAAGAAAAGGCAATAAAGTCAAAGTTCACGACCCGGCAACAGGCATCAAATGGCAAAAGATTGATTCATTAATTCAAATTTGGGATGGCACCCTTTTAGCGGTCAATGATTTTCAAAAGCATCCTTACCCCTATAATGTCATTGACTCAAAGGACCCAAAAGGCATGGTGATTTCATCAATCTTACAAGTCCTTACCGCAGTATTTATCGCTGTCGCTACATTCTTTATTAAACCGGATGGCAACATTATTCTACCCCTGGTGTTTGCTGGTTTAAGTATCGCAAGCGAAATCTTGTTAAGATTTACTTTGCTTAAAAGAATGCAGCGCTTCGATAAATATCTGAGGAGATTCTTACCTTATGTACGCAGTCGTGATTATTTCGAATTCTACAAGCGCGGGCAAGAATACAAAAAGTGTTCTTTAAGTAGTGGGCTCAATCTTCTCTTCTCTTTGCTCATCGTTATTCTCATCATTACTATTTCGGTTATCAACTCGCTTGATTATCTCATTTTGATCTTTGCTTCCTTATTGGCCGCTTATCTCGATGTCTTCTTTTTCTCCCCTTATAAGAACAACCTCGGAAAAGAAATCTACCAAGAGGAATGTGAACTCAGAGGCGCAAGTGATGTTGAAGGTGTCGAAATGAAGGTTAAAACTATGGAGGTTAAAGCTTACCGCTATGCCTACATGGAATTTGCCAAGAAAGGAGTAGTGGCGCTTTTTATGCTTGTCGCTAGTCTCGCTCTTAGTGTCGCTGAAAAGTCCTTCTCCATCCCTAACATCATTTTCTATACGTGTTTATCTTTATTGCTCTATCAATCCTTAACCCCATTATTTGGCTACGATCAGCATTTAGAAGAGAACTTACTTTGTAAAGCGAGAGTGAATAATATTGTTCATCAAGATGAAATTGATAGAAAACATAAGTAATTAATGTTATGATTTCATCATGGAACTCGATTTTAACTCTTTCGACGAATCATTAAACGATTATCAAGGTGTCTATGAATCATTAGTGGTGAAGACTCTTAACCATTTAGGTTTAGAGTTTGATCCATATATCAGTGTCACTTTCGTGGACAATGAATTTATTCATAACATCAATAGAGAATATCGTCATATCGATCGTCCGACAGACGTCATCTCCTTTGCTTTCTTAGATGGAGATGAAAACAAAGATAAAATCTTTCACTCTAAACAAATGGTCGTCCTCGGTGAGATTTATATCTCATTCGATAAAGCCAGAGAACAAGCTACTGCATATGGCCATAGTCTAGACCGTGAACTTAAGTTCCTATTCGTTCATGGATTATTACATCTTCTTGGCTATGACCATATGACAGAAGATGATGAAAAAATAATGTTTTCTTTACAAGAAGAAATCTTAGCGTGAGGTATCCTTATGAGAGATGAAGAATTAATGCAACAAGCTATTGAGGCTAGAAAATTATCTTATAGCCCATATTCCAACTTTAAAGTAGGCGCCGCTTTACTTTGTAAAGATGGTAAAGTGTTCGTTGGCGCGAACGTCGAAAACTCTTCCTACCCATTATGTATGTGCGCTGAAAGAAACGCCTTATACAATGCGATGATGAACGGTTATAAAAAGAGTGACTTCTTGGCTTTAGCCATTGCTGCGGACACAGACACTCCATGCTCACCATGTGGCGCCTGTAGACAAGTAATTAGCGAATTATTCCCAAGAGATGGTGAGATTTTACTCACAAACCTTAAAGGTGATAGCTATAAAACCAACATTGATGAACTCCTTCCATTAGCGTTCTCAGGAGATGATTTGAAATAATGAAATCCGGATTCGTCGCTATTTTAGGTAGACCTAACGTTGGTAAATCTACGCTTTTGAATGGTTTAATAAACCATCACGTTTCTATCGTTACTGATAAATCTCAAACCACAAGAAACAATATCATCGGTATTTATAACGATGAAGAAACACAAATTGTCTTTTTAGATACTCCTGGTATCCATAAACCAATGCAACAACTTGGTAAAGAGATGAATAACATGGCCTATAGCGCCGCGCATGACGTTGATGTGGCCATCCTAGTAGTGGATGCTTCTAAACCATTTGGTAGTGGCGATACTTTCGTCATTGAACACTTAGACATCCATAATGTCCCATTAATTATCGTCTTCAATAAAATTGATTTAGCGAGATTAGATAAAACCGAAGAACTCAAAAAGACATATCGTCAGTTCTTTAAAGATGCGACATTTATTGACGCTGTCGCTAAAGAAGGCTTTAACATCGACGAAGTCATTAAGGCCGTGAGAAATTTCCTTCCTGAAGGACCAGCTTACTATCCTCCAGAAATGATTACTGATAAAGATGAAATCTTCCAAATCAAAGAGATCATCCGTGAAAAGGTCTTAAAGACCCTTAGAGAAGAAGTTCCACATTCTGTGGCAATTTATATGGACCATATCGAATGGGAAAAGAAACCAATGCAAATCTTTGCTTCTATCATCGTTGAAAAAGATAGCCAAAAAGGCATCGTCATTGGTAAAAACGGTAGCCGTATTAAAGAGATTGGCTCTAAAGCAAGAATGAGCATTGAAAGATTACTTAACCAACATGTCTTTTTAGAACTCCAAGTCAAAGTTGATGAAGGCTGGAGAGACGCACCTTCTTCTTTGAAGGAATACGGATATAAGTACGAAAAATAATGAAAATAATTGTTCTTTCAATTACCCCATACAAAGAAAAAGATGGGATAGTGAAAGCTATCTCGGAAAACGAATCTTTGACCTTCTTAGCTAGAGGTATCAAAGATCCAAAAAGTAAAAACGCTGCGCTTAATAACGTTTTAACTATTGCCGACATTGAATTAATGGAAGGTAACTTCGCTCATCCAATTCTTAAGAACTCAAAACCATTGTTCAATCCCTTAAAGGTGGATTTAGCCGCTAAGTATTTAGCGAGTCTTATGACCATTGATGAAATGATGCTTAATCTCTTCCCTGAAGATGAACAACAAGTGATGTTCTCATTACTTGAAAAAGCGGTGGAGAACCTAAAGAACACAGGCGATTGGTTAATGACCTTACTTCAGTTCATGAGCCATACGGTCAAAATGGGTGGCTTTCAACTCGAAGTTAACCAATGTGTCTTATGTGGTGCGAAAAATAATATCGTGACGTTCTCGTTCAGTGATGGTGGTTTTATCTGCGAAAAGTGCTACCAACCTGAAATTGAAAAAGACTTAACTAAAGACCAGATGATTCTTTTAAGAAAAATCGTCAATTGTCCTGATTATCGCTTGAAAAGTAGTGATTATAAAATTGAAGATCTCATGGTCTTATTTGATAAATTTAGCCATTACATCGAAGAAGCTTTCGGCTATCACTTCAAGAATATGCGCTTGCTAATTGATAGCAAATAAGAGATAATAACACTCATAATAGGTTGACAACAATTCCCTAAAAATGTAGGCTTTTCCTCGTGCGAATTATCTAGAGGGGTATACATATTATGAGCAAATTCGAATTCGATAAACTATGTAACCATTTCATTGTCTCCGGTTTCTATTTTCAAGGTTCCGAGATTTATGGTGGCTTAAGCAACACTTGGGACTACGGCCCAATTGGTAGCGAAATTAAACAAAACATCCGTAAAATGTGGTGGAAGAAGTTCGTTCAAGAAAGCACCACAAACGTGGGCATTGATGCCGCGATTTTAATGAACCCAAAAGTTTGGGAAGCAACCGGTCACGTTTCTACATTCAATGATCCCCTCATTGACTGCAAACATTGTAAGCAACGTTTCAGAGCGGACCAACTCATTGAAAGTGAGTTCCCTGAAGCTGATGTCAACGGCATGACTAATGAACAAATGATGGATTTCATTAGAAATAATCACGTTAAATGTCCAAACTGTGGTAGTGAAAACTTCACAGATATCCGTCAATTCAACATGATGTTTAAGACGCATGTTGGCGTCACTGAAGATAGCAAATCCGTTGTCTACTTAAGACCAGAAACTGCCCAAGGTATGTTCGTTAACTTCAAGAACGTCTTAAGAGCAACACGTCGTAAATTACCAATGGGTATTTGTAACGTTGGTCGTGCATTCAGAAATGAAATCACACCAGGACAAATGACCTTCCGTACACGTGAATTCGACCAAATGGAAATGGAATTCTTCTGCAAACCAGGTGATGACCTCAAGTGGTTTGACTACTGGAAACAATACTGTTTAGATTTCGTTGATTCCCTGGGAATCAAGAAAGAAAATCTCCGCTATAGAGACCACGAACCAGAAGAATTAGCCTTCTATAGTAAAGCCACAACTGATATTGAATACTCATTCCCATTCGGTTGGGGTGAAATCTGGGGCATCGCTGATAGAACTGACTATGACTTAAACCGTCATATCAAGTATAGTGGTGAAGCTTTAGATTATTTAGATCCTGAAACAAATGAAAAATATGTTCCATATTGTATTGAACCATCAGTCGGTTTAGACCGTTTGGTTTTAATGACATTATGTGATGCTTATGATGAAGAACAAGTCGGTGACAACGATACTCGTATCGTTATGCACCTTTCTCCAGCCGTTGCGCCATTTAAAGCGGCTATCTTACCATTAAGCAAAAAGCTTGAAGCTAAGGCTCGTGAAGTCGAACAAAACTTAGCCAAGTATTTCAACGTCATCTACGATGATACCGGTTCTATCGGTAAACGTTATAGACGTCAAGATGCGATTGGCACACCTTTCTGTATCACTATTGACTTTGATACCGAAAACGATGGTGCAGTCACCATCCGTGAACGTGATTCTATGCAACAAGTCCGTTTACCAATCGACCAATTAAAGGCTTATTTGGAAGAAAAAGTCTTCTTCTAAGCAAGTAGCAAATTAGTAGAAATTTAGTGAAAGTATAATTTATTATATGGCATTTGATGATAGTTTAGTAAAAGATGTTCTCAAGCACGCTGATATCGTAAAAGTGGTATCCGCTTATTTGCCTGTGATTAGAAAAGGTAAAGACTATCTCGCTAAATGCCCATTCCATGATGACACCAACCCATCCATGCACATCTCACCTGAATTACAAATCTTTAAGTGCTTCGTGTGTGGCACAAGTGGCAACGCCATTGGCTTTGTTAGCAAATATGAGCATCTCTCTTTTAGAGAAGCTTTAAAGAAAGTCGCAGAAATCTGTGATTATCATGATCCAAGACTAAGCGATATTCGTGAAGCTAAAGTCGTGGACCCAAAAAGAGCGCCACTTATCAAGTGTCTTCATGACTTAACAATTTATTATCAATACGCTTTGAATTCACCAGAAGGAAAAGTGGGATTAGATTACTTTAATGAACGTCATTTGGATGCTGATTTAAGAGCTAAGTTCATGTTAGGCTATGCCTATAAAGACGGTAAGGCTACATGCAGATTCCTTGAAGAAAAAGGTCATTCTTTAAAAACCATCGAAGATACAGGCGTCGCTAATAACATTAACGGTGTTTATGCTGACCGTAACCAAGGTCGTGTCATCTTCCCTATCTTTGATACTAATGGTGAAGTTGTTGGCTATAGCGCTAGACGTATTGCACCAGGTCCAGAAGCCAAATACGTGAACTCTCCTGAAACCTATTTGTTTCACAAATCAAACATTCTTTATAACTTCCATAACGCTAAAGAAAAAGCGCGTATCGCTGGTTATATCTATGTTTTAGAAGGTTTCATGGATGTGTTCGCCTTATATCGCATTGGCATTGAATCATGTGTAGCCACAATGGGTACAGCCTTAACCGCTGAACACATTAGACTCTTGAGATCACTCAATGTTGAAATAAGGCTTTGCCTTGATGGTGACCTTCCTGGTCAAAAAGCCACAATGGGCATTGCTAATGACTTAGCTAAAGCTGGTCTTAATGTCCGTATCGTTGATAATCAAAACAGCACTAAAGATCCAGATGAAATCTTAAATAGTGATGGTGCTATGGCACTTAATGCTTATTTAAATAAGCTTGTCTCTAGAGTGGACTTCATCTTGAACTACTATATGAATACCAATCCACTTCAAACTATTGAACAGAAGACAACTTTGATTAATGAATTCATTCCAGTCTTACTTGCCATCCGTTCACAGCTTGAACTCGATACTTATATTAATAAACTCGCAAATATTACCGGTTTTGCACCTGATGCTATCAGGAATATTCTTAAAACTGCTCGCAAGAAACCAGCAGAAACAGACTTTAAGAAAGTTATTAACGAATATCATCCTGAGAAAAAGATACTCAGAAGGCTCGAATTTGCGGAGCGTGAACTTTTATACCAAATGCTCTCAAATCCGCAAGCAGTGGCCTTTTATGAGCAAAAAATCGGTGGTTTCTATGATGAGACGTACCGCATCATTGCCAATTTCTTGGTGGAGTACGCCCATGAACATGAGGACTTTGTGCCAATAGACCTCATTTCTTCACTAGAAACAAGCGAATTACCAGAAAAGGATGTTTTGATTAATCAAATATCCACACTCTATTTAGAGAGAAACCATCCAGACAAGTGTGATGAGAGCTTGCTTGTAAACTTACAAGAAGTCATCAACGCGGAAAAAGAGAAGATCTTTGAAAGCGACACACTCGAACAATCTCTTGAGGGCAAGGACCCGAAAGAAAAAGCGCGTATTCTTTCTGACTATAACCGTCGGAGGTTACGCAAGAAACAGAATTAAATTTATTTATAAATAAAGCAATGAAAGGGGCATTGATTTATGGGTAGAAAAAAATTAGAAAAAAACGAAGCGGTCTTAGAAGATAAGCCAAAAAAGAGAGGCCGCCCAAAAGTAAGCGAAGGAGCACCAAGTTCTCCAAAGCTTGAAAAGAAAAAGAAAGTTAAAAGCATCTATGATGAAGATGGCGAAATGCTCTCACTCGATGATATTAAGAACTCTCTTTTAAAGAAAGCCAAATCATCAGGCATTATTGACCAAAGTGATATTTATGATGCTTTAAATCAATTTGATTTAGATGATGATACAATTGCAGATTTAATCAATTTCTTCAAAGAAAACGGTATTGAAGTTATCTCTGATGAAGAAGATGACGAAGACTTCGATGAAGACTTTGATGAAAGCAAGATGAATCTTGATGAAGAACCAGATGATGATTTCTTTGCTGAAGAAGAAGGCGAGGAAGTAGAAGAAGACATCGATATCGATTATCTCGGTAGTGAAGTCCGCATCAACGACTCCGTTAAGATGTACCTTAAAGAAATTGGTAAATACGACCTTTTAAAAGCGGAAGATGAACCAATCTTAGCCAAGAAGATTTTAGAAGGCGATGAAGAAGCCAAACAAACATTAATCAACGCTAACTTACGTTTAGTCGTTAACATCGCTAAACACTATGTTGGTAGAGGTATGTTATTCTTGGATTTAATCCAAGAAGGTAACCTCGGTTTAATGAAGGCTGTCGATAAATTCGATTACACTAAAGGCTATAAGTTCTCAACCTATGCCACATGGTGGATCCGTCAAGCAATTACACGTGCGATTGCTGACCAAGCTAGAACTATTCGTATTCCTGTCCACATGGTTGAAACCATCAACAAGATGACGCGTATCCAAAGACAACTCATCCAAGATTACGGTCGTGAACCAACCGCGGAAGAAATCAGTGAAGCAATGAATGGTGAATTAAGCGCGAAACGTATTCGTGAAATCCAAAGAATCGCCATGGAACCTGTTTCATTAGAAACTCCAATTGGTGAAGAAGATGATTCCCACTTAGGTGACTTTATCGAAGATAAAGAAAGTGAATCACCAGTTGATTTCACAACCAGACAACTCTTAAAAGAAGAACTCTATAGCATCCTTAAAGACTTAAGCGATAGAGAAGAAAGAGTCATCAGACTCCGTTATGGTTTAGACGATAATAGACCAAGAACCCTTGAAGAAGTTGGCCGTGAATTTGGCGTTACTCGTGAAAGAATTCGTCAAATTGAAGCTAAGGCTATCAAGAAACTCAGACACCCAACTCGTTCAAAAAGATTAGGTGACTACAAGGAAAAACTTTAATGATTAGACTATCCAAGCGTTTGAAAATCATTCACGATATGGTCCCAAATTCCGTGGTGGCCGATATCGGTAGCGATCATGGCAAACTCATGATTGCTTTAGTGCAATCTGGTAAAGTCTCTAAAGGCTTTGCGGTCGAAAACAAAGAAGGCCCATTTGAAAGATTACGCGCTAACATTATCCGTTATCATGTGAATGACAAAATCACACCTTTATTCAGCGACGGTATTAAAGACATCACTCGTGATGTTGGTACAATTGTGATCGCTGGTATGGGTGGTCAAACGATTGTGAAAATCTTAAAAGCGCATCCTGAAAAGCTCATCAGCGTGCAAACAATTATCATCGATGCACATAGTGCCGTCCCATTAGCTAGAAAAGAAATCTGTCAAATGGGTTTCGCTATCGCGGATGAACAAATCGTCAAAGAAGATGATATTTTCTACGAAATTATCAAGTTCGTTAAAGCAGATAGCGCAGTGATCGGTGATGAAGACTTAGAGTTTGGACCAATCTTAAGAAGAGAGAAGTCCGCGACTTTCAAAGAAAAATATCAAAATCGCATCAGCGAGATTAATAACATTATCGCTAGTGGCAACCTTCCACAAGCAAGAATCGACACTCTTAACGCTGAAAAGCATAAATTGGAGAGATATTTATGAACACAAGAAAACTCCTTTTAAAACTTTCCAAACGTTTCCCTAAACGCTTCGCGAAGTTTTACCATGACCACGTTGGTCTTATGACAGGCAAACTACCTGAAGAAGTTCATAATATCCTCCTCTGCTTAGACTTTGATTATGAAGTCTTACCTTTGGTAAAAGAGAATAAACCTGATTTAATTATTACTCACCATCCATTTATCTATGGCACTAAAGCCAAGGTATTTAAATGGGACAAGCTTAAAGAACAGCTTTGTAACGAGATTGACGCCTTTGGTGTGCCTGTCTATAGCATGCACACAAACTTTGATTCCGGTAAGGATGGTATGAATGACGCTTTAGCGGAACTTCTTGGCTTACAAAACGTTTATTGCCCAGAAGAAAAAGATTTCTGTATGCGTATTGGCGAACTTCCTATAGCCATGCCAATCGATGAATTCGCTAAGTTTGCTAAAGCAAGTCTTAACGTAGACTATGGTTTATTGATTAAGGAAGGTAGTCCAACCATTAAGAAAGTCGGCATCATTGGTGGCGGCGGTTCTCGTGACTGGTTCATCGCTAGAGACGAAGGTTGTGATATTTATATATCAGGTGACGCTCCACATCATGTGAGACGCGCAATCGTAAACGAGCATTACAATTACCTCGATGTCCCACACGAAGTGGAACGCATTTTCATGCCACAAATGAAGAAAATCCTCCTTGAAATTGACCCAACATTGAACGTTTTGATGGTCGATCATGAGGAAATGCCTGAAGTAATTAAATAGTAATTTATTAGTAAAACTATATCAAAGATATATAGGAGATATTAACAATATGAAAGCAATTATTGAAATTAACAAATACGGCACAATCGAAGTCGAATTAGATAGAGACAACGCGCCTATCACCGTTGATAACTTTGTGAAGCTTGCGGACAAGGGTTTCTATAAAGGACTTACCTTTCACCGTGTCATCAAAGGCTTCATGATTCAAGGCGGCTGCCCAAAGGGCAACGGCACAGGCGGTCCAGGTTACTGCATTAAAGGCGAATTTGCCGCCAATGGCGTTAACAATCCAATCAGTCATAAAAGAGGCGTTATCTCAATGGCTAGAGCCATGGATCCAAACTCCGCCGGTAGCCAATTCTTCATTATGCATAAAGATGGCGACTTCTTAGATGGTCAATATGCCGCTTTTGGTCAAGTTACCAAAGGTATCGAAGTCGTTGATGCAATTGCATCAGTGAGAACAAGTCCAAATGACAGACCATTAGAGGCTGTCGTCATTAAAGATATTAGAATTGAGAAATAATATGGCTAAGGATTTATTAATTGGTTCACACGTTGGAATGAATGGCCCAGATTATTATCTTGGCAGCGTTAAAGAAGCGATTAGCTATAACGCCACAACATTCATGTTTTATACTGGCGCCCCACAAAACTCTTATCGTAAGCCTTTAAGCGAATTAAAAATCGAAGAAGGTAGAGCTTTGCTCAAAGAGCACGGTTTTGATGAAAATAAGATTGTGGTTCATGCGCCTTATATCATTAACCCTGCGAATAAGAACCGTCCTGACCTTTTAGAATTATCAATTAAGACACTTATCAGTGAATTAAGAAGAACCTACGCCTTTGGCGCGAAGATTCTCGTCTTACATCCAGGTAACCATTTAGGCTTAGGCTCTGAAGAAGCTATTCAAACCTTAGTGGAAAACCTCGACACCATTTTCTCACAAGATGGCACTGATGTCAGAATCGCCATAGAAACTATGGCGGGCAAGGGTTCTGAGATTGGAACATGCTTTGAAGACGTCAAAAAGATCCTAGACCTCTGTAAGTATCCTGAACGTTTAGGCGTCTGTCTTGATACATGCCACGTACATGACGCTGGCTACGACGTAAACGAAGTTGACGACTTATTAGCCGAGTTTGATCGAATCATCGGTCTAGACCGTCTTTTAGTGGTCCACGTTAACGATTCTAAGAACATTAGAGGAGCGCATAAAGACCGTCATGAGAACTTAGGATATGGTGAAATTGGCTTTGAAGCCTTATGCAAACTCGCTAATCATCCACTCTTAAGGAACATTCCAAAGATCCTTGAAACTCCTTACATTAACGAAAAAGCCCCCTACTCTGATGAAATCAGAATGTTAAGGGACGAGAAATTCATTGATGGTTGGAAAGATAAATATTTAGCGTAAACTATCAATTTCTTTAATTAAAGCGTCATAGGCTTCAGCTTCTGACACTTTTTTTATGACTTCACCTTTTTTAAAGATGACGTATTGGCCTTTACCACCCGCAATACCGATGTCTGCGCTCTTGCCTTCACCTGGTCCATTGACGATGCAGCCCATGACTGCGACAGTAAGCTTGATACTATTATCTTCAAGATACTTAAAGACTTTCGCGCCTAATGGTTTGACATCAACTTGAGTTCTACCACATGTTGGACAAGAAATAAATGTAGGATAATTTTCGTATAATCCACAGTCATGAAGTAAACGTTTCGCTGCAACGACCTCGGATTGCGCATCGCCAGTGATGGAAATTCGAATCGTATCCCCCACTCCTTCTAAAAGAAGAGGCGCTAAACCAGCGGTACTTCTGATAACGGATAAGTCATATGGTCCGGCTTCTGTAATGCCGATGTGTAATGGATATGGGAACAACTCGCTCGCGAGTTCATAGGCTTTGATTGTTTCTTTGATGTTGCTAGCCTTTAAAGACACAACGATATCACGGAAATCATACTTCTCTAGGATTTCGATATGCTTCTTCACGGAGAGAACAAGTTTATGAGCTAATGGAATATCAGCGTCAGCGAATTCTTGACTGACTGATCCAGAGTTAGCGCCCACTCTAATAACAACGTGTTTTTTCTTGGCTAGTTCAACGATTTCTTTAATTTTGGCTTCATCATTAATGTTGCCTGGATTGAGTCTAATCTTATCAACACCGTTCTTGATTGCTTGAATCGCAAAGTCACCATTGAAATGGATGTCAGCGATTAATGGAATCTTGATTTGTTTTTTAATTTCTTTAATAGCTTGAGCGTCTTCTTCATCAAGGATGGAGACACGCATCATGTCTGCGCCTAATTTCGCGCATTCGTTAATTTCTTTAACGACTTCCTCAACGTGAGAAGTCTTATGTTTACACATTGATTGGATTAAAACTTTATTCTGACCACCAATGGTGATACGACCAATCTTTGCTTGTCTAGTTTCTGTTCTTTTCATATGCCAGTATTATAACCTAGTTTATTGTTAAAAAATATATTTGCATTATATTTTACCTGTGGTAAGATATTTAAGCGACTTTGAAGGAGAAAATCAAATGGCAAGCAAAGATGATAGAATCTCATTAACACTTAAATGCACAGAATGTGGCGAGGAAAACTACCTCACTTCTAAAAATAAAAAGAAACACGCTGATCGTTTAGAATTAAAGAAGTATTGCCCACGTTGCAAAAAAGTTACTCTCCATCGTGAGAAAAAGAAATAATAGGCCTGTGCCTATTTTTTTGTGCCTATGATTAAAGTAGTTCCATTCATATTCGAAGGAGTGGATGAATTATACGCTAACACGTATCTTTTAATTGACTCCGATAATAACTGTGTGGTCATTGACCCTGCTAAAGAGTATCCAGGAATCGTTAATTATATTAAGAAAAACGAGCTTAACCTCAAGGCAGTTTTACTCACACACGGTCATGTCGACCATATGCGCGGCACTGATATCCTTGTGGATGAATTTAACGCTCTTTTATACATCGGTTTTGATGATGAAGATAAGCTCAGCGATACATACGCTAATGTGTCATATCTTTTAGGCGAAAATCTTGTTATAAAAAGCAAGGCAAATACAGTCGCAGATAACGAAGTTCTTCATTTATTAAATGAAGATATTAAGGTAATTGCGGTCCCTTATCATACCGCTGGTTCGGTGTGTTTTTATCTTAAAGAAAGCGGCATTCTTTTTACCGGTGATTTCATCATTATGCACAGCGTGGGCCGCAGCGATTTACCAAGCGCTAAGCCTAGGGAATTAAGTAACTCTATGGCGAAGGTTTTAGCCTTACCAAATGACACAAAAATCTATGGAGGACATGGTCCTTCATCCACTCTAGAGATGGAGCGTCGACTAAATCCATTTGTCAAATAATGAATATTTGATATAATATTCAAGGAATTTATTGAAAGGAATTATAAATTTTATGGTTAATGTTACAGAATTAAGACCAGGCAACTATTTCATCGACGAAAACAATTTATACCAAGTTTTAGATATCTTATTAAATAAAACTGCGATGAGAAAAATGGTTGCTAAGGTCAAAGTTAAAAACGTCCGTACAGGCACAATTAATGAATTAGCCCGTAACTCTGGTTACATGGTTGAAAACGTTCGTTTAGACAAGAGACAAATGCAATATCTCTATGATACAGGCGATTTCTTTGTCTTCATGGACCAAGAAACTTACGAACAAGTTGAAATCCCAGCTGAACGTCTCCAATGGGAAAAA
>Ga0265299_10004317_pt1 | contig 13494 bp, 7 predicted proteins | sample AusTroGonzalo_MG_4_FD_193485 | JGI IMG/M metagenome (GOLD analysis project Ga0265299, IMG submission 193485) | Bovine rumen microbial communities from tropical cattle in Woodstock, Queensland, Australia - Gonzalo_02 | ecosystem: Host-associated > Mammals > Digestive system > Stomach > Rumen ...
AGAACAGCGAAGCTGCCGCGCAGTTCGACGCTGTCGTGAATTCCGGCAAGTACGCCCTGATGGACGACTACAGCCTGATCCACCGCGCTTCGCACAAGCACAATTGCGAGACCCTCTTCGAGAGCAACCGCATCCACGACGACAACAACTCCTGGCAGAACTTCTCCATGTACGCCCTGATGACCAACTGGCGCATGGACAAGATGAACTGGCCCTCCGACACCCCGATCATGAATACGGGCTGGGGCTTCCGCGTGCCGACCAAGACCCTCTACGATGATTTCGTGAAAGAAGAAGGCGTGGACGGCTATCGTCTGAACTGCTCCCTCAAGACCCTCGACCAGATCACGAATGAACTGGGCATCACCCTGAAGAGCCCCGTCATCGGTGAAGGTTACTTCATGTGGAAACTCCGCATCCTCGCTGAAGAGCGCGGTATGAGCTCCGACTACGTCTACATGGCCAATACCATTTGGATGCGTTACGCGGAAGTGCTGCTCTGCGGCGCCGAGGCCCATCTGGCTGCCGGCAACGTAGGCAAGGCTGCCGAATATCTCAACATGGTCCGTAGCCGTGCCCATTTGCCTGCCAAGAACGGCGTCACGCTCGATGACATCAAGATCGAGAAACGTCTCGAACTCTTCGGCGAAGGTACCCGCATGCAGGACCTGCTCCGTTGGGGCGAAGGTTCCAAGATGGCCAAGAACGGCGAGACCTATCCTGAACTGCAGGTGAACGGTCAGGTCAAGTATGTCCCTTGCGGCAATCCTACCTATGGCTTCAAGCCTGGCAAGCACGACAGACTTCCGTATCCTGCCACCGAGATCCGTCTGAATGCCAACATCCAACAGAATCCGGGCTATTAATCGACTAAAATTGAGAATGTCATGAAAAAGAAAATATTCCTTTTCGCTATGATGCTCCTGGGCCTGGCCTCCTGCCAGACCTCGGTCCTCGATCCGCTCGAGGGAATCTTCCCGGCTCCGACGGATGTGACTTGCACAAGCGGCAGCTGCGAAGCCTTCAAGGAGAACGGTGTACGCTATTTCTACCTTGAGATCAGCGATGGCTCCAAGACCCTGGACGCCTTGCTTATCGGCGACGCGTATTACCTGACGACCAATGCGTATACACCGGCTGCGATTGGTGAAGCCAAGAAAGGTAACTATGTTTTGGGCGTGACCGACGTCAACAACACGATGGTGGAAAGCGGTACGATCAGTGTCGCGCAGAAAGCGGATGGTTACAGGATTACTGCAGTCCTCTTCCTGACCGACGGTTCTCCGTACCGGTTCAAATGGGAGGGCGAACTCTATTTCGAACCCGATCCGGAACCGGTGGTGCTGACGAAACTGCTGGTCGCGCAGAACAATGGCAACGGTACCGTGACCTTCAAGCTGGGTACCGACGACATGAGACTTGATATGATGGGTACTCCCGAGGGCAACGGTTTCGCCCTGACAGCTGATGTCTACAGCGCCGACGGTTTCCTGGCCGAAGGTGTCTATACGCCTGCTGCTGATCACGACAACGTAGGTCCCGGCCAGTATGCACCCGGTTACGAGTACGACCTGAGCGAATGGGGCATGGGCATCATGCACTGGGGTACCTGCTGGTGGGAATGGCCCACTGTCACGCACATCGACAAGGAGCCCATCACTGTCACCAAGAAGGGTAGCAAGTTCACCATCACTTGGGGTAGCGAAGAGACCTATCCGAACTGGGCTACCTTCACCGGTGAGATTCCGGAGCTGACGCCCCAGGGACCGTCTATCGACTACGATTATACTGAATCTGTCGCACCGCTCGCTGAGGGCAGCACCGTGATGAAACACACCATCATGCTGACCGAAGGCAACGCTCTGGTGGCCGTGTTCGAGCTGCTGCTGGATGAAGCCAACAACGAGATCGCAGGTACTTACGAGTGCAAGGAATATGCTTCCGAGCCGGGGCTGGTCTGCAATGGCTACAACTTCCCCGAGTGGGGTATTTCCGGAGGTTCCTTCTACATGAAGAACGGTGAACGCGTGGATATCAATGCTGGTGAGACCCTCGAAGTGAAGAAACTTGCCAAGGGTGCCTATGAATTCAAGGGATCCACGGGCTACTCCTTCTCGGCAGCCGGTCCGGACTATGTCCCCGGAGGTGGTGGTGTGACGGTCTACGATGCCAGCGAAGTCGTCGGTCCCGTTGCCGAAGGCAGTACGGTGATGAAGCATACGGTGACGATGTATGATGGTGACGCCATTCTTGCCGTATTTGAACTGCTTCTCGCTGAGGGCGAAACCAATCTTGTCGGTACCTACGACTGTCAGGAATATGCTTCCGAGCCGGGTCTGGTCTGCAACGGATACAACTTTCCTGACTGGGGTATTTCCGGCGGTTCCTTCTACATGAAAGACGGTACCCGCGTGGATATCAACGCAGGTGAAACGGTGACGGTCACGCAGGAAGCGGACGGCAGCCTGACCTTTACAGGCTCCACAGGTTATAGCTTTACCTGTATCATCGCGTTCGGATAATGCGACGCATCCTGACGGTTTTTCTATGTTCTGCCTGGACGCTGGCACTGAGTATTTTCGCACTCAGTGCCTGCGGCCATGTGGAGCCCGATCCCGATCCTGAGCCGATAAACATCCTCGACCTGATCAATCCCGACGGGCAGGCCGTCCGTGGTCTGACCGTCGACAGCAAGGCCATGGGCAAGACGATGAAATACAACGTATGGCTGCCGCCCAAGTTCGATGCGAACACGGCCTATCCGATCCTCTACCTGCTCCATGGGGCAGGGGATGACCAGAATGCCTGGCTCGACAAGGGCAACGCGATGCAGATTGCGGCCAAGTACGTCAAGACGGGCGGCAAGCCGATGATCATTGTCATGCCCGACGCCCAGATGACTTTCTATGTGGGTGCCTTTGAGAAGTATTTTCATGAGGAGCTGATGCCGACGGTCGAGGCAAAGTACAAGTTCAGCGGTAAGCGCGCCGTGGCCGGCCTGTCGATGGGCGGTTACGGGACCTTGTATCATGCCTTGAAGTACCCGGCCAAGTTCACGTATGCCTATGCGATGAGCCCGGCTGTCGATGTCACTTCTTTCAAGGCCCTGATTGACGCGCAGTCCGACAAGAAGGTTTTCCCGCCCTTCACGATTGAAGTGGGCACGGAAGATACAACTGTCAGCAACGCCGACGCCGAAACGGTGGCCAACTACATGAAAGAGAAAGGCCTGACCTGCGAATGGATTGCCCGTAGCGGCATCCACTACTGGAATTTCTGGCAGGAATGCCTCCCGAAAGCCTTGAAAAAGGCTGGTGAATCATTTTAATTCAAGATAATGAAAAGAATCCTTACCATTGCCGCCGCGCTGATGCTGACCCTTTCGGCCTTCGCACAGCAGGCACTCTGGGGCGGTCCGAACACCGAATCCCCCGTTATCAATCCCGACGGAACCGTTACCTTCCGTTATCGCGCCCCCAAGGCCGTGAAAGTGCAGGTCACCGGCGACTTCCTTCCTACGCAGAAACTGGAAGTCGAATTCAACGGCAACAAGATGACCTACGATGCTCCCGGCGTGGCTGACCTCAAGGAAGGCCCGGGTGGCGTATGGGAGTATACCACGCCTTTCGTCGTGGCTCCTGAAATGTACACCTACACGATGATCGTCGATGGCAACAGCGTCATCGACAACAATAACGTGTTCGTCAACCGCGACATCGCCTCGCTGACCAGCGTCCTGCTCGTTCCCAAGGCCGGTGAACGCAGCGACCTGTATGCCATCCACCGTGTTCCCCACGGAACCGTTTCGAAAGTATGGTATCCTTCGAAGACCGCCGGTTTCGACCGTCGTTTGACCGTCTACACGCCGGCCGGCTATGAGGATAATCCGAAGGCCAAGTATCCTGTGCTCTATGTGCTCCATGGTATTGGCGGCGACGAGGATGCATGGGTCACGCAGGGTCGTGCCACGCAGATTCTCGACAACCTGATCGCCCGCGGCGAAGCCAAGCCGATGATCGTTGTCTTCACCAACGGCAACATCTCGCAAGAGGCCGCTCCGCTGGAGAACTCTACCGATTACACCCGTCCGACGATGCAGCTGCCCCAGACCATGGAAGGCACCTTCGAGACCTCGTTCCCCGAAGTCGTGAAGTTTATCGACAGCCGTTACCGGACCATCGCCAAGAAAGAAGCCCGCGCCATCTGCGGTCTTTCGATGGGTGGTTTCCACACGCTGTACATCTCGCTCAACAATCCTGACATGTTCGGCTGGTCCGGTATGTTCTCCGCCGCCATCGGCGTGAGTGACACGAATATCAGTCCCATCTACCAGGATTTCGACAAGAAGCTGTCCACTTACTTCAGCAAGAAGCCCAAACTCCTGTGGATTGGCTGCGGCGACACCGACTTCCTGATCCAGGCCAACCGCGACTTCATGAAGAAGCTCGACGACAATAAGTATCCGTACACCTTTATGGGTACCGACGGCGGCCACATCTGGCGCAACTGGCGCATCTACCTCAGCGAATTCGTTCCGAAGCTATTCAAGTAGAATTATGTCATGCTGGACCTGATCCGGCATCTCACACCACTCCCGTCCTCAATTCCATCTCGGAATGAGGACGGGAACTTGTTTAGAACGGGAAGATCTTCGTCATCCAGAGGAAGCCGAAGACAAAGCCGATGATGCCGACGAGGAGGCCGATGCGGGCCATGTCGCGTGAGCGAATGAGGCCTGTACTGGCGGCAATGGCATTGGGCGGGGTAGATATGGGAAAGACCATGGCCAGCGAGGCACACGTGGCCACGAAGGCAATCAGCACATCGGTTCCGCCCAGGGCGAGGAATGCATCATGGTTGGCGGCTGAGGGGTCGGACATGCCCCTGGCGACGACGAGCATGATCGGGATCATCATCGCGGCCGTAGCGGAATTGCTGATGAAAACCGAAAGCAGGTAGCAGACAAAGCCGGAGAGCAGGACCACCGTAACCACCTTCATCGATCCGAAAGGAATGGCCGTCAGTAGTTTGTTGGCAAGCCCGCTCTCTTCCATCGCGGTTCCGAGCGCAAAGCCACCGGCGACGAGCCAGAGCACGGTCCAGTCGATTTTTTTGATTTCCTCTTTCCCGAAAATGCCCGTGACCGTCAGGACGCCCAGCGGGATCATTGCCACGATATTGGAACTGATGCCGGTAAGGCTTTCCGTAGCCCAGAGAAGGATTGTGCCCACGAAAGTGATCCAAACTACCAGGGTACGCCAGTCTGCAGTCCGTGTGTGCTTCGGAATCTTCAGTTCTACCGTCTTCGACTTGAATTTAAAAAACAACGGAAGGATCAGCCAGGTGATCAGCACCATGATCAGGACGAAGGGGATCATGTGGACGGACCATTCCATGAACGTCACATTGTTTCCCGCTTCAGCCATGAAGCGGACGGCCGTAGCGTTGGGCGGTGTGCCGATCGGTGTGCCGATACCGCCTAGGTTGGCAGCCAGCGGGATGGCAAGGATCAGGGCCACTTTGCCCGGATCGTCAGCCGGCATGGTTGCCAGCACGGGCGTCAGCAGTACCAGCATCATCGCGGCAGTGGCTGTGTTCGACATGAACATGGAGAAGAAGGAGATGACCAGCAGGAAGCCGAGCAGGACCATCCGGGGGCGTTTGCCGAAGGGTTTGATCAGGATGCGGGCAAGGGTTACGTCGAGCCCGTATTCTTCCGCGACGATGGCCAGGACGAATCCGCCCAGAAAGAGCATCACCACCGGATCGGCAAAACAAGCCAGAATATGCTTGTAATCGACGAGTTGCCCGTAATTCGAATTACAGAGGAATCCGATTCCCTTGTCGGAGATGGTCAGCAACGCCAGCACGACGACCAGCAGGGAGGTCGTCCAGTTCGGGATGATTTCGGTCATCCACATCAGCGCTGCAAAGACAAAGAGCGCAATGACACGTTGTTGCACGACGGTCAGGCCGTCGATGCCGAAGAAACTGGTCGGAACGGCCAGCAGAAAGACCGTTATGACCAGTACCAGCGGAAGCAGTACAAAGTATTTGATCCGTGGCGTCATGAATTCTTTATCCTTCGTTTTCATCATATTCATCATTAATCTCCACAAATTTATCAATAATTTGCTAAATTTAGAACATGAAACGAATCTTGACCCTCTTCCTGCTGCTGGCTGGCACAGCCGCCCTGGCCCAGCAAAACAGCCCCTACAATTTTGAAAACCCGCCCCGCGAAGCGCGACCCTATGTGTGGTGGCACTGGATGAACGGAAACACTTCCAGGGATGGAATCCGCAAGGACCTGGAATGGTTGGACCGCATCGGTATCGCCGGCTTCCACCAGTTCGACGCGGGCGGAGCGATGATGCAGGGGCTTCCGCCGGTAGTGAAACAGACACCTTATCTGGGGAAGGATTGGAGAGATAATTTCGCTTATGCGATCCGACTGGCCGATTCGCTGGGAATGGAGATCGGCATCGCCTCTGCGCCGGGCTGGAGTTCCACGGGCGGACCGTGGGTGGAACCGTCCGATGCCATGAAAAAGCTCACCTGGCGCACGCTGGAAGTGAAAGGCGGTACCCGGCAGACCATCGCCCTGCCTGCGCCCTACACTACGATCGGCAAATTCCTGAATGCCGATCCGGGTATGTATGCCACGGTTTTTGAGAAGATGACGCCCTGGTATGAAGACATTGCCGTGGTGGCGGTCCGTGTACCTGAGGAAGAGCGCACGATGGCTCAGCTGGGCGCTTCGATCTCTTCGAGTGGCGGGAGTTTTACGCTGGAACAACTTACGAACGGTGATATTTCTGACGGTGCCGAACTGCCTCTTGATCCCGCCGGCACCCATGCCTGGATCCAGTACAGTTTTCCGGAACCGGTCACCATCCGTTCCTTTACACTGGCAGGCGGAGAAATGAACGATACTTTCGCCACAGAACGCAGCTACAACAACTATCTGCTATTCAGTCAGGACGGTGAGCATTGGGAAGAATTGTGCCGCATTCCGTCCAGCCCGGTCCCGCAGCTGACGGCCGACATTCCCGCAGTCACGGCCCGGTATTTCCGGCTGATGGTCGTGAATCCCCAGCCGGATTACAGCCTCATCTATTACGGTTTTCCGATGGTCTATCCCACCGGTACCCGTATCCATGAATGGAAGCTCCATACGGTCACAAAAGTGAACCATGCTGAAGAAAAGGCAGGCTTCGCCTCGCCCGTGGACCTGGGCGACTATCATACGCCGGCATCGCACGCCACCGTCGCGGAAACCATCGACCTGACCCCGCTGCTCCGTGCAGACGGAACGCTGGTCTGGAATGTGCCGGCCGGCCGCTGGCGCATCTACCGTTTTGGCACATCCCTCACCGGCAAGCAGAATCATCCTGCTCCGCCGGAAGCGACGGGCTTTGAAGTGGACAAACTCGATCCCGATGCCTGGGACCGGTACTTCCACCAGTACCTGGACCTGTACAAAGACGCCGCGGACGGCCTACTGGGTCCCCGGGGCATCCGCTACCTGATGATCGACAGCTACGAAGCCGAATGGATGACTTGGACGCCCCGCATGGAGCAGGCTTTCCGCAACGCCAGAGGATATGAACTCAGGCCCTGGCTGCCGGCCCTGGCCGGAGAAATCCTGTACAGTCCGGAAGATACCGAGGCTTTCCTCTTCGACTGGCGCGAGACCCTCGGGGAACTTTTCGCTGCCAATTACGACCGCGTGAACGACATCCTCCGTGAATACGGGATGGCCGGCAAATATACGGAAGGCCATGAATCCAGCCGCACCTTCGTCGGTGATGGCATGGACGTCAAGCGCAGCGCCGCCATTCCGATGGCGGCCATCTGGACATCCGATACCCACACGGAAATCATCAACACCGCCGATATCCGGGAATCCGCCTCTGTGGCCCATCTTTACGGGCAGAACATCGTCTCCGGCGAGACGTTTACGGCCAACGGCATGTACGGGAATGCCTATGGCTGGTATCCCGGCAATTTGAAAATCACTGCCGACCTGGCACTGCTCAGCGGTCTCAACCGCTTTTTCATCCATGAAAGCGCTCATCAGCCTTCTGACGAGCTGCAGCCCGGCCTGGGCCTGCTGATCTTCGGCCAATGGTTCAGCCGGCACGAAACCTGGGCGGATTATGCGAAGTACTGGACGGATTACCTGGCCCGCAGCTGCTACCTGCTCCAGCAGGGCCGTTACGTGGCGGATGTCCTGGTTTACTACGGGGAAGGCACCAATGTCGTGGCCGAATACTGGAGGGCCCATCCGGAAGTACCGGCAGGTTACTCCTACGATTTCTGCAGTCCGCACGCCCTGTTGAACCTTCTTTCCGTCAGGGACGGACGGGCTGTGACGGAAAGCGGAATGTCCTATAAAGTGATTGCGTTGGGAAAGGGCGCCAGGACGATGAGCCTGGAAGTCCTGCGGAAACTGCACCAACTGGTGTGTGGCGGGGTGTTCCTCATCGGCGAAGAGCCGGAACGGATGGCTGGTCGCGGAGACGATTCGGCTGAATTCGATCGACTGAAGGCTTCTATCTGGCATAGCGGCCGCAGCAATGTCTGTACCGGGAGTATTGCCCAAGGAATGGCCCGTTCTGGCGTCATGCCTGACTTCCAGTCATCTGCTGCGGACGTTCGTTTCGTGCATCGTGTGGATGGCGACAGGGATATTTATTGGATCCGGAATTTCAGCGGTAAAGAAGTGGATACGGACATCGTCCTGCGCGATGCCCGAGGCACGCTCACCGTGCTCGATCCGGTTTGCGGAAGGCCGTTGTACGGCGCGTTACGGAATGGCAGGCTGCATCTGGGAGCCGACGATGCACTCTTTATCGTTGCGGACCCTGCGGCTGAACCGGTGGCGGAGCCAAAGCCGCTGCAATCCGATGGCGAGATTGCGCTGGCAGGCCCCTGGACGGTTTCGTTCGAGGGGATGGACGCACCCGAGGGCACTTGGTCAATCAAGTACCTTCAGCCCTGGAATGAATCGCAAGTACCAGCCATCAAATACTTCTCCGGCACGGCAACCTACACGAATACCTTCACGCTTCCCCGCAAGGGCCTTCCCGCCGGCCTCTCCATCGACTTGGGAGAAGTAGGCCAGATGGCTGATGTTTTCGTGAATGGCGAGCATGTGGACTTCCTGTGGAAAGCCCCGTACAAGACCGTTTTCACCGGCACGCTGAAGCCTGGCAAAAACACCATCGAGATCCGCGTCGTCAATCTCTGGGTCAACCGCCTGATCGGCGATATGCAGCCCGGCGCCGAAGGCCACAGCTTCTCGCCGGTACCCTTCTACAAAGCCGACAGCCCGCTGCTTCCTTCCGGCCTCATCGGCCCCTTCCGCCTCGAGAGCCTTCGGTAAAAAGAACTCCCGTCCTCATTTTAAACTGAATCTGAGGACGGGAGTTGTATGAGATGCCGGATCAGGTCCGGCATGACGTAGTCTACTTGAACAGCAGCTGCGCGAAGGTGTTGAGGTACAGACGCCAGTTCGCCCAGACATGGCCGCCGTCGGAGACGAAGTACACGTGGTCGAGGCCCTGCTCGGTGAGTTTGGCGTGCATCTCTTCGGCGCCCTGGAACAGGAAGTCCGTGTTGCCGCAGGCCAGGAAGTACAGCTTGACGCCAGCCTTCTTGAGGGCTGCGATCTGCTCCGGCGTGGCACTGCCGGCAGCGGAGAGCGGGCAGATGTAGTCGAAGAGTTCCGGATAGAGGATGGATGCGGAGATGGTGTGGCCGCCACCCATCGACAGGCCGGCGATGGCGCGGGATGCCGGTTTCGGGATCGCGCGGAAGTTCTTTTCAATGAACGGAACAATCTCCGTGCACAGACTCCGAACATAGCCGTTCATGATGAGGTCACGCTCAGCTTCGCTCATCTTGGCGAAGGCCTCGCGGTCCCAGCGGTTACCCATGGGCTTCTCCGGGATGTTGAGGGTGCGGGCGGCAGCCTGATTGGCGTTGCCGTTCGGCATGACCACGATCATCGGCTCTGCCAGGCCCTTCTCAATGAGGTTGTCGAGGATCTGGGCGGTGCGGCCCATCGAGATCCACGCCTCTTCGTCACCACCTGCGCCATGCAGGAGATAGAGCACCGGATATTTCTTCTTGGGGTTGTTCTCGTAACCGTAGGGCGTATAGACGGTCAGGCGACGGTCCATGCCCAGGATGTTGCTGTGATACCAAGGATGGCTCACAGTGCCGTGCTGGTGGGCTTCGCCGTAGTTTTCGGTGCGCTCGCCCGGGACCAGCAGCATCGGCAGGTAACGGGTACCGTCACGCTGGACGAGTACGTTCTGCGGGTCATTGACAGCTACGCCGTCGACCAGGAAGTAGTAGGTATAGATCTCCGGAGCAGGGAGCGGAACGGTCACGGACCAGACATTGTTCTCGCCGCGGGTCATGTCGATGGTGCCCGTCCAGGGGTTGGGCAGCCAGGAGCCGCTGAGTTTCACGACGGTGGCATAGTCGGCTTTGAGACGGAAGGTCACGCTGTCCTGCGTGAGCTCGGGAGAGATGATGGGTTTCTGACCGCCGAAGGCGAAATTGGTCAGTTCCTGGGCGTGCAGCGCGCTGACTGCGAGCAGGCACGTAGCGAAAAGGATAAAGATTTTTTTCATGATATGATGAGAATTGAATTGACTAGATGGTTACTTCTGCCGTCTGGCGGATGTCGTCGGAAGCGGCGCCCAGCAGCAGCTGCAGTTTGCCGTGCTCGAGATCCCAGGCGTTCGTGGCTTCATTCCAGTAGCGCAGTTCTTCGAACGGAATCTCCAGCGTGACTTTCTTGCTTTCGCCGGGAAGCAGGCTGATGCGGTGGAAGGCCTTGAGTTCCTTGTCGGGCCACTCGACGGCGGAATCGATGCGATGTACGTAAAGCTGAACCACTTCATCGGCCGGCATTCCGCCTTCGTTGGTCAGCTGGAATGTGACTTTCACTTTGTTGCCGCCCACGGAAGCCTTGATGCCACTGTAGTTGAAATCGACGTAAGAAAGGCCGTGGCCGAAGGCGTACATGGGCTTGACATCCTTGGTGTCAAACCAGCGGTAGCCCACGTAGAAGCGCTCCGTGTACTCGGATACCGGCTTCGGAAGCGATTCGATCAGCGCCTGGCGCTCTTCCGGGCTCATCTTGATGACGTCGGGACGGAACATCAGGGTGAAAAGGTCTGCACCGGTGTTGTTGCCCGGGAAGTTGCCCAGGGCGTAAGCCGGTGAATCTTCCAGTTTGACGGGGAAAGTGAAAGGCAGCTTGCCCGACGGGGCGATGTCGCCGAAAAGCACTTCGGCCAGCGCCGTGCCGCCTTCCGTGCCGTTCCACCAGCCCTGGACGATGGCCGGCGAAGCAGGTTCAAGCACCTGCAGGTCAGTCGGTCCGCCGGAGATCAGCACGGTGGCCAGGTTCGGATTGGCTTCGAAGAGGGCCTGTACGAGGGTCTCCTGCCCGCAGGGGAGCTTGATGTCCTTGCGGTCGGAGCCTTCGGTCTCGATGCTCTTGTTGGTACCGCCGAAGAAGAGGACGAGGTCGGCATCTTTGGCCAGTGCGACCGCTTCGGCCAGCATGGCCGGATCGGCCGGTTCGTCGATGGCGGCAGCCTCCAGCGGGTTGGGTTCAGCGGGAGCCGGTCCCCAGCGACGGCCCGGGAAGTTCTTGTAACCGGGCGCATAGACCACCTCTATGCCGTCTTCTGCGGCACGGCGGGTGATGCCTTCCAGCGGTGTCACTTCATAAAGGGCCTTGACACCGGCGCCCATGCCGCCGCTCTGCGTCTTCAGGACGGCATTCTGGCCGATGACGGCGATCTTCTTCACGTCCGCTTTGATAGGAAGGGTACCTTCGTTCTTAAGCAGGACGATGGACTTTTCTGCCACTTCGCGGGCAATGTGCTGCGATTCGGGCTGCGAGGTCATGACCTTGTTGGCCACGTCAGCCGGAACGGGCTCAATAGCGTAACGGACGCGGAGGATCTGGCGGACTTTCTCATCGACGAGGTCCTCGGTCAGCGCGCCGGTGGCTATGGAATCGATGACCGGCTGTCCCAGATAGTTGGAACCCGTCATCTGGACGTTGAGGCCGTGGAGCATAGCGCCCATGGTGCTGTGCGTGCCGCCCCAATCGGAGACGGTCATGCCCTTGAAGCCCCATTCGCCGCGGAGAATCTCATTGAGCAGATGCTCGTTTTCGGAGCAATAGTCGCCGTTGACCTTGTTGTATGCCGGCATCACGCTCATGGCGCCACCTTCGATGATGGCGCGCTCGAAGGGCTTGAGATAGATTTCACGCAGGGTGCGTTCGTCGATCTTTACATCGACGCTGCCACGGTTGGTCTCCTGGTTGTTGACGGCGAAGTGCTTGATGCATACAGCCGTTCCCTCGTCCTGGACGCCTTTCGTATAGAAGAGCGCAAGGACGGCGGAAAGCATCGGGTCTTCGCTCAGGTACTCGTAGGTACGTCCGCCAACGGGCAGGCGCTGGATATTCACGGCCGGGCCGAGAATGACGTCCTTGCCGCGGAGCCGGGCTTCCTTGCCCATGCCGGTGCCGTACTTGTAGGCGAGGTCTTCACTCCAGGTGGCCGCCAGGGCCGAACCGGTGGGGAAGTAGGTGGCGGAGTCGAGGGTCCAGCCGGCGCTCATGAAGCCGTTGGGCTGGCCTTCTTCGCGGATGCCGAACGGACCGTCGGCATAGTTCATGTCGGCGATGCCCAGGCGCTCGACGCCGGCAGAGGACATATTGGTCTTGCTGTGGAGCATCTCCACTTTTTCCTCGAGGGTCATCTGTGCGATGATGGCGTTGATTTCGGCATCATGCGCCGTGAGTTTCTCCTGCGGTGTCTGCGGCGTGCTGCAGGCGAATGCCAGCAGGCACGTGGCTATCAGGAAGAAGAATTTTTTCATGGTATCTATTTGATTTTAAAATGATTATCGGAAGAGGGTGGGGGCGAGCTTCGTCAGGTCGGCGCGCCAGGTGGTCCAGCTGTGGCCTGCCTGTGCATTTTCCATATAGTCGTACTTGATGCCGGCTTCCTTCAGGTAGCCGAGGGCTTCCTGGCAGTTCTTGTAAGCGATGTCGGCCGGGCCGCCCTGGGTGAAGACCAGGTCCTTGAAGTTGCGGTTCAGGGCGGGCGCGATCTTCTTCAGCTGGATGCGTTCTACGTATTCTTTCTGCTTGCCGGGCGAGAAACTGGAGCTCAGGACCCAGACTTGGCGGAAGAGCTCGGGATGCAGGAAGGCTGTCTCGATGGTCTCCATGCCGCCCATCGACAAGCCGGCCATGGCACGGTGGTCCTGGTCAGCCAACACCCGGTAGTTAGCCTCGACGAAGGGAATGATGCTGTAGACCATGTCTTCGGCGAAAAGCGGAACTTCACCCATCATGTCGCCGGCTTCGATCGTTCCGTTGGGCATGACCACGATCATCGGCACGATCTTGCCTTCGGCCAGGAGATTGTCGAGGATCCAGCC
>Ga0265299_10004321_pt1 | contig 13483 bp, 10 predicted proteins | sample AusTroGonzalo_MG_4_FD_193485 | JGI IMG/M metagenome (GOLD analysis project Ga0265299, IMG submission 193485) | Bovine rumen microbial communities from tropical cattle in Woodstock, Queensland, Australia - Gonzalo_02 | ecosystem: Host-associated > Mammals > Digestive system > Stomach > Rumen ...
AGCTGCCCGTCACAACAAGAAGAAGGTTGAGAAAGATGATTTCCTGTCGGCCGTAGACCGTATAGTAGGCGGTCTTGAGAAAAAGACCAAGGTACTTACTGCCGAAGAGAAACGTACCATAGCCCTGCATGAGGCCGGTCATGCCACACTCTCATGGTTCCTTGAGTATGCCAACCCGCTCATCAAGGTTACCATAGTACCGCGCGGCCGTGCACTGGGAGCTGCCTGGTATCTGCCCGAGGAGCGTCAGATAACCACTAAGGAACAGATGCTGGACGAGATGTGCGCCACACTGGGCGGACGTGCCGCCGAGGAGCTTTTTACCGGTCACATATCAACCGGAGCCATGAATGACCTGGAGCGCGTAACCAAGCAGGCTTACGGAATGATAGCATATGCAGGCATGAGTGACAAGCTGGCCAACCTGTGCTACTACAGCAGCACTGATGAGTACGCTTTCCAGAAGCCCTACTCCGATAAGACCGCCGAGCTTATTGACGGTGAGGTGAAGGCTCTCATTGCCCAGCAGTATGAGCGTGGCAAGCAGCTGCTTCTGGAGCATCAGGAGGGTCACCATCAGCTGGCCCAGCTGCTCATAGAGCGTGAGGTGATAATGGCCGAGGATGTGGAACGCATATTCGGCAAGCGCCCGTGGGCATCACGCAGTGAGGAGATACTCAGTGAGAACGCTCCCGCTGCAGAGAAGGCCTCCGTAGTAGAGAACAAGGATCATGTTGAACCCTAATAACTGACAGGTATGCAATTTCTCAAAAGGACTGTAACAGCAATTGTATTTGCTTCAATAATGCTGTTCTGCATACTCAAGGGAGCACCCTGGTTTGTAGCATTATTCGCTCTTATAACCATCCTCACCACCATTGAGTATACAGGACTGGCCAACAGGCACATGCAGGCCAACACCAGCCGTCTCTGGGCTACCGTGGCCGCATTCACCTTCTATGCTGCAATAGTAGGGCTCTCTGTAATGCAGAGCAGCGCCGTGCTGTTCCTGCCGTTCATATTCACTCTGATAGTGATATTGATACGTGAGCTCTATTTCCAGAAGCCAAGTCCCATAACAGACTGGGTGCATACCCTGTTCCCGGTCATCTATATCGCACTGCCTTTTGCACTCACATCAATGCTGGCATTTGATGCGCAGGGTCCCGGCACAGGTTACAGCCCTGTCATCCCCATCACCCTGTTCGTGTTCTTATGGTGCAATGACGTTGGTGCCTACTGCACCGGATGCACCATAGGCAAGCACAAGCTGTTTGAGCGCATATCGCCCAAGAAGACATGGGAGGGTTCCGCAGGAGGTGCCGTATTCACCATGGTGGCCGCTTTCCTGCTGCACAAGTTCCTGCCCGATTGGTACAGTTTCATGCCTGTATGGGTATGGATAGGCATGGCGCTTACAGTGGTTGTATTCGGCACATGGGGTGACCTCATTGAGTCACTTATGAAACGTGAGATGGGTATAAAGGATTCAGGTAAGATCCTGCCCGGACACGGAGGCATGCTGGACCGTTTTGACAGCGCTTTGCTGGCAATACCGGCCACAGTGGTCTATCTAAGCTTGGTTGGGTTTTACGCTGTTCAATAACAGAATCATGTATTAAAAAACCTGCCATTGAAATGGCTGGCTACCCGTATCATACCCCTACAGGGTATAGAGGTATTATTTCTTTTTCAGGAGGTTTACTATCTCTTTAGCTGCTCGGTCCGGCGCTCCAGCCGGGCCGAGTATGTTTTTCATCTGGGTGTAACCCTCAAGCTGCATGCGGCGCTCTATGGTATTTGACAGGAGCGGCAGGAAATGTTTCTTTACATTGTCTGCGTTCATGTCATCACCCAGAAGCTCCGGAACAACCTCAGAGAATGATATGAGGTTAACCAGTGACACATACTTTACCTTGATGAAGAAACGGCGGAAAAGCTGGGCGGCCACACCTCCAGGCACCTTGTAGCAAACCACCTGGGGCACTCCGAGCAGGGCTGTCTCAAGCGTTGCCGTGCCCGATGTTACCAGTGCCGCATAGGCAGACTCCAGCACGCCGAACGTGTTCCCGTAGACCTTCTCAATCTCAGCATCACCGATGATGGAATCATAGAACTCAGGTTCTATTCCGGGGGCGCATGCCAGTACCGGACGGATGCAGTCTATATCCTTTATGGACTCCAGCATGATTGGCAGGTTGCGGCTTATCTCCTGACGGCGGCTTCCGGCCAGCAGGGCTATCACACGGCGGCCGTCATCCTCAAATGCCGGCTTGCGGTTCTTATCGGCCTTGTATGCCGTTATCTCATCTACGGTGGGGTTACCTACATAGTTCACGGCGTAGTTGTGACGGCGGAACCAGTCTACCTCAAAGGGCAGGATTGAGAACATGGCATCCACATCACGGCGTATCTTACGTATACGCCAGCTCTTCCATGCCCATATCTTGGGTGATATGTAGTAATAAACGGGAATGCCCAGGTGACAGCGCACCTTCCTGGCTATGGATAGGTTGAAACCCGGATAATCAATGAGTATCACTGCATCCGGTTTCCATTTCTCAATATCTTTGAAACAGAGTCTGGCACCTCCAAGAATGGTGCCCAGATGTGTCAGGACCGGCATAAAGCCCATGTATGCTAACTCTCGGTAGTGCTTTACCAGGGTTCCTCCGGCCTGCTGCATGAGGTCTCCCCCAAAGCAACGGAACTGAGCGGAGCTATCCGTTCGGGCTATTGATTTCATTAGATTAGAGGCATGCAGGTCACCTGACGCCTCACCTGCTACGAGGTAGTACTTCATGCTTGATGTTTTGACATGTCAAAATTACAATATTTTTCCCATATCCCGATTTTTTGCAGTAACTTCACACCCTAAAATATAGACGTATGGGAAAAATCATTGCTTTAGCCAATCAGAAAGGCGGTGTAGGTAAGACCACAACCACAATCAATCTGGCCGCATCGCTTGCTACGCTGGAGAAAAAGGTTCTTGTAGTTGATGCTGACCCCCAGGCAAACGCCTCATCGGGACTGGGCATAGACATCCAGTCACTGGGATGCACCGTATATGAATGTCTTGTCAACGGGAATGACCCTCATGAAGCCATTCTCAAGGCATGCATTGACGGCCTTTACGTTATGCCGTCACATATCGACCTGGTTGGAGCCGAGCTTGAGCTCATGAACATGGAGGGCCGTGAGACCGTGATGAAGAAGATGCTTGACGGTATCAAGGATGAGTATGACTTTATCCTCATAGACTGCTCTCCGTCACTGGGACTCATAACAGTGAACTCACTTACGGCAGCAGACTCCATCATCATACCTGTACAGTGTGAGTATTTTGCACTTGAGGGTATCAGCAAGCTGCTCAACACCATACGTATCATCAAGACCAAGCTGAACCCGGCACTTGACATAGAGGGATTCCTGCTCACCATGTATGACTCACGCCTGCGCCTGAGCAACCAGATATATGATGAGATAAAGAAGCACTTCCAGGAGCTGGTGTTTGAAACCATAATAGCCCGTAACGTCAAGCTGAGCGAGGCTCCCAGCTACGGACTGCCCGCAATACTTTATGATGCAGAGTCAAAAGGTTCCAAGAACTATCTTGCCTTGGCTCAGGAGATACTTAAAAAGAACGCTAAGAAATGACACCTCCCAAGAAATCTGCGCTGGGCCGCGGCCTGGACGCCTTAATATCTACAGATCTTGTCAAGACCCAGGGATCATCATCCATCAATGAGGTTCCCATAGACCAGATACATGCCAATCCTGACCAGCCCCGTCGTGATTTTGATCCCGACAGCCTTCAGGAACTGTCGGAGTCAATACGTCAGATAGGCATCATACAGCCCATCACACTGCGTAAGATCAAGGAGGGTGACTACCAGATCATAGCCGGTGAGCGCCGTTACCGCGCCAGCGTCATGGCCGGACTCAAGAGCGTACCCGCCTATATACGTACCGCCGATGACGAGAACGTGATGGCCATGGCTCTTATTGAGAACATACAGCGTGAGGATCTGAACTCAATGGAAGTTGCGCTGGCATGCCAGAACCTGCTTGAGGTCTATGACATGACACAGGAGCAGCTATCATCACGCATAGGCAAGAAACGCGCCACCATAGCCAACTACATACGTCTGCTCAAGCTGCCTGCCGAGATACAGGTGGCACTCAAGAACAAGCAGATTGACATGGGTCACGCCCGTGCCCTGCTGGCCATAGACGATCCCATGAAACAGCTGCAGCTGTTCCATGAGCTGACCAAATACGGCTACTCAGTCCGTATGGTTGAGGATAAGGCCCGCCAGATGAACGATATCAAGCCATCGGCCAAGAAGAAAGCAGCCGATGATTCTCTGGCCCCGCTTGCCGGACAGCTCTCCAAGTTCCTGGGTGCTCCGGTCAAGCTCAAGGCATCGGCCAGCGGAAAAGGCAGCATAAGCATATCATTCAAGAATGAGAATGACCTGGCACGCATAATGCAAATGTTTGACAGACTCAAGAAATGACCATAGGCTCCGGATCAATGAGAAAGATACTGCTGGCCGCCATGGCTGTCATGACAGCCCTTACCGTAAGGTCACAGTCCGTCACTGACGTGGAATTGCCGGAGGATTCAGTAAGGAACGCACTCATTGACAGCATCTACAGCACTCTCAACGACTCTGCCACATGGGAGCGTGAGCTGGAGTTTGTAAGGAACCTGGAGTTTGATGAGAAGAATGACTCGGACCTGGTAAGGAGTGCCGATGCCAACGGCGGCCGCAAACGCAAGCGCCTCACATGGAAGCAGCAGGAGAACATGGCCCTGATGAAGATGGAGCGTGAGGCATCGGCCTGGGAGCCTGAGCCGCGTGTTGCCGTATGGATGTCATTGATAGTACCCGGAGGCGGACAGATTTACAACCGTAAGTTCTGGAAGCTGCCCATCATATACGGAGGTTACGTAGGCTGCATCTATGCGCTTACCTGGAACCAGTCCACATATACGGACTACCAGAACGCCTACGTGGACATCATGGATGATGACCCCAACACCAAGAGTTATGAGGATTTCCTGCCACCCCGTTATGAGATTGACACGGAGATGGAGTCATGGCTCAAGGATGTCTTCAAACAGAGAAAGAACAAATACCGCCGCTACCGCGACTTGAGTATATTTGCCTTTGCAGGCATGTATCTGGTGGCTGCCATTGACGCCTATGTCGATGCCGAGCTGTCACATTTTGACATATCGCCCGACCTGAGCCTGAGAGTGCAGCCCAATATTATGATTGACCACCGAGGAGCCCCTACTGCGGGATTCTCACTAGCATTGAATTTTAAATGAGCGTTAACAGAGTGAAGAGGATTTTGGCTTTGGCCATGGGATTGAGTGCCATGCATATGACCTATGCACAGGAGACTGACACAGACAGCATACAGGTTGCAGTGGACAGCACGGCAGTCTGCATGGATTCATTGAGTCTGGAGTTCCCCGAGAGCATGAGCTATGATGTGGACAGCCTGATGGAGATGTGGTTTGCCAAACACTACGTGATCTATGATGAGGATTGCCTGGAGAGCTCTGTAAACCCCAAATTCAGCGATACCGTATATGCAGAGCGCCTGAGTGCCCTGCCCACCATCGTCGAGATGCCTTACAACTACGTGACACGCAACTCTATCGATGCCTACATGGGACGTAACCGCAGCGTTATAGCATTCGCACTGGGTATGCTGCCCATCTATGAGGATATATTCGTGGAGGCTCTCATGAAATATGATGTCCCCATTGAGCTCAAGTACCTGCCTATTGTTGAGTCGGCCCTTAAGCCCAAGGCCTACTCCCGTGCCGGTGCGGCCGGAATGTGGCAGTTCATCTACTCCACCGGACGCAAATATGACCTCTACGTGAACAGTCTGGTCGATGACCGATATGATATAATAAAGGAGTCCGAAGCCGCCGCACACCATCTGCGTGACCTGTATGACATGTTCGGTGACTGGTCACTGGCCATATCGGCCTATAACTGCGGCCCCGGCAACATAACCAAGGCCATAACCCGCTCTGGCGGCAAGCGTGACTTCTGGGACCTCTATCCCTACCTGCCCCGTGAGACCCGTGGCTATCTGCCCGCATTCATTGCGGTAAACTACGCCATGAGCTACTACAAGGAGCACGGCATCTGCCCCATGCAGTCCATCCGTCCGGCTCAGACAGACACCCTGCACGTAAACCGCAACCTACATATCGGTCAGCTCATGCACTACAGCGGCATAACCAAGGATGAGTTCACTGCGCTCAACCCGCAGTATCTCACTGAGGTGATACCGGGCGCATACCGCACCTGCATCCTCACCCTGCCACAGCAGTACATACGTCCGCTTGTGGAGGCCGGCGATTCACTGTATGAGTATGACAAGGAGAAATATTTCCCCAAGTCCAAGCTGGCTTACATAGATGATGACATGAAGAACCGTGTCACCTATGTGACCCACAAGATCAAGTCTGGTGAGACACTGGGCTCAATAGCCATCAAGTATCACACCACCGTCAAGAACATCAAGAACTGGAACAATCTTAAGAGTGACAACATCAGGGCCGGCAAGACCCTGAGGATATATAACCGATAAAAAACATTCTGCAAGATGAGTGAAGATAATCTTTTTTCGCCCGATGAAGAGAGACTCATTGATGAGGCCTTCCAGCATCTGATAGAATCCTATCTCCAGACCAAGCATCGCAAGAAGGTGGAGATAATCACCAAGGCGTTCCAGTTTGCACGCCAGGCCCACCGTGGTGTACGCCGTCACTCGGGTGAACCCTACATCATGCATCCTCTGGCAGTGGCACAGATTGTCTGCTCTGAGATCGGGCTGGGCTCCACATCCATCTGCTCGGCCTTGCTTCATGACGTGGTAGAGGATACAGACTACACCACTGATGACATAAAGAACGTATTCGGTTCCAAGATTGCCCAGATTGTGGACGGTCTTACCAAGATTGCGGGTGGAATATTCGGTGACAAGGCATCGGCCCAGGCAGAGAATTTCAAGAAGCTGCTGCTTACCATGAATGATGACATACGCGTCATCCTCATCAAGATTGCCGACCGTCTTCATAACATGCGCACCCTGCAGAGCATGCAGCCGCGCAAGCAGTACAAGATTGCGGGTGAGACACTCTACATATACGCCCCCCTGGCCTACCGTCTGGGACTCAACAAGATCAAGACAGAGCTTGAGGACCTGAGCTTCAAATACGAGCATCCGGCCGAGTATGAGGATATACAGCAGAAGCTCTCATTCTCACGTGAGGAGCTCAACAACATCTATGAGGACTTTACATCGCCCATAGTTGAGAAGCTTGATGAGCTGGACATCAAGTACAACATGTACGGCCGCATCAAGTCACCCTACTCCATCTGGAAGAAGATGAACAAGAACAACCTTACCTTTGAGGAGGTCTATGACATCCTTGCGGTAAGAATTGTCTTTGACCCTCAGTCACCCGAGAAAGAGCAGAGTGAATGCTTTGACATCTATCTGGCACTTACCAAGATATACAAGTCTCACCCGGACCGTCTGCGCGACTGGGTGTCACACCCCAAGGCCAACGGCTACCAGGCCCTGCACGTGACCCTTATGAGCAAGAGCGGTCAATGGGTCGAGGTCCAGATACGCAGCCGCCGCATGGACGAGATAGCCGAGCAGGGTATTGCCGCACACTGGAAATACAAGGACGGATCAAGCTATGAGGAGGATGAGACCGAGCTCACCCACTGGCTGGAGACCATCAAGGAGATTCTTGAGGATCCGCAGCCGGACTCCATGGATTTCCTGGATACCATCAAACTGAACCTCTACTCATCCGAGATATTCATATTCACCCCCAAGGGAGAGCTGCGCACCATGCCTCAGGGCAGTACGGTACTGGATTTTGCATTCTCAGTACACACATTCCTGGGTACCAACTGCATAGGCGCCAAGGTTAACCATAAGCTTGAAGCCATAAACTATGAGCTCAAGAGCGGTGACCAGGTGGAGATACTCACCAGCAAGAGCCAGAAGGTGAGCCCCGAGTGGCTTGACTTTGCCACAACCGCCAAGGCCCGCGGCAAGATAAAACAGGTACTGCGCAAGGAGGAACGCGCCAACCAGAAGTTCGGTGAGGCCATCTTCCATGAGTTCCTTGAGAAAGAGGAGCTGGAGGTTGACTCCGACAAGATGGAGCGCATCATACATCTGCACGGCATGGGCAGCCGTGACGAGCTGATGATTGCACTGGGTCAGAAAAAGATCATACTTGGCGACGCCGAGCGTAATATAATAAAAGGTGAAAGTGACAGCTGGTACAAGAGGTTCTGGTCATCATTCTCATCATCCTCATCGTCCAAGGAGAAGAAGGCCGATGATGAAAACAGCCAGGACATCGATGTAAAGCGCACCCTCATCATCAACGATGTGGATATGCACAAGTACACGTTCGCAGAGTGCTGCAATCCGGTGCCCGGCGATGCTGTCCTGGGATTCGTTGATGAGAACGGTCATATCACCATCCACAAGCGCAAGTGTGAGGTTGCCAACAAGCTTAAATCGGCCATAGGAAAACGTATCCTTACCGTAGAGTGGCAGATTGAGAACAGCCTGTTCCCCGTATCAATCTACATAAAGGGTCTGGACAGCATCGGCACGTTGAGCAAGGTTACCGAGGTCATCTCCAAGAAGATGAACGTAAACATCAACAAGCTGGTCATTGAGTCCAAGAAGGGCCTCTTTGAGGGTACCATAAGCATCATGGTACATAATCTGAATGATGTGGATATCATTCAGAAGGAGCTAAAGAAAATCAAGAATATTACAACGGTTGTCCGCAAGGAGGAGTAGCGTTCAGCTCATCCAGAATAGCCAGCAGCTCCTCACGCACGGCCTTGAGGCGCTCCACTATCTCATGGGTGTCTGTTGTTTTCTGCGGATTCTCTTTCATGCGGGTCTTGGCACCCTTTATGGTGAGTGACTTCTCCTTGACAAGGTGGTTCACCAGTTTTATCTGCTCAATGTCATCAACAGTATAATGACGAACGCCCTTGGCGTTTTTCTTGGGCGATATCTCCTTGAACTCTTTCTCCCAGTAACGCAGGGTGCTCTCAGGGATTTCAAGCATCTCCGACACCTCCTTTATGGAGTAGTATTTCTTAAGAACCTTGTTTGGATTAAGTGCCATATCAGTCAAATACTTTACCGTGATTCTCGGCCAGACTAACCATCTCATCATACTGGTCCACATCCAGATCCATGAAGTAGTAGTTTATGGGATTCACGTCTTTGTTTCCTATCCAGACCTCATAGTGTACATGCGGGCCGGTGCTCTTTCCGGTTGATCCGGACAGTGCTATCTCCTCGCTGCGTACCACCCTCTGACCCTCTTTTACCAGGATCTTGCTCAGGTGGGCGTATCGGGTCTTATAGCCGTATCCGTGGTCTATCTCCACCAGATTGCCAAAACCGGTCTTCCACTTGGCATATACCACCTTACCGTTACCTGTAGCATAGACAGGAGTACCGTTGTCACAGGCAAAATCCATTCCGTGATGGAAACGGCGTACATGATATATGGGGTCATTACGATATCCGTAACCTGATGCCGTACGTTTAAGGTCCTTGTTTGACACGGGCTGTATGGCGGGTATGCAGGCCAGCTTGTTCTCCTGCTCACGTGACAGCTCCACCAGCTCGTTGAATGAACGGGTCTGCATGTAGAGCTTCTTCTCCAGCATATCCACCTTCTGTGATGTGTTTATCACAAGCTCAGCGTTGGACATATCGGTAAGCTCGGCATAACGGTTGGTTCCGTTGAAACCGGCCTGACGTGCCATCTCCGATACCGGATCGGCCTCCAGAAGCACACGGTACAGGTTGTCATCACGCTCCTCTATGTCATGGAGCACCAGCAGCGCGTCATCTACCTTGCGTGAAAGGACACGGTACTGTGACTGCAGGCGGCTGTTCTCGGTTATAAGGTCACCCATTTGAGGTGTGTTTATCACAAACCAGTATATCACAAAGAATACACCGCCCAGAATGAAAGCCGTCAACAGACGCCATGCCCAGGAGATTATCTTCTGTCCAAACGTAGGATATACCCTGCGGTAAACCCTGTGATTGGGGTCATACTGATAGTAAATCTTCCTCATAATCTTTGTATAACACGCAAAAGTAGTAAAAAATATAGTACTTTTGCACTTTCAAAATGAAATACAAATAACAAGATATGATGACAGCTAAGGAAATACGTGATTCCTTTAAGAGTTTCTTTGAGAGCAAGGAGCACCTGATAGTACCCTCTGCCCCCATGGTGGTCAAGGATGACCCCACACTTATGTTCACTAACGCCGGAATGAACCAGTTCAAGGATATCATTCTGGGTAACCGTGCACCTAAGAGCCGCCGTGTAGCCGACTCACAGAAGTGCCTTCGTGTAAGCGGTAAGCACAATGACCTGGAGGAGGTAGGTCACGATACCTATCACCACACCATGTTCGAGATGCTGGGTAACTGGTCTTTCGGTGATTATTTCAAGAAAGAGGCTATCAGCTGGGCATGGGAGTATCTGGTCGATGTACTCAAGCTTGACCCCAAGAACCTCTACGCCACTGTCTTTGAAGGCAGCAAGGAGGAGGGTCTGGAGCGCGACAACGAGGCCGCTGCCATATGGGAGCAGTTCCTGCCCAAGGATCATATCCTGAACGGAAACAAGCATGACAACTTCTGGGAGATGGGTGACACCGGTCCCTGCGGCCCCTGCAGTGAGATTCATATGGACTCACGTTCCGATGAGGAGAAGGCTCAGGTTCCCGGCCGTGAGCTTGTAAACAAGGATCATCCCCAGGTAATTGAGATATGGAACCTGGTGTTCATGCAGTTCAACCGCAAGGCTGACCACTCACTTGAGCCCCTGCCCGCCAAGGTTATTGACACCGGTATGGGTTTTGAGCGTCTGGTACGCACCCTGCAGGGCAAACAGTCCAACTATGACACCGACGTGTTCCAGCCCATCATCAAGGAGATTGGCGCACTTACCGGCAAGCAGTACGGCAAGGATGAGAAGGTAGACATTGCAATGCGTGTTGTGGCCGACCACATCCGTACCATCGCCTTCTCAATCACTGACGGCCAGCTGCCCTCAAACGCCAAGGCCGGTTACGTTATCCGCCGTATCCTGCGCCGTGCAGTACGTTACGCATACACTTTCCTGGGCCAGAAAGAGGCATTCCTCTACAAACTGCTGCCCGTGCTCATTGACAACATGGGTGATGCTTATCCTGAGCTCCAGGCACAGAAGACTCTCATTGAGAAGGTTATCATTGAGGAGGAGGAGTCATTCCTGCGCACCCTTGAGACCGGTATCAAGCTTCTGGACAAGGTTATGTCCGATACCAAGGCCGCCGGCAGCACTGTCATAAGCGGTGTCAACGCATTCACCCTGTATGACACCTACGGATTCCCGCTTGACCTCACAGAGCTCATACTGCGTGAGAACGGCATGACCGTTAACATTGATGAGTTCAATGAGGAGATGGCGGGGCAGAAGTCCCGCTCCCGCAACGCCGCCGCCGTTGAGAACGGTGACTGGGTTGTGCTCAAGGAGGGTGAGACTGAGTTTGTAGGTTATGACTTCACAGAATATGAGACCTCTATCCTGCGCTACCGTGAGGTTAAGCAGAAGAGCGGCATCATCTACCAGATTGTCCTTGACAAGACCCCGTTCTATGCCGAGATGGGTGGTCAGGTAGGTGACACCGGCGTCATTGTAAGTGAGTTTGAGACCATAGAGATAATTGACACCAAGAAGGAGAACGGTCTGCCCGTTCATATCACAAAGAAACTGCCCCAGCACCCCGAGGCTCCCATGATGGCTTGCGTTGATACCGACAAGCGTCATGCCTGCGAGGCCAACCACTCCGCAACCCACCTGCTTGATGAGGCTCTGCGTGAGGTTCTGGGATCACATGTTGAGCAGAAGGGATCACTGGTTAGCCCTGACTCCCTGCGCTTTGACTTCTCACACTTCCAGAAGGTGACCGATGACGAGCTGCGTCAGGTAGAGCGTCTGGTAAATGAGAAGATCCGCATGGACCTGCCCCTTCAGGAGCATCGTGACCTTCCCATCGAGGAGGCCAAGAAGCTTGGTGCCATTGCCCTGTTCGGTGAGAAATACGGTGATAAGGTACGTGTAGTACAGTTCGGTAACTCAATAGAGTTCTGCGGTGGTGTACACGCTTCATCAACCGGTCGTATCGGTATGTTCAAGATCGTATCAGAGAGTTCTATCGCAGCCGGCGTCCGCCGTATCGAGGCTATCACCGGTGAGGCTGTTGAGAACATGGTAGCATCACTCCAGGATACCATCAACTCTCTCAAGGCTCTCCTGCCCGGCGCATCACTTGAGGCATCGGTCAAGAAGGCCATCGATGAGAACGCCTCACTCAAGAAACAGCTTGAGGAGTTCCAGAAAGAGAAAGCAGGACAGCTCAAGGCCGGTCTGATTGCTCAGGCAAAGGATATTAACGGAATCAAGGTTATAAGCGCCGTACTCTCAGCATCAGCTGCTATGGCCAAGGATCTTGTGTTTGGCATTCGTGGTGAACTTACCGCCAACACCATTGTGGTTATTGGCAGTGAGGAGGCTGGCAAGCCCATGCTCACCGTAAGCGTAAGCGATGACCTGACATCACGCTTCAACGCCGGCCAGATGGTTCGCGAGGCTGCCAAGCTGATCCAGGGTGGCGGTGGCGGCCAAGCCCACTTCGCTACCGCCGGTGGTAAGAATCCGGAAGGGTTATCTGCGGCTGTGGAATCCTTGCTCAAAACTATCGGGTAAGCCATCCGGCGGGGACTCGCTGCTTCGCGGCGCTCGGTATTTTTTGACTTTTGTGGCCCTTCGGGCCTAAAAGTCTCGGGATGGAATGTCAAGACATTCCTTGACCTCATTTTAGTTTCCTTCGGAAACACCCATCTTCCAGATGGGTTAGTCTGCGTATTAGAAACAACCTTTTTTTAGTTTGGGGCGGCGACGCCCCAAACCCGTTTCATTCCACTTCGTTCCATTCCACTCTGCCGGCCTTCCAGGCCGGGTAAAACGAAATCCCGACAACGCTTCGCTGTCGGGATTCCGTTTTACTGGGTGCAACTGGAAACCGTGTTGGTGTGTGCAACTGGAAACCTTGTACGGATTAGGTACACGCACAGGGAAACGTATTTATATTTGGAAATATCCAGCCGTTGAAACGGCTGGCTACCCCTATTATGTGCCTAACGGCACAGGGTAATGCCGTAGGCATTGGATAATGGTAGCCAGCCAATTCATTGGCTGGGTGTTTACGGGTACGTAAACAAAACGCCCGAGCGGCATAGCCGCGAGCACCCGCCGCATGGCTTTTCACTCCGGCCAGTTTACAAGATAAACCGTCTCCGTGGCGCGGGTAAG
>Ga0265299_10004322_pt1 | contig 13483 bp, 17 predicted proteins | sample AusTroGonzalo_MG_4_FD_193485 | JGI IMG/M metagenome (GOLD analysis project Ga0265299, IMG submission 193485) | Bovine rumen microbial communities from tropical cattle in Woodstock, Queensland, Australia - Gonzalo_02 | ecosystem: Host-associated > Mammals > Digestive system > Stomach > Rumen ...
AGGTGATCAACGACGCCAGCCAGGCATTCAAGACCGCAGGCATGTCGGCCAACGACTATATGGAGACCTCCATCCAGTCGGCAGCCGCATTGATCAACTCGCTGGGCGGAGACCAGGCAAAGGCCGCGGACCTGATGGGCATGTCAATCACCGACATGTCCGACAACGTAAACAAGATGGGCACGTCCATGGAGGCCGTGCAGAACGCATACAGAGGCTTCAGCCGCGGCAACTTCACGATGCTGGACAACCTCGCGCTGGGCTTCGCCGGCACGAAGGAAGGCATGCAGGAGCTGCTGAACGCAGCGGAGCAGATCTCCGGCGTGAAGTACGACATCAACAGCTACTCCGACATCGTCAAGGCGATCCACGAAGTGCAGACGCAAATGGGGATCACCGGCACGACCGCCAAGGAAGCCATGACAACTATCAGAGGCAGCGTCAACGCGACGAAGGCAGCCTGGTCCAACCTGCTGACCGGACTGGCCGACGAGAATGCTGACTTTGAATCGCTTGTAAATAACTTCATTGACTCGGCCATGGTCGCGGCCGAGAACATCCTGCCCCGGGTCGAAACCATCATGACCGGACTCGGCGAGCTGATAACACAAGCCTCGGAAAAGATCCTCCCGATTATTATCGACATGATCGTGCAGAACCTCCCGCAGATCATCGCCGCAGGCACCCAGATCATCATCTCGCTGATCACCGGCATCATCCAGGCGCTGCCGCAGCTTGTGGCATCTCTGCCGCAAATCTTCTCCTCGATTCTGAACGCCTTCCAGGAAAACTGGCCGGCGCTGAGAGACGCAGGCGTGGAACTGCTGCGGATGGTCGGCGAAGGCATCGAGTCCGCGCTCAGCTGGCTGTGGGAAAAAGTAACCGAGATCGGCCGATCAGTCGTGGACCAGATCTACAGCGGCATCAGCAGCAAGTGGGGCGAGCTCACCGGCTGGTTCAACAGCCTCTGGGACGGCCTCTTCGGAAACCGGACCGTCAACGTCAACGTGGGCGGAGGCGGCAGCGTCGGACATTACGCCACCGGCCTCGACTATGTGCCGTATGACGACTTCCCGGCAATCCTCCACAAAGGCGAGGCAGTCCTCACGGCAAGCGAGGCGTCAGACTGGCGCCGCAGCGGCTACGGATCCGGCAGCGGACCTGCAGCCGGCCAGGGATCCGATCTGGCCGACGTGCTCGGCCGGATGTATCAGCTTCTGGCGGATCTTCAACAGAACGGCATCCCGGCCTACGCATACATGGACGGCAAGGAAGTCTCCGACACCGTCACGAGGTACCAGCGCCGGGCAATCAGGGCAGGTGGTGCAGCATGACCGCGATCTGTAACGGAACAGACCTGACCGACTTCGTCGCGCAGGGTTATACATACGCCAGGGAGCCGCAGTACGGCACGAGCATGACAGCGCTCAACGGCTACGACTACACAGCCAAGCTCCGGGACCGGGTGCATCTGACGGTGCCCTTCATCCCGGTGACCAGGGCGCAGCTGAGCGACATCCTGCAGCTCTTCCCTTCCGGCGGCGCTTACGTTTACTGGACCTATTACGACCCGGTCGCCGAGGACACCATCACGCTGCAGATGAAATACGAAACCAGAACAGCTGCACTCCAGTGCGTGCTGCAGGACGGAACGGAGTATTACTCCGGGCTGGTCATTAACCTGGTCGAGAGGTGATCGCATGCAGCCAACGTCTGAAACCTACAAGCGGATCCTCCTGAACAGCAACCACTGGTTCGAGACCACGGTCGTCATCGGCGAAAGCGGCGTGCTGATAACCGAGAGAGCCGAGAGGATCCTCTTCGGCGGCGTCGCCATTATCGTGGCGCGTGACGGTCCGTCTTCCGGTTTCGGCGAGGAACAGATCTTCTCCGTCCGGACGACCCAGAACATGCTGCAGCAAGGCCCGCAGCTTGGCACGGCGATCGCCGCAGAGATCGAGCTGCAAATGCTCAACCCTGCCGGCGACATCCCGAATATGGCGCTGCTGGTTCCCTACGTGAGGGCCTGCAGCGACGAGGAGCAGAGCGAGTGGATCCAGCAGGGCGTCTACTATGTGGACACCCGGGAGGTGACGCAGAACTCGGACGGCCTCGACGTCCTGACGCTGCACGGCTTCGACGCGATGCTGCTGACCGAGCGATACTACACCGACAGCGGCCGACTTAACTGGTCCTCCGGGACTGTTGTGGACACGGCCATGGTGCAGGAGATCGCGAGGATCATCGGCGTGAACGTGGACGCGAGGACCTGGGACATCATGACCGACGGCTTCCGGATCCCGATGCCGATACAGTACACGCTGCGAGAGATCCTGGGCTACATCGCCGGCGCATACGCCGGCGTATTCCTAATGACCGACCTCGGCGAGCTCCGCCTTGTGTCGATCACCGAGCTGCCGGAGGAGACCAGCCTGCTGATCGACAACATCGGCCAGTATATCACCTTCGGCGGAACCAGGATCAAGCTCACAGCAACAACCTGAGAGGAGGAACGACATGTCGGACTCAATCAACATCCTGCAGCGGGCTGAGAACGTAGAGATCGCTCCCCTTTTCAATACATACAGCAAGGTCATCCTCAATATTGACGATGAGACGCAGGCTTCCTCCGGAACCGGCAGCGGCAGGACGCTGGAACTGGATAATCCCCTGTTCGGCAGCCAGGCCGTGGCAGCCAAGATGCTGCAGCGCCTGCGCGGGTATCAATATCAGCCCTACAGCGCCCAGGGCGCTCTTGTGGATCCGGCAGCGGAGATGGGCGACGCGATCAGCGTCAACGACGTCTACGGCGGGATCTACACCAGGGAGCGCAACTTCAGCCGGCTGATGATCACCGACGTCTCGGCACCAAACGACGAGGAGATCAATCACGAGTATAAGTACGAGACCCCGACGGAGCGGAAGCTGAAGCGCGAAATGGAAGACGTCCGTGCGACCTTCATCATCCAGAACGGCAAAATCGAGGCCAGAGTGGCCAAGACCGGAGGAAACAACAGCAGCTTCGGCTGGGTGCTGGATGATACGAGCCACACCTGGTACGCCGGCAGCAAACAGGTCATGAAGGTCAATGCCTCCGGCCTGGAAATCAGCGGGAAGGTCACGGCTCAATCCGGGTATATAGGAAACGGCTCCCAGGGATTCGTAATCGGATCCAGAGCTATTTACAACGGCATGACAGCCCTCGGAGACACAACGCACAATGGCGTCTACGTCGGCGTGGACGGCATCGCCCTGGGCCGCGGGAACTTCAAGGTGGACTCATCGGGAAGCCTGACCGCCAGGCGCGGATCTTTCGGCAGCCTGAGCGTGGACAGCGGCGGAAACAGCAGCTACAGCGGCAGCCTGAGAGGCTGCGGCGGATCCGTTTCTTCCGGGCTTTCCTACAGCGGAGGATCCTACGGATCCATCGGCGGCCTGGACAGCGGCCTGCACGGAGTCGCCGTCAAAGTTGACCGGCTCGAAGCAAACTCGATCACAACGGACAACCTGGTCGCAAAAATAGCAAATGCCGGAACTGTAAGAATTTCGACTTTGATACTGAACGGCAACCAGCTCGTGCTCAAAACGGAGTCATGGTGGGATCGGGACGACCAATGGCATCGTATATATTACTGGGGGACTTTGTAACATGGATATGCTTGTAATAATCCGGGCAGTGATCGACACGCTGAACGAGATCGAAGTAAAGGGCTCGGACAACATGAGCAAACTGCTCGGGTGCATCAATGCGCTGACCGAGATTATTAACCAACCACAAGACGAGGACGGTGAGAAACTAAATGGCTGATAAAGCAATATCGCAGCTTAACGCTGCGACAGCAGTAACGTCCGTCGACCTTTTCGTCCTGGAGCAATCCGGCGAGGCGAAAAAGCTCACCGGACAGATTCTGGAGAACTGGCTGGTCTCCTTCGCGGACGGCCACGGCGGGATCCAGAGCATCACAAAAACAGGAAGCGCCGGCAGCAACCCGGTTATTGATACTTATACCGTGCTACTGGCGGATGAGACCACCTACACGTTCACGGTAACCAACGGCGTCAAAGGCGACACCGGAGATCAGACCTACGTGTGGATCCGGTACTCTCACGCATACCCGACGGCCGACTCCGATATGGGAACCAGCCCGGATGAGTGGATCGGAATCTACAGCGGAACCTCAACCACGGCACCGACGCATTACACCGATTACACCTGGTACCAATTCAAAGGCGACACCGGAGCGACCGGAGCAGCTGCGACCATCACGGCTGCAACGATCGGCTACCAGCAGTCAGACAGCGGATCAGTCGTGCCGGAGGGCTCCTGGGTGACCACAGTCCCGACGCCGGTCGCCGGCAAATTCCTGTGGACGAGGATCCAGATCCAGTTCAACACCGGCTCGCCGATCACGGCCTACAGCGTCTCCAGGTACGGCATCGACGGCACCGGAGCGGTGTCCTCGGTCAACAGCGTAAGCCCGGACAGCAACGGCAACGTCGCCCTGCTGGCGTCCGACATCCCGGCCTCGGACAGCATAAGCATCCAGTCACACCTGACCGACATCGAGTCCGACGTTAGTGATTTAACGACCGCAATAAACCAATCGGTTATTCAATCTGGCGTGAAGACGATTTCAAGCGCAGGAACGAAAAACTATACTGGTTTGACAGGCTTGACGGCAAATCATGTTGTTGTGAATTGGGGTTTGTTCTCCGATTCGGCTTGCACTACTCCGATTCCTGAGAATGCACCGACTTGCGATATCGAAATTGAAACAGGGTCTGGTGGAGCGTGGACGGCAGTTATTTCCAACTTCACTTCGACATTCTACATGAAACCGACATTCGCATTACCAGAAAATCTTTAAGGGGGTAAACAAAAATGGATGTATTCTATCTGCTTACACAGGCAAAACGCAAGAACGGCACGATTGAAAAGGGTTGTGCGGTTCACCAGACGGCAGATTCCGCAAGACAGGGATTCCACGCCTATCTGTCGGCATATGGTTATGGGCATGAGTCTGGCACGGACTACTGCTTCGCAAGCGTAACCGACAGCAACGGTGCAGTTGTTGAAGCCCCTGTGGTCTGGGATGGAACTATTGTTCCTGATATTGGGGTGTAATTAAATGGCAAAAAGTGCAATCAACAAAGTCGTAAAAGACACAGGAATCGAGAGTCAAAATATATATTTAGATTACTGTGTTGCACGATTAAAAAACGGTTTTACAGAAGTATGTGGAAACAGTTATGGTAGCTATACACTAATTCAAGATACGAACGATTACCATGCCATATCAACACTCCCTGCCAAGTTTAGACCGAGCGTTGCAATCTATTTCCTTGGCTCAACACTTGATGGGAGTCAGACTTTTCGCATGAGAATCACAACTGACGGTGTGGTTAGCTATCTCTGCCCATACGCCAATATAAACTATTGGATGTATGATTGGGTATTCCCAACCGCATAAATTAAAGCCAACAATAACTAAATTCAGCGAGGACCGGAGCAATTAAAAAATCAGGCCGTTTTCTTTAATTGCTCCGGAGAAACGAAAAGAGGTGGGTCATATGACAATTCCAGAAAAGGCTGTAGAGTGGGCGCTGAAAACAGCGGCGGACAATTCGCACGGATACTCCCAGGCCGATCGCTGGGGACCGGATTATGACTGCTCGAGTTTTGTAATCGAGGCGTATGAGCAGGCCGGCCTTAAGCTCCGGGCAGCTGGGGCGAGCTACACCGGCAACATGAGAAGCGCCTTCCTGAAGTCCGGCTTCGTAGACGTGACGCTGCAGTGCGGCCTCTCAACCGGCTACGGAATCCAGCCAGGAGACGTCCTCCTAAACTATGCAGCGCATACGTGCCTCGCAGTGGGAAACGGCAAGGTCGCCAACTGCAGAACCGACGAAGGCAACCCGCAGCACGGAGATCAGAGCGGGAACGAGATCCGCGTCCAGAGCTACTGGAACTACCCATGGAACGCAATCCTGCGGTACAAGGTGAAGACCGCGCAGCCGGAAGTGGAAACAATGCCAGAGGGCGACTTCGAGTCCGGCTCATATCTGGATGCGCTGGCGAGTCTGGTTCCAAACAGCAGAACCTCCGGAAACACAGAAACGGCAAAACCAAAAGAGGACGTTTCTGATCCTACGGAGGACCACCACTGGAAGCCTGGGACGCTGAAAAGAAGCAGCAAATACTCAGTCAACAACGTGATCCTCCAGGGACTGCTGACCGCGAGAGGCTTCAACTGCGGCAGCATAGACGGATACTTCGGACCGCTTACCGAAATAGCCGTGAACCACGCGAGGCGGTACTATGGCATGGAGCGGAACGGAGAATGCGACTACGCGCTCTGGATCAAGCTCCTGCTGATCGAGAGAGGAGAGTAAACAATGGACGCACCAGAAAAAGCAAATCAGATCAAAGCACTCATCACGATGGTCCTCGCGTTTTTAACAACGCTCTGGGGGTGGTTAGGCTGGGCGATCCTCCTGTGGATCGCAGCGATCCTCCTGGACTACGTCTCCGGATCCTTGGCAGCAAAGAAGGAAAAGAACTGGTCGAGCGAGATCGCCAGGGATGGCCTGTGGCATAAGACCGGAGAGATCTTCGCAGTGCTGGTGGCAGCCATGTGCGACATCGCCCTCTCCGTAGTAATCGAAGGCGCCGGCATCAAGCTGCCGTTTGAAGTCGGCCCGATGCTGACCCCGATCGTCCTGCTTTGGTACTTCCTGACTGAGGCCGGCAGCATCATCGAGAACTGCGGCCGCCTGGGAGCACCGGTCCCGAAATGGTTTAAACAGAAAATCACGGACGCAAAGGACGCAATCGACAAAGAACAAGGAACCCCGACCTACGGTCCGGAAGTGTCCGATTCGGACACCGAGGAAGTCCCATCAATCGAGGACATCCTGGAAGAATTCAAGAAATAAGACCAGCCCGCCCCGGAAGCACCGAGGCGGGCATAATTTACGCCTGCAATAGCGCTTGTAATAGGAGGCCAATATTCGCCAGACGAGGCCAGACGGCTGTTGATGCTGAATTGAACAACACTCCCACCACCGGATCCGCCGGCCGGAAGACATCTCGTGACCATCTCGTGAAATAGTGCCGGAAAACACGAAAAACCACGGAAAACCGTGGTTTTTCTGTGGTGGACGATACAAGACTCGAACTTGTGACCTCCCGCACGTCAAGCGGATGCGCTACCAGCTGCGCCAATCGTCCTGGTGGAGATAAGCGGGATCGAACCGCTGACCTCTTGAATGCCATGCACTCGAAAATACAGGAAAACCCGCGGATCCAGAGCCGGAACCTGTAGTCCGGCTGTATTAGTGTTCAAAAATCTGTCGAAAATGTCGGCTACTTAAGTATATACGTAAGTATATTTTTTTACTTACAGCTGGTCGGTAATCGCCCGGAGATCATCGACCGGAACGTCCTGATACTCCCGCAGCATCGCGGTGGAAGTGTGGCCGATCAGAGCCAGCTTGTCCGCGTCGGCGCCTTTTGCGCGTTTCAGCAGCGTGGCGAAGGTATGCCGGCAGGAGTGCGGCGTGAGACGGTGCCTCCCCTGCTCATCCACCGGGTTCTGGATCCCGAGGCGATCCAGGAGCTCATAAAACAGGGCCCTGTAATCGCTCAGGTTCAACGCGGCGCCGGAACGGCCGAAGATATAGCCCCCTCCCGAAACATCGCGCAGCGCATCAACGTGAGCCTGAATCTTGGGCGAGACGGTGACCGTCCTCCCCTTCCCCGCTTCGGTCTTTATGCCGCCGACAAAACAGCGGCGCTCCGGATCGTAATCGGCAGCGGTGAGCTGCAGCAGGGCCGAGGGCCGGAAACCGAGGTAACAATGACAGAGGACGATCCGGGCGACCGGATCCCCGCCGTCCGCAGCTGCGCGGACGAGATCCAGCTCGGCCAGAGAGAGGCCGGGCTTTTTGCTGCTCTCCCCTGGATCAGTGATCCGCAGGAACTGCGCGAGGTTCCGATCCTTCGGGACCGCGTCCCGCGGAATGCCGTATTTATACACCAGGCCGAGGACGGCCTTCGCATTCTGCCGGGTGCGTTTCCCGGCATCGGAATCGTCCAGACAGTCCTGCAGGTCGTCGATGTCGAGATCCTCCAGCTTTACGGACCAGAGAGGAGCAAAGAGCCGGAAGCCGGCGCGATAGCAGTTCATCGTGCTCTGGCTTTTCTGGTGGGTCGGCTCCCACTGATCGTACAGCTCCTGCAGGGTGATCGCCGTCCCCTTCCGCTGGGTGGCCGTGCCGGCACGAGGATGCCGATCCGCAGCCGTCATGAACGGCAGCGCAGCCAGGGCGTCCTTCCGGGTGGAAAAGGAGCGCTGCACGGTCTGCCGGCGTTTATGCGGCAGTGCGTCCTCCGGAGCATCCGGCGGCAGCGGGTCCACGATCCAGCCGACCGTCTTCACGGCGATCCACTTGTCGCCTTTTTTATAAACAGTGCCGAGGCCGTTACCCCGGCTTTTTGTTTTGCGCTTCGGGCGCAGCTGCTTCCTTCCGCAGTACGGACAGAAGACCGCGTCCTCCGGGATCTCCCGGGCGCACTTCGAGCTGTTGCACTTCATCGCGGGAACCGGATCAGACGGCCTTCTTTTTCTCTGCCACGGAATCCAGCCCAAGCGCAAGGTCGACAATCGCCTGATGGTCTGGATCCGCGGCGTCATAAGCCTCCAGGAGCCGGACCTGCTGATCCGTCAGCACCGGCTGCAGCGACTGAGACCTGCCGAGGAGATAATCCGCCGAGCATCCGAAAATATCGCATAGAGTATGGATCAGCGCAGGAGTCAGCTGGCGTTCTTCCGTTTCATACTGTGAAATAGCAGTGTTTCCGACATTGAGCTTTGCACCGAGCTGGGCCTGAGTCCATCCGGTTGCAGTCCGAAGGTCCCTGATCCTGTTCATGTTACGCCTCCTGTTAATTGTTGTTGAGATTATACAATATCGAAAATTTGTTTTGTAGCACTATTCACAAATCGGCAAACCGAGTCGTTTTTATAATTGACATTTGCCGTTTTGTGAATTATTTTATTAATGCGCTTCACATTTTGTGAAGCGCACCGGAGCCTTCCCGCCACTGCAAGACGGACAGGCACACCACGGCACACCAAGCCAGACAAAACAGAAAAGGAGAACATGACAACAATGAAAACAGCACAAAGACAGAACCCGCAGCGGTTCACCCCGGTAGTGGGTGAAGTGTACGAGAACGCCGGCGGCGGCCGTTTCCTCTGCAGGAGCAGCAACGGCAACGACGGCAGGATGCAGAACATCCTCAGCGGCTGGGACTGCGTCGCCCACGGCATCGTGCGCTACGAAGACGGCACGATCGAGTGGGACTACTCCACAGGAGGCAGCTTCCTGCCGAAACCCCAGGAGATCCGGCAGCGTCAGATCAGCATGCTGAACGCCCTCCTCTGCTGCGCGATCTGACAGGAGCAAACCATGAGCAACGACCTGAGCAGAAGGCTGCGCTACGAAGCCTCGCGGCTTCCCTTAAAATTCAGCATGAACGACGAGCTCTTCCAGCTGCTGACCGAAGCGGCCGACGAGCTGGACCGGCGGGAGACCCTGACCACGCGCCTGATGGACGCTGCGGAGATCGCGGACGCAAACGCGCATACAAACTTCTCCGCACTGTTCCGGGAGGCCGCCAGGACGATCGACGACATGCAGCACCTGCAGCGCAAAGCCTTCCTGGACGGAAGAAAGTCCGCCTTCCTCCAGGTGCTCGGGAGACCAGACCCCTGACCCCGCGGGCCGGACGGCCCGCCTATACGGACGCGACGGATCCGGCCGGTTCTGAACACTCCGGCCGCGCAGGTTCAGCCCCTGCGGCGTCCCTGGCTCATAACGGAGCCTCCTGCACACAAGGATCCACGGTCCGGCGAACAGGACCCTCCCGCGGTTTCTTTTCCCCTACCTGCCACATCATCTCCTTCCTCTTCCCGACTTCTTCCCGCGGGCAGCCGAGAGGCTATGCCGGACCAATTAAAACAATACCCAGAAAAGGAGGAAACACATGACAACACTGCAAGAAATCAAAGACAGCCCGAAAGAGATCCTCTTCCCGACGGACATCGCCCCGGTGCTCGGCTGCGATCCCTACAGCATCAACCTGCAGGCGCAGAACGACCCCTCGATGCTCGGTTTCCCGGTCATCGTCATGGGCCGGAAGGTCCGGATCCCGAAGCTCGCCTTCGTGCGCTTCATGGAGGGACTGGAGGCGAGACAATGAGCTGGACTCAAACCCAGAAGATGCACTCCATGGCAACGCGGATCCGCCAGGGCAAATCAACCGGACTCCGGAACCTGCAGAAGATCCGGGCGTCCAGAGGGCTGACCCGGCAGGCCATGGCCGACGCGATCGGCGCCGAGATCTCAACCTACCGCCAGTGGGAGCAGGAGCGCTTCTTCCCGAATGCCAGATGGCTGCCGGCGATGGCGGAGATCCTCGAGTGCAGCATCACCGACCTGTTCTGAACGGAGGGCGGAAGATGCCGATACTTGATAAGAAGATCTATCTTGCCGAGCTGGAGGACCGCCTGAACACGGCATATCTGAAAGAGGACGTGACCAAGATCCTCGAAATGGTGACCGACTCGCTGATCTACTACGAGGTGACGGCAACGCCGCCGGACGGATCCGAAACCGACGACAGCAACAGCCTGCTGCAGCTGTTCCTCGACGCGAAATCCCTGCAGGGATGCAGCGAAAAGACGATCGAGCGCTACCGGTACACGATCACGCGGCTCCGGAGGGAGATGGGCGTGCAGCTGACCAAAATGGACGTCAATCACCTCCGCAGCTGGCTGAACCTAAACAAAGACAAGATCTCCATCACGACCCGGAAAAGCAACCAGTATGTCCTGACCTCGTTTTTCGGCTGGGCATGGCGGGAGGAACTGATCCAGAAGAACCCGGCGCAGAAGCTCTCCCCGATCAAAGAGCCGAAAGTGATCCGGAAGCCCTTCACAGACGTGGAGATCGAAAAGATGAAGAAGGCAGCCGGCGACAACACCAGAGATCTGGCAATTATCACCTTCCTGCTCTCGACCGGCTGCCGGATCAGCGAGGCCTGCGCCCTGAACGTGGTGGACATCAACTTCCTGACCAAATCCACCAAAGTCCTCGGCAAGGGCAACAAAGAGCGCGTCGTCTACCTCGACGACGTCTGCATCATGTACCTCGACAAATACCTCAGTGAACGCAACGACAGCGAGGAGGCCCTGTTCATCGGCCGCGGCACCACGCGCATGGATCCAAACGGCGTCCGGGCGATGCTGAAACGGATCGAGGCCAGATCCGGAGTCGAGAACGTACACCCGCACCGCTTCCGCCGGACGCTGGCAACGAACCTCATCGACCACGGCATGCCGATCCAGGAAGTGGCGGCCGTCCTCGGCCACGAGAACATCGACACCACGATGACCTACATCTACATCGACCAGCGGAACGTCGAGACATCCTACAGGAAGTACGCATGATGGGGATCCTGATACCTTTTGAACGGATCTCCGGGAAACAGCCCGAGGAGGAACCGAAGATGACCAACGGAGAGTGGCTCAGGAGCCTGAGCGACAGCGAGCTGGCTATAATGTTCGCATTCGCAGCAGTTGCCAGATCAGACGAGGACGATGCCGATCTAATAAATGAGCTCCGTGTAACTTATTTGAAGTGGCTAATGGAGGAACACCATGAGCAATAAAAAAAGGCCCCGGCGTGACTGCAACACGTCGGAGCCACATGCAAACCGAAAAGGCTCACATGACAACGCTGACAATATATCACAGATCAGGGGATCTGTCAAACGCAGAAGGGGGTCCGCGAGGATGGACCAGGAACAAGTGCAAAAGCCGGGCTACTGGGCAGTCCTCCCTGCAGCCGTGCGGTATGATCCGCAGCTGCCCCCGAGCGCAAAGATCCTCTACGCGGAGATCTCCGCCCTCACCGATCAGCGAGGCTTCTGCTTCGCATCGAATGATTATTTTCAGAAGCTGTTCCAGATCAGCGACCGGACGCTGCAGCGTCTTTTCAAAAGCCTGCAGAAGAACGGCTACATCCGGATCCAGGACGGTGACGGCGGCGCCGGCAGGCGGAAGATCTATGCAGGGATCAACCCGCTGGCAGAGAACCCCGACAAAAATGTCGGGGTTACCCCGACAAAAATGTCGGGGTCCAATAATAACAGTATAGAGAACAATAACCCCCCCACAAGCCCCCCAGGGGGCGAGCGAGCCAAAACTCCGAAAAAGGAGCCAGCCTGGAAGCCAAAACGGTTCGCGGGATTCTGGAACTTCTACCCCAAGTCCGCCCACAAGAGCAAGCAGGCCGCAATCAAAGCCTGGGACCAGCTCAAACCCTCAGATGAGTTAATCGACGAGATCGCCAAGGCCCTGAGGAGGCAAATGGCAACGGACCAGTGGAAGCGAGGCATCGGGATCCCCTACCCTTCGACCTACCTGCGGCAGCGGCGCTGGGAGGATGAGATCGACGACAGCTCCGGTCCGGAGACTCCCGAGGAGGGACCGGAATGGATCTGACAACGTGGAGACTCGCCCAAACCTCGGTGATCGGCGCCCTGCTGATCGACCCGGAAACCTGCGCCGGCCAGATCTTCCAGGACGCAAAGCCCGCCCACTTCGGCGAGCAGGACCTGCGGCACGTTTACGAGGCAGCCAGGGAGCTCTGGAACGAGCACCGGCCTCTGGATCCGGTGACGATCCTGAACCGCGCCGGCAGCGAGTACGAGCAGCTGCTCCGCGGCTGCATGGAGAGCACGCCGACCCTGCGGAACCTCCCGGCATGGCTTGAAATCTGCAAAACATCCGCAAGGCTCAAATCCATGCAGACGGAAGCCCTGCAGATCATAGACGCGGAACGCGAAGAAGACGCTGCAGCGGCATGGGAACGGATGGGCAGCCTCCTGCAGGACGCCGACCAGGGCGAGGACCTGAGCCTCGCGGAGCTGATCGGAGATTACTGCGACAGGATGCAGGACAAGAAGCCGGTGCGGTACCTGAACTGGGGCATCGAGGCCATCGACAAGGAACTGTACGTCAGTGGCGGACAGTTCGGCGTGATCGCAGCAGACAGCAGCGTCGGCAAAACGGCCCTCGCGCTGCAGTTCGCATACCACATGGCAACGGATGGATGGCGGGTCGGCTTCTTCTCCCTGGAGACGCCGAAAGAGAACCTCGAGGACCGCCTGATGGCAGAGCACCAGGTCGCAGGGATCCCCCTGCCGGCAACGAAGCGGAAGAAACTCACCGAGGACGACATGCGGAGCGCCGGAGAGGCCGGAATGCGGTCTGACAACATCTACCTGAGGATCCTCCGGAACTACGAGACCCTGGAACGGATCCGGGCGAAAACCGTGCAGCGGCGCTTTGATGTGATTTTCATCGACTACGTGCAGCTGATCGACGCACCGGGCCGGGAGCGCTGGGACATC
>Ga0265299_10004323_pt1 | contig 13483 bp, 20 predicted proteins | sample AusTroGonzalo_MG_4_FD_193485 | JGI IMG/M metagenome (GOLD analysis project Ga0265299, IMG submission 193485) | Bovine rumen microbial communities from tropical cattle in Woodstock, Queensland, Australia - Gonzalo_02 | ecosystem: Host-associated > Mammals > Digestive system > Stomach > Rumen ...
TCTCCTTATTTCTAAATCATTCAAATACTACTTTTGCCTTGATTGGTGTCACGATTGCAACTGGATCAAAAACATAAATTTGACCTGTTGTAAGATCAACTGCAGCGAATCTATATTCAAAATTTACCACTTGCATACGCATATAAATGGAGTCTATATCAGTTTCAATAATAAAACATTGGCCCTTTTCAATTTCGTTGAATCTACATGAGTCGGTCTTTTTTCTTACAATTTCCATTATTTATTTTTCTCCTTTTTAGTAATACTTTCATCTTTTTCATATAGTTCTTTAAACTTCTTTTCCCAATACGAATCAGTATCTTTATCGAAGTTTCGATGATATTGAATGTTTATAAGAGAAGACAAAAGAACATATTGGCTTCTGGATAATTCTAAGCTATCAATAAGCTCGCACAGCTTATAAATGGTTTCTTCATCAACCATATTCCAGCGTCTTTCCTTTCTTTATTTTCTTTCCATTATTTATTCCTCATCGAATTCTACTTTAAATTTGTCAAAAAATCTTAATATAGATTGTTTTGTACCAAAGAAATTATGATTAAACATACAATGGTCATATATTTTATCCCATAATGGACATTCAGAACAATTTTCTTTGCTGTTGCATATATCTGAACATTCTTTGATTGTCAAATCTTCAAGTTTAATTTTCATTTTTTATCCTTTCTTTTTTATTTCAAAAAATTATCAGGTATCTCAACTTCTGTTTTATACAGTTTGCCAATATTATAAGGAACTATTGAATCGTTATTCGCACAAATAGCCCCGATTTGCTTAATTGTCAGATCTTCGAGTTTGACTTTCATTGTTCTCCCTCTTTCTTATCGTGTATATTTCCAACGACTTTTGCTTTATCTTTCGAAAATAAACAAAGATTTATAACACTATCAGATAATTCAGAATGTTTGGTTGCTGCAAAATCATACACCCCATTCCTACTATCTATTCTAGAGGCTATGGTATACCTAGAAGTCTTATTAGTGATATGATTATAATATTCTATCACATCTCCTTCAAAAATTTTATTACCATCAACGTCAGTCATTCCTGTGAATTGACCGATAGTATCTTCTTTAACAGCAACAGTGTGAACGGAATTTGATTTACGAATCCCATAGTTACCAGCAAGTTCAAAATTTGTTACAAGATCTCCGATAACCCATTTTCCATTTCTCTTATTTTTCCCACGAAAAAGTATTTCTCTCATTTCTCTTTCCTTTCTTTAATACCAATATGTCTCATGGATTCAATATACCAATTATCACATTTGAGAGTTTTTGCTTTTTGCCTAGCTTTTTGTAAAACTTTTGTAAGACTACCGTTATAACTTATTTTAAACGTAGTTACACAATTTTCAACGTATATGAAATAAACCGCGACTAAATGATATGTATAAATTTTTCTTTTCATTTTTCTCCCTCTTTCTTAATGATCTGATCAACGAACAAATATCCATGAGGATCTTTATCAAAGACGTAGTTATCTACACCTTCAACTTCATGCTCAGCGTACTCACTTTTATATGGCATGCATTTGTTTTTCTCTTTATCCCGTAATGGGCAATCGACACATTCATGGTCTGCACAGATCGCATCAACGGCTTGCCATGGAATATCTTTAATTTTGATCATTTTCATTCTCCTCAATTTCGATTTCGTCGTTAAGATATTTGCTATCTTCATGATTAAATGTGTTTATTAATCTACAGCTTTTGGTTTTGTGTTCGGTGACTTCAAAAGGACAATCTCTACAAGATACTATATCAGAGCATATATTTAAAGCCTCTCCGATTGTAATGTCTCCAAACTTAACCTTCTTTTTCATTTTTGTTTTCTCCTTTAATTTTTTAGATTCGGTTACAATGGCTTCGCCAATCTTTATTAATAAATCTAAACCAGTATTTTTATCGATTGTGCCTTCTTGGATTCGCCTAGAAAGTTTTGTAATATTATATCCACGCGCCGCCATCTTGATTAACTCAAACTCTTCTTCTGTGTTAGCAACGCTATCTTTAAGCCAACTGGTAGTTTTACATTCGCTTAATTTTTTCTTATGCGAGTTCATCTTTATTCTTCTCACATTTCTCAAGATTTTCTTCGCTATAGATGCCTCTGATATCTTTAAAGGCATCTTTCTTTCCCAACAAATTATCACAGCAAGGGCATCTGACTCCCCAGCCGTCAATTTTCGCGAATTCTCCAGCGGTTAATGCAAACTGACATCCGCAGATATCACAGTCGAAGACATACTCTGTTTTATCATTTCCTTCTTTAATAATTCTCATAAGTTTATCCCTTTCTTTCAAAAAAATAATAAGAACCGTATTTGGTTCTCCATTAACAAAGCTGTCTCTCTCGCGCAAAAAAGAAATGGGGCTGTGTATTGCAACAACCCCAATATCTTTTAGACGTAATTTTTAAGGGTTTTTTGTTTTTTTGTGTATATGCCAACTGTCTTTAATCTGTTGTGATAGTACTCGACACAGCGTTTACGTTGATTAACTGGGTCTTGAGAATGGCGTTCTCGAGCAAATCGACAATACTCTTCTCTGTTTTTTCGATAATAGACACAACAACAAAGAGTATGCCTTGGCTTTCCTATATTCGGAAATTTATCAATCAACATGTCGACAATTTCCGAAGTAGGACGGTCGAGATTCGCAGAGATAAAATCTTCAACATCTTTTGGAAAAGATTTTCTGATTTTTTTCTCTTCAGGAATCGAAAAACCGTAGGTAAATTTACGTTCTACTTTTTTGTAAATTCGTCCCCGATTTTTCATAGTAAGCGTGGCAAGATACGTAGGACTTATTCCATATTTAGAACAAATCCTTTCCATATCTTTAATCGCGGAGTCTACGGTTTCTTTTTTAAATTTTCTATTTCCCATTGCGTTTTCCTCATTCGCCATTTTCATTTCCCTTTCTTTTTTTGTTTTTTATATTGGTCGAAGTAGCAGGACTTGAACCTACGGCCTCTTGCTCCCAAAGCAAGCGCTCTACCCATCTGAGCTATACCTCGATAACAAAGGATTGTTTATAAAATCAAATGAAGGGACCACTCAAAAGAAGACTACTTATAAGGTGATAGCTATCAATTCCTTACTCCAAACTACAATTAAATATCGGCATGAAACACCAATATATAGCTGTAATTATCCACCGCCTCATCTTCTCGCTGGTATTCGCCTCCCTCGTACGACTATATGTTTAGGTCTATTAAACCATGCATATAATCCTGGTAACCGAGTTTTACTTACTTCATAAACCTTATAAGAAATTATAAACAATCCTTCACGGTACTTTTCAGGCCTTCGTCTGTCTATATCAGATCGTTACCGTTTTAAAACAAATAGCTTCGGCCGAAAGCAACTATATAACCTCGTGTTGCCGTGATATAGACACTAACAACCCAGTGATTTTCACGGATATATCATTTCACCGTATGGCCACTGAACCTGAGGGGTAAACAAAAGGCTGTGCTCATTTTACCTGATCAAACGCCCGGTTGCAATTCTCGGGACATCTGATTTTCTCCAACAAGCAAGGATGCACTTCAATATATACAGCCCGCCAGGTAGCATTCCCTGACTTCCGATTCTTTCGCGATCGGCTTGCGCTTTGGTCGAACATTCCTTCGGTAATGCCCGCCAAAGAATAAGCGTTATCCATAAAATATGGACGACGGAATTTTACCGTCCTAGAACCTCGCTTAAGGGCTGATTTTAAATAACAGGCTGTTCCTCAAACTCCATTAAGCATGCTAGGCGTCCCCGAACGGATCCTCAAATATCCGCCTGCTTAGGATTAGCTCCACGCGCCGCATTTCACGACACGCCGACTTATACAGGCCACCTGACTGGCAGGTCTGATGCGTATTCTGCTCACCTGTTTATATACTTAGTTCTAGAGGCTGGCTCTGGCTTGCCATTTACTCAAAGCGCCTACCGCAACCATGGCAAAAGCTTTGTGTCGATTGCGAGCTTCTTTGACACCTCTGATCGTCTTTCCGATCTGCCAACCAACTGCATTTCAGGTACTTTTAGTCACTAACTCTTATCGTGACTTCAGCAGCAGTCTTAACAGTACCATAAGGCGACTGGATTCCTCGTTTAACCTGAGCAACGAGCTTGAAGGAACTCTTGTGATGCGATTTCTCAATTTTTGCTACGATACAAAACCGCTTCCCAAAACTTTCGTAGCTAGATAAGAGACTTATTAAGTTGCCCATAACCTCTATCGTCTAACTGAGCCATAATATCCACAAGCGACAAACTGAATTATCATTTGCGCCGGGCTATTACTTTTCCATGTTTCCACACTCTCTCTATTAGCGGGCAGCAGACTCTGAATCACTATCAGCGCGACCAGCATTATTAGATCCTAGTTTTCGAGAGCCCCCACACGTTGGGCGGATCAAATCCTGGGGATGGAAGGTTTTTTCAGAGCAACATCTTCCTCACTATGGATAATAACGGAGTTGCTCATCTCGCCATTATTTGCAACCGCTTTATTTAATGTCGAGACGGTACGCGACAAACAGGAGAGACCCAGATGGAAAGGGTCCTGGTGGGCATTCTAGGATTCGAACCTAGGACCAACCGGTTATGAGCCGGTAGCTCTAACCAGGCTGAGCTAAACGCCCATAAAAAGCGTCTAATGTTACTTAGACGCCCGGTTTTTTGCTTCATCTGCGATTTTTTTCGCAGCTTCGGCAGATTTATGGAATTCTTCGGCTTGCTTTTCCGCTTCTTCCATGGCTTCTTCCTGCTTCTTTCTTCTTTCTTTGAGAAGTTCGAGGCCGGGCTTGATACGCTTGAAATAATAAATTGCGGAAAGCATTCCGAAAAAACCGCCGGCGTAAAATGCGGTTTTTCCAGCTTTACGTTCAAGACTCAGTTTCGTTTCATAACGATATTTAAGCCGTTCGTTTTCTTGCTGATATTTTCTTTTATTTGCGAGTACGTCGAGGTATTCGTCTTTGTAACAAATTACTCCGACAAGTAGTTGTCCATCTTTGTCTTTGAATTCATCCTCATTAGGATGGGGAATATTATCCCAAACTTTTTCGGAGTGTTCTTCGTAATTCGCCATGATTGGTTTACTCCTTTTTTAAAAATTTAAGGCACCCAGATTTCTCCAGGTGCCTTTGCGAAGATTAATTCTCGGTATTTTCTGAAGCGGCGAGAGCTTCCTTAGCTGCTTTCTTTGCCGCTTTCTTTTCTGCCTTTTCGGCCTTTCTCTTCTCCTTAAGAGCTTTCAGGCCCGGTTGCATTCTCTTAAGATAAAAGAATGCCGAGAATCCTCCGAGAAACGTTCCGCCGATGAAAAGACGCTTGTTGCGTTTCTTTTCGGACTTGTAGAGCTTTTCGAAGTCGACGTCTTGGATTGCGGGGGTAACCTCGGTGTTGGTTTCGGTGGTTTCGGGGGTAACCTCGGTGTTGGTTTCGGGGGTCATGACGATGTTTTCCATTTTTTGTTTTTCCTTTCTTTTTATAAATTTTTTATGCGTGAAAAATGGAAGAGAGCAGTATATTTGCTCTCCATTATAGAAACCGTATTTTTCGCGCAGTTTTAATATCTTTTATTGAGGTCCATACCAATAATATTATAAATCTCATTAACTCTTTGGATCGCTCCACCCACCATCAGTTCAAGATGTGTAAGGTTATCACCAAGTCCCATTTTCTCAGGATTGAGAACGGGTTTTTCATCTGTGCTCGTCTTATTGATAGGTGTTTTAAAAGTATCAATTGTTCCGCCACTAAGAACATTTATAACTTGTTCGAGCATATCTTGTAAATCATAAATTTTTACTCGTATTTCATGAAATTCCCTATGCATTAATGAAACTTCTTCTACGTCATACGAGTTCATATTTGTTTCTTCATTGCAACCGTTGTGTCCTTTAGCGGTTATAAAACATTCGCTCATGCTATTTTCCTTTCTTTTGGTTTATTTACGGCCATAACTCTCTTATAGAATGTAGCCGTATTAAATTTCTTTTTGTTTACCAGTGCTCTGTTAATTTGTACATCAATACTTGACATAGTTCTAATATGCCAATAATATAAATCCGTATATGGACTATTACTTCTATCTATTCGACCAGATGCTTGTTTCATAATCCTATACGAATAATTTTCTGAATAGAATATCATACAATTTGTTGTGATGCAATTCCAAGCTTCATTACCAGCGTTATATTGTAACAAATATACCCATTTATCACTTGTTGGACAAGGATCGTGCTTATGACCATTGCATTCAGCGACTTCCTTATCTCCCCAATCATGATTTCTAAGATCTTCTAACTCAAAATCAAAATTGTAAAATATAATAACTCGGTCAAATTTCTCAAGAATCTTATCTACAATATTTAATCTTTCAGGACTAGAATTAGATATTCTTCTTAATATAGAACAAAACTCACTTGCATTGTCGATTGGTTTATCAATAATTCTCCCCATTAGTTTTATTTTCTTATATGGCGAAGTACGATTCCTAATAACTGACTTATATAAATCTCTATCATAATCAACGACAATCGTCTCATGATGCTGGGTTGTACATGGGCTATATGCAATGTCTACTAATATTTGATTTCTTAATCGTTCTAATCTTTTTTCGCCTAAATATCTTATTACTTTTGGGTATTTTACATGATGATCATATATAAGATGTTCAAAAGTAAATTCAGTTTTGTTTCTATAAAAACCGTTCGCTACAAATACTGGTATATAATCTTCCCATCTATCTCCCGGAGTTGCTGATAGTAATATCCACTTATTTCTTTTAGTTATGTCATAAAATGCTTTTACCCAAGCACCAGAACCAACAACTCTTTGTTCATCAAATATAAAAAATGCATCTTTAATGTTTCGATATTTTCCTATATTATTCCAAGAATCAATGATGACATTATTGGAATAGATGTTAAATTCAGGATTTGAATGCATCCATATGTTCATTAATTCATGTTCCCATTCGCAAGTATCGCGTTTTTTTGCTGTCGTTATAATTACGAGGTCACATGGATTAAACATACGTTTTTTCATTTGTCCATTCTCAATAATGCCACCATTTATCTTATAATAATATGCTATAGAGACGAGAGACTTACCAGAACCAGTATCTCCACAAAGGATATTACCATTTTGTAGCTTGTTGACAGCCTCTATTTGGTCGTCTCTAAGCGTTATCATTTAGTTTTCCTGAGGAGAAACCGTGTCACCAGCCGCAAACATTTCTTCGTATTTGTTTGCAAGTACATCTTCACGAATGGTGACATACATGTTGCGAAGATAAGCCTTTACTCCACTTTTACCGTTGTTTTCCCATTTGTGGGGATGAAGAGTACAATCAACCTTGATGATTTCGGCATTATCAAGGGTACCGACAGTCTTTTCGTCGAGCTTTACAAGCCCGTTCTTCGTAACGATAAAGACTTCGGGTGGACGGTTAGAGTCAAAATTAACTCTAGTCGGAATAAAGAACAGACTCTCAGACCCCTCGATGCCTTCGCGAGGAGGAAGTTCACGAACTTGCCAACCTTCGTTACGAAGCTGATCAACGAGGCTCGAATCGATAACTGCGGAGAACGAACGATCTCCAGCACGATTAAACTGACCTGCTCTACCTTCAAAATTTCTGTGAATAACTCTGGTGTTCTCGAGAATAATGTCGTCAATGTAAGCCATTTTTATTACTTCCTTTTCAAAAAATTTTATGCGACAAACGCGTAATAGTCGCCATATTTGTTTATCTGGTCAATCGCGTCATTGGCCAGGCGATCATAGTAAGAGATATCAATATCTTCTATTGTACCTCCACCTTTACGGAACTCTTCAGTTTCTAACCACTTATAACCTTTTGTTCCGGTTACTGTGTCATACTTAATAGTTCCATCTTTGGCAGTCATTTCTTTAACCGCCAAGCCACCACCATGTTTTACAGGTGTGTATTGTCCTATTTTACCAACAAACCTTAAATCCATTTTATTTGGATTATCAGACATGTCAATATACATAGTTGTGGCTGCCTGTTTAGTTTCTGCTAAATCATCAATGGTTATATCTTCCTTAGTGAAACACTTCTTAAATACATATGGATGCTGGAACTGAGCACCAGTTGCCGTCCATTCTCCACCATGTTTAGCATTATCTTTTGGACAATAACCATATTCAGACAAGCAGTCTTCTTTGGTAGCATATTTTGCAATATAAACTGCATGATTAACAAGACACATTCTATCATAAGTCGCCTCATGGTCAAATGTATAACCATATGCTTTTCCATAATCCATAACAAATTGTATGATTTCAGGAGTAGCATTTGGAATTTTAACCGAATCTGTCTTGATATGAGCAACTGTGTAACCTCTATTTTGAAGTTCATGTTTAAGATTTATCATAAACAATGCTCCACGTTTTGCAACAATATTATCAATATTTCTAGAATCTCTAAACAAATTCTCAAAATGCGCTGCAGTAAGACCATAAACAGCATTAATAGCAGTTTTTAATGCTGCAGCCAAACCAGATGCTTTTTGAGGATCATTAAGGAATTCTTCTAGAGCTCCATCAAGATATTGTTTGGCAATATCAAGTTTTTCATCTTTTATTAATATTCTTATTGTAACAATATCTTCAAATTTCTTTGTATATTTACCAAACAATTCTTCTGCAATGATTGTGCTTGGATGCATAGACTTAACATCTAGCAATGCTACCCATACATAGATGCCTTCTTCTGCATATACATACCCTCCTTCTTTAGGATCCTCATCTCTGTAAGATGATTTTCCAAATTCAAATTTATAACCAGGGAACCATGCTCTCCCTTGATTATCAAATTTATTCCATTCAGGATCTCCAACATTTGGATATAACACGTTATCTTTTGTTATAACAGTGTTCGTACATCCTTCTGGAACATCTCCCATATTTCTGTAATTAAACTGTATTTGTGGATTCTTGTCATCTCCAAATATAAATTTGGCAGTTAAAGTATTTGTTGTATCATTAACTGTCATACCTGTTAACTTAGCAAGAATCTGTCTAGCAACCCAGTCTTCTTCAAGATGATCAAATACTACTTCTGTAGATTCAACATCGTTAGCGCAATATTCAGCTAACTCATCCCATCTTTCTTGTGGCAACGGTTTAGACCAATCCCAATTAAACTCTTGATGATGTAAGCCTAATTCTATTTGCCACTTTTTAAGAGATTTTTTATTAGCCGCAGATGCAAAATCATAAATATCGGTATATGACAAATTATATGCTTGACCGAATAAAGAATTCTTAGATTTTTTATTAATTATACCATCTGATAACTTATATATTTCCTCTGTAGAATAACCAATAAGTCTAGCATAAACCATATGATTATCATATTTTCTATTGTTGAAACCAATCAATCTATATTTACAAAAATCTTTAATAACTTCCGGAGTCGGATTAAACAATTTATGAACAGGTTTTCCTTTACCTTGTTCTTTCCAGCATATTAAAAATAAATTCGGAACAACTTCTACATCAAAGAATACAATTGGTGCTGTCATATCAACTGTATCTGGATTATTAACAACGCCATCTGCATCTTCATAATCTTTTGATTTAAATTTCATTTTAGAATATGTCAATATACATTTGTTTGCTTGATTTGTACTATTTGCAGCAAATGCATAAATTGCAGGAGACATATCTGAAATATCATATTTAAATCCATCTTTATTATATGCATCGTCTAATAACTTTGCTATAAAATCAACATTACAAGTTGTTGAACCATATTCTTTGTTAAGACATTTTTTTACCAAACATCTAAGATGCTGTTCGCTTTTTACTTCGCTTGCTTGTAACACACTTGTATCTCCTTTCACAGGAAGATTCCAAGATATCTGTCTTATAGGAATATCATTACATTTCGTTAATTTCCTACGCAAGCTAGAATTTCCTGTAAATACTTTTATTTCAATTTTATCATCATAGAATCTACTTAATTTGTTTACGTCTCCAGAATATAAATAATGTAAATGAATGCCTTGACCTGATTTACTTAATTCGGCATACGTTTCTGGGAATTTTAAAGCTTCTTCAATATTTTTCTTAATATCTTTATTCCCATTAGCATCAACTAAATCGAAGTCAATTACTATATGATTCTCTGGAACTTTAACAAAATGTAATTCTTTTGTATCAATATCTTTTAGTGTGGTTTTGACGTTATCCCATTTTTTCTTAGGAGTACCTTGACTCGTCGTATATTGTGCCAAACAATCAGACATAACATCATCAAACAATGACTTTGTTCTGTTGAATTTAAGCCAACCTTCTTCTTTTTCAGGCTTTTCTTTTGATATGAGACTCATAGATGTATTAAATTTATTTTTTAAAAATCCAGAATATACATACCATTTATCCCCTTGTCGTTCAACAAAAGATGAGAAATATGATTTTAATTCTGTCTTAAAATCTCTCTTTTTCATTGGATTGACATTAGCATTTGTACAATATTCAATATATTTTTTGTATGCATATGCTAAAGTCGTCTCATCAGAACTTGAGAAATCATAAAACATATCGATCATAAAATCATAGAAATCATTTGATAATGCCATCATACTTCTTGCTTCATAATCGTCATAAATATGTTTGTTATTATTATAAAAGTCTAAGCATTTAAATGCTATGGCTCCAAGTTCAAAATTTATATCCGAGACTAGTTTATTATATCTAGTCATAGATACTCTTTTTCCACTTGGATTAATATCAATAATTCGACGAAGAAGACCAGAATTGCTGTCTGTTATTTTTACTGGGGTGTTGGTAGCTATTAACAAACATGTTTGAAAAGATGCCTGATATAATGATTTATATTTTTCACTCACCATTAAAGGTTCATGCGATATTAATGCATTTAATACCGAATTTTCTGTTACACCAGATAAATTACCATCATGGTCAATAGCTACCAATGGATTGGACTTAAATTGCTCTAATGGGAATGAATTATTTCTATCCACCAGAGCTTTTGCTGAAAATGCTTTTGAATATCCGGGAAACAAATTCTCTACGATTTTTAAAGCCGTAGATTTACCTGTTTTTGGAGCACCATAAAAGACAAAACATCTATCTTTAATTCTGGAATCTCCAGATAATATGCTGCCAACCATCCATTCAAATTTTTGTTTTTCAATTGGAGAATATAAAGTAGACATTAATTCATCATATGCATCTGTAGGACCTTCTGCAAGTTCATAAGGAAGTTTTTTTGTTACGTAGTCTTCTCTTATTATTTCTTGATTGGAGAACATTAATTTACTATCAAGCATGGTCCAATGATCGTGTTGTTGCTTAGTAACATAATAATGCCATTTATCAATTGACTTGGTATCTGCATCCCACATATATGCAACAGATGTAGCTCCAATTTCTTCTGCCTTTTCTTGAAGCATTTGGTCAATCGCAGTTATCACTTCATATTCTTCTGTAGTCCATCTTTTTTCTTTATCCAACCAAAGAGCATAAAAATTTCCACCTCTAATCATTAGATCTTTAGTTGGACAGATCATAAATTTGGGATAAACTTCAACACCGCCGCCTTTTGAACTTCTTGTTGCGGCTTTGACGAAATCCATAATTTATGCTCCTTTTTCGGTTTTTTTCTCCTTTTTAGAAATCTCTCTTAAAAGTTCTACAGACAACCACAAACTCCAACAAGTCTGAATCGCAAGAAGAACTTTCAATCTTCCATTCTCGATAATAATGTTCTGAATGAATCTAGAAAAACTATCAGGGATCATATTAACTCTCCTTTTCCAAAATCAGTTTTAAATTCTCAAATAAGAGACTAAGTCCAATGCAAGCCTGAATTACAACAAGAAATCCCAATTTTGCATTCTCTCGTTTATAGTGATTAATAATTTTAAAAGATTGTTCAGGAGTCATGTTAACTCTCCTTCCATTTTAGTTCAAATATCTTTTTAAAAATCTATCAATAAATATATCTATATATAAACTATCAAGATAATTTATATTTTGATTATACCATATTGTCATTTGCTCCCACAAATTATGAACTTGTTGATAGCCTTCAATATTTCTGATTGGAAATAATAATGCAGTTGGTCGATATTCTCCATCTTGAGTCAACTCATATGCATCAAGATTAAACGCTCTTAATATCCAATCAACTTCGTCATGATCGCTTGTGTTATCCCAATAACCATCTAACTTATTTGCCAAACCTAATGATTCAATCATTATCCAAAACCATATCAGTAGTCTACAATTATTAGAATATAAATATTGTACGTCTATATCCTTCGCCAATGCTATCATCATTTCTAATATTGAACAAGGATAACATTGGTTTTCATTATAGAAATTTCCACTTTTATGATATGGTGATTGTTCGTTGCTTGCATAATCATCTCTATTGGAATCAAAATAATATCTTAAATATTTTCCATTAACAGCTCTATTATTATCAAATTCTCTAATAATATTAAAATCTGTTTGGAATAATCTAGTTAAAAGATTAGAATAAACACAAAACGGTCCAGTTTCATTAGCGCCAACTAAACTACATAACCAATCAAAATATTCTTTGTGCAAATAAGGATTCATTAATCCTCGTCTAATTCTTCAAGTCTCCCTGGACAAACTTTTTCAACCCATTCTTTAAAAGTTTGTGCTTGTTTGGCTATTTGCACATCCTTTTTTTCTTTATTATTTCTGAAATACAAACAATCTATATATCTATCTTCATCGCCCCATCCAAACATATTTGACCAACCTTCTGGTAAAAGATTAAACAAATATTTCGGCGACACGATGTCATATGATGCGTCATCTGTAGTTACAGTTCCACATTCCCATAAAATTAATTCTTGCATTTCAAAATTATCAATAGTTCCATAATCAACATCTCTTATTAAATATGGTTCTACTGTTTGATCATTTGGGTCAGGATATCCATCAGGAGTGTCTATTGCTGTGGGAGGTAAATCGTTTGGTCTTTTTGCTATTTTAACATCTAATTTAGAAGCTGGAAATTTTAAATCAGGCTCGGGTTGTACGGCCTTAATAATTCTCGGAAACTGTACCCGAGGATCTTTGAAGACGTTTACTGGATCGTCATCATTAACCCCCGGGTCCACCCCCATATCATTAATTTGTTTTTCTTTATTTTCATTAATTATTTCATCTTTTTCAGAAAGCTTTTTTTCATAATAATTTTTAAGGGCTTCTTTGGTGCTATTTACTTGCTCGTCTGCAAATTTTTGAGCTTTTTTTATACCAAGTTTATATCCAATATATAAACCAGATATAATACTCCCAGCAAATATAGAAATTTCTTTTATCATACTATATTTACCGCCCTTTTTAAATCTTTATTTAATTTATTTGCCATTGCTTTCTGAATATCATATTCGGTCATATATCTAGAATCATC
>Ga0265299_10004325_pt1 | contig 13482 bp, 10 predicted proteins | sample AusTroGonzalo_MG_4_FD_193485 | JGI IMG/M metagenome (GOLD analysis project Ga0265299, IMG submission 193485) | Bovine rumen microbial communities from tropical cattle in Woodstock, Queensland, Australia - Gonzalo_02 | ecosystem: Host-associated > Mammals > Digestive system > Stomach > Rumen ...
AGACCGATATAACGAATTGGGTTGTCGGTACAGTGTTGATTCTCCCGGTATAATCTTCAATTTAGGGAGAAGCTACTTTTTTTATTGGAAGAATATGGTAGTAACGGAGGAGGATAGTGATTATTTTTTCAAAATATCCGAGAGTTTCCTTAAATCCTCAAGAGATTTATCTTATGAGTATTTAGGCACGGATAATAAACTTGGGAAAGAGGCGGAAAGTGCATTAGGAGAGTTGTACCTTTCTAAAGGAGATTATTATAAAGCATCTAAGATATTTGAGGCTATAGTACAGAATAATAGTTATGACACAAAAACCGATACTTTAGATGCTGCTAAAAATATGGCGTTTTACGCAGAATCTTTGTCTGGATTAGGCATGGATTCTTTGGCTATGGCTATAGCTTTAGATGCGGCAAAGCTATCTTTAAGGATGGTGGCGGAATCTATAAACGTTGATAGCAAACCGTATGAAACAGTAGGAGAGATTGCTTTGAAAATAAATGACATGAATTGGTCAGCACTCTCAGCGAACGTTATTCTATTACTTTTAAAAAATGAAATCACAGGCACGTTGTCCAATGCTACAAAAGTAGAGCGGGAGAATCTTTGGCGAAGCAAGTGGAATAATACAGTAAACAAAGTACTTTCGTATTCTTCCAATGTATTTGATAACTTGGGAGTCTTCTACAATGCTGCATTACTCTCAAAAGATTATTTGATGGCATATCATGAAAGTATTGATAAATTTATTGCCGGATCTTCCAACAAGGAATTAAAAAGTGACTACGAAGAACTGAAGAATCTCCAGAAAAAGTATTCACGCTGGGGTGACGCAAAAATGGATAATATGAATAATATGGCAAAGGATCTTTCAAGAATCCGAAGCCTTGAAACAAAAATTAAAGAGGCCGGCGCGCTAAATGAAGAATTCGAAAGAATAATTGATTTCACTTATTCCCAGATCGCGGATTGTCTTTCTCCAAACGAAGCCGCAATTGAATTTGTGTCGTATGCTGATCCGGACGGTAAGAAACAGTATGCTGCATCAATTTTACGCTCAGGACAAGTGCCTCAAAATATAAGATTGGGAATAGATGATACGTTTACCGAAAAGATTCCGAACGACTATATTTACAACCACGAAGACTACCTGCTATTCAATCAGTTGCTCTATGATTTGAAGGGTGTCGACACAATATATTTCTCGCCATCGGGCTTATATTCTTCCATCGCAATTGAAAACCTGTTGATGTCGGACGGCAAGCGGCTTTCTGAGCGTTTCAATATGGTCCGCCTGTCCTCCACGCGGGAGATACTGCGGCTTAAGCAGGAGAAGACGGAAAAGTGGACATCGGCCGTGCTGTACGGAGGTTTGAATTATAACACATCGTCAGAGAACAAGGAGTATTATGCCGATCAGGCAACGTCCAGGGGCATAAGTGACGAGCAGCGCTGGGGCTATCTGCCTGGAACTCTGAACGAGGTTTCTTCAATCAAAAAGCTCTTCAAGAATGTTCCCTGTGAGGTTTATACAGACGATGTCGGCGTTGAGGAAACCTTTAAATCCTTGTCCGGCAAGGCGCCATCGGTAATACACATTGCAACGCACGGGGCTTATGATAAGGATCTGGTTAACAAGTCAATGTCATCGTTCTGGGTAGAAGAGAACGATATGCTCAACAAATGTTATCTGGCCTTCTCGGGCGCAAATACACCTGTGTCCGGCAGGGATGATATCGATGACGGACTGCTAACTGCGCTGGAAATATCGCAGATGGATTTGCGCGGGACGGATCTGGTTGTGCTGTCGGCCTGCGGAACAGGCCTTAACATAAGAAATTACAACGAGTCTTACGGTCTGCTGCAAGGCTTCAAGAAGGCCGGCTGTAAGAGTGTGCTGATGACGTTGTGGGATGTTGATGACGCTGCAACAGAGATGTTTATGACTAACTTCTATCGCAGCCGCCTTTCCGGCCTGGACAATCATACTTCCCTTGAAAAAGCAAAGGCTGCAGTGCGCGCCACATATCCCGACCCTAAATACTGGGCCGGCTTCATACTGATTGACTGATTCTTCCACGATAGTAGTACTCTTTTCTCGATAAAAATGACTAATTTTGCGGGCTTTATTCCCAGTATGGGGGTGTAACAGATTATGGAGAAGCGAGTTTTTGTATACGACAAGCCGTTTACGGTAGAAGGTGGGCAGGTGCTGCCGCAACTTGAAGTTGGGTATGTTTGCTCCAAAGGTGGATATCATGGCCAGAAGGTCATCTGGCTGTGCCATGCCGTTACTGCCAGCGCGGATCCGCGTGACTGGTGGGCCCAGATTACCGGTCCGGGCCTTATGTTCGACACGGAGAAGTATTTTGTAATTTGTGCAAATTCACTTGGCTCCTGCTTTGGCTCCAGCGGCCCCGCCAGCATCAATCCACTTACCGGAAAGCCTTATTATTTTGACTTCCCTAAGGTGACGGTGCGCGATTCCATCAATGCATTTTACCTACTTTGCCAGCATCTTGGCATAAGCAAGATAGACCTTCTTGTTGGTGCATCCATGGGCGGTTTCCATGCCCAGGAGTTCGCAATTATGCACCCGGAGCTTATTAAAAGGGCTGTTTTCATGGCTACCACTTCCCGCGTAACCCCCTGGCTTACTGCCTTTGAGGAGACGCAGCGCATGGCCCTTGAAGCAGATCCTACCTTCCGCATGAAGAGGGACCTTAAGGGCGGTCTTGCCGGCCTGAAGTGCGCCCGCGGCATCGCCATTATGTCTTACAGGTGCGAGGAGGGCTATAACATCAAGCAGTGGGAAGATACAGAGGACGTTGTTTTTGCAGACAAGGCAGCATCGTACCAAAGGTATCAGGGCAGCAAGTTTGTCCGCGATTTTGATGCCTATTCGTACTGGTATCTGACCTATGTGGTGGACAGCATAAATGTAGGCCGCGACCGCGGGGGCGTAGAAAAGGCACTGAAGATGATCCAGTGCCCTGCAACAGTTATTTCGTTAAGTACGGATTTGCTGTTCCCGCCCGTTGACATGGAGCCCATGGCTCGCATGATGGGAGCCGACTTCCACGTGATCCAGACCCACTTCGGCCACGACGGCTTCCTGATTGAGTTCCCCCAGATGGAGGCCATTATTGCTCCTATCGTAAAAGAAGCTTGCGAATAGTTTAGATCGCCGCAATGATGATGGTAATCATCCAGACGGCGGTAAACAACTTGAGGCCGGTGCCTACCAGGAAGCCCAGGAAGGCTCCCAGTGCAGCTGTGGTAGAGTTGAGGCCGTCTTTGCTGCCCCAGTTGTATTCTGCTACGAAGGCTCCTATAAGGCCGCCCAGAATCATTCCTATCGGGGTGAAGATAATACCCAGGATCATTCCTATGGTAGAGCCCCAGACGGCCGCTTTGCTGCCGCCTGTGAACTTTGTGATCTTGGCCGGGACAATGAAATCAATGATCGTTACCGCAACTGTAATACCCAGCCAGAGCCATAATTTCTGGGGACTGATGCAGCCGTCGAAATGAAGATACATAACCAGCATGCCGAGCCAGCTCAAAGGCGGGCCCGGCACTGCCGGAAGTATGCTTCCGATGATGCCCAGGATGCCAAGAAGCACCGCAAGGCAGGCCATCAGTATATCCCCAATCATTATTTTGCAGCTGCCATTGCGGCTTCTACGTCATCCGGGGCGATGGGCAGGCGCTTGGGACCGCAGCGGCGGGCGCCGTTTTCTGTAACCAGAACATCGTCTTCCAGACGGATTCCGCCGAAGTCGTAGTAGTCTTTGAGTTTTTCAAAGTTGATGATACCTTTGCCAAGGCCTTTTTCTTTCCATTCCTCTATGAGGGCGGGGATGAAGTAGATACCGGGTTCGTCGGTAATTACAAAGCCGGGCTTAAGGTTGCGGGCCATGCGCAGGCTGCCAAGGCCGAGCTGCTTTGCGCGGATCTGGCCGCGGTCGTAGCCAACCAGGTTCTCTCCAAGGTCTTCCATGTCATGTACGTCAAGACCCATGTTGTGGCCAAGGCCGTGAGGCTGGAACAGGCCGGCAATGCCGTCTGCCGTCATCTCGTCGATATCGCCCTTTACCAGGCCAAGGGCGCTGAGGCCCTCAAGCATCTTATGCATTGCGCCAAGGTGGACATCCCTGTATGTGATGCCGGGGCGGGTAATGCTGAATGCGTGCTCGTTGCAGTCGCAGACAATCTGATAAATCTCCCTCTGCTTGGTGGTGAACTTGCCGCTGGTAGGGTAGGTGCGGGTAAAGTCGGACGCATAGTGCATGTTGCTTTCTGCGCCGGCGTCAATAACCATAAGCTTACCAGGTTCGATGATCTTGTCGTGCAGGTGGTTGTGCAGCGTTTCTCCGTGCTGGGTGAGGATGGTAGGGAAGGATACGCCCCATCCCTTGCTAAGGGTAAGGCCTTCCATCTTACCTACAATCTCCTGCTCTACGATGCCAATCTTAATGCTGTCACGGCCAAGTGAGTGCATCTCGTAGCCAAGGGCGCAGGCCTCGTCAATAGCCTGGATCTCGCAGGGCTCCTTCACAAGCCTCTGGCTTACTACGGCCTCTATAAACTCTACTGACGGCTTCTGGCCGGGGAAGAGTTTTTCCAGAACCATGGTATTATAGTATCTGGACGGGGGCAGGAAGTGAACGGGACGTCCTGCAGCCTGGGCAGCCTTAACTGCGTCGAAGGCCTTCTGGTAGGGCTCGCTGTTGGCAACGCCCACAAGTTCTGCCTTTGACTGTACGGTAGGCTGAGGACCCATCCAGATGATGTCGCCAATTTCTACGTCGTCTGCGTATATGGTTTCTTTACCGCTTTCTATATCCAGAATAGCTGCGTAGCGTGGGTCGTCCAGGCCGAAGTAGTAGAGCCAGCAGCTCTCCTGACGCCATTTGTAGCAGTTGTCTTTATACTGGGCCGGAGCCTCTACGTTGCCAAGGAAGAACAGCAGGCCTTTCTGGCCGGCAGCTTCCATTTTCTGAATAAGTGCCTTGCGGCGATTGACATAAGTATCTTTGCTGAACATGGTTATGTGATTTAAACATATAAAGGTAATGATTATCTGTGAGAATAACAAAAAAACAGGAGCCCCGAAAGGCTCCTGTGTATTGTATTTCGTTCTTATTAGAGAGCGAAGGTAACGCCGATTGAAGGAACGAACTGTTTGTACCAGTTGTTGTATTCTTTGCCGCCGAACTGATATTTGCACTCAGCAAAGATAGCTATGCACTCTGTGAGAGGTACTTCTACACCGGCACCGGCATTGAATCCCAATTTGTTCTTGTCAAACTTAATACCACCTGCTTTATACTTACCAAGGGTGTAGTTCAAACCAACGAGAGGATAAATAGTTACACCGGGGAGGTTAAAGAGATAGTGAACATTCAGGTTGAGGTCGATGGTTTTGAAACCATTTTTCTTCAAGAAATATGTTGCACCAGCGTCAACACGAAGGGTCTCAAGAACAGAATACTGTGCCTTTACACCAATACCGAAGTTTTTGAGGTCTTTGTCGGTGTAATAAGAACCGTTAACGCCAACGGCAAACTTGCCAACCTGAGCAGAAGCTACTGCGCAAACGAGTGCGGCAGCAATTACAAGCATGAATTTTTTCATAACGAATAGTGTTAAATTAATAGTGTTAAATGGTTTGTAATGTGTGTTTCTGGGCCAAATATAGGTATTTAATACGTTTTAAGCAATATTATTCCTTATTTTTTTTAATATTTGCCATCAATTCTGCATAATTTTTATGCATTATTTGGAATAACTGTTGGTTTTATCGTTTTAAATTTTTATGTTTGAGGTGTTAAAGCATATTAAAAAACTATTGCCATATGAAAGCACTTAAATTATTCGGGTTTTTTGCAGCATTTGCTGCTGTTATTTCTTGTGGTGGTCCTACTTACACCACAGACTCTTATGTAGCAGAAGAGAGTGGTCTCAATATCCAGAAAATTACCGACGAAAGCAAAAATGCCGTAATTGGTAACACTTTCTCAAATACACCCGCAAACTTTGCAAACTCTTCTATCGCCGGTTACAAGAAAGGTGGCATGTATTGGGGCACAGCCAAAGTTCTGAGCCTTTCTGACGATGGTCAGGAGCTTGGTTACCTTACAGTTTCCAACAGGCAGCGCAACGTAATGGTTCGCAAGGCTACAGCCGCCGGAAACAGCGTTCAGCGTACCTTCCGTGACGTTTACGACTTCAATCTTGGTCCGGACGGAAACATCTATTTCACAGACTTCGTAGGCAACGGCAAATGGCAGATTCACTCAGTTAATGCAAAGGCCGGCAGCGTAATGCGCCAGCTTACCAGCAATAATAACGACGAGAACCCTGTTCTTGCAAAGAACGGCCGCAGCCTGTTCTTCACCCGTCACGACAATTCAGGCGTTTCTATCTGGTGCCTTGACCTTGTGGACGGTACCATGACTTCCTGCGCCAAGGGCTACAACGTTTGCCCTATCGGCGATGGTAGCTCAGAGTTCCTTTGCACCCGCAACTCCGAAGAAGGCGTAAGCCAGATCTGGATGGTTAACTATATTACCGGAATCGAGACCCTTATCCTTGCAGATAAAGAGCGTGGCTTCTCTGCTCCTGCAATTTCTCCTGACGGCAAGTGGATTGCTGTTCAGGGCAGCTCAAAGAGCTCTAAGGGCAAGATCAAGAATCTTGACCTCTTTGCAGTAAGGATTGACGGAACACAGTTCATCCAGCTTACCTATCACCCGGCCATCGACTGCAACCCTGTATGGGGTGCTGACGGCAAGTCACTGTACTTCATTTCTTCACGTGGCTCTAAGGATAGGTCATTCAATGTTTGGAAAATGCGATTCAACCTTTAAAAACATTAACACTTATTTTATAACATTATGAAAAAAATCAAACTTATCGTTGCTGCATTGGCAGTATTTGCCTTTGGAACAACTGCATCCGCTCAGTATTGGGGCGAGGAAGAAGTAACTTCTTACATTTATGGTGGTTACAGCTCAATGAAGAGCGAGTCCAGCCTTAACGGTGTTCATATTGGTATCGGCGACCTGAGCCAGATCAATATGGGTAACATTTTCTGGGATTACAACATTGATATTTCATATCACTTCAAATCAGCGACCGGCGTGAAGGAAAAGGCTATTTCTTCTAAAATAGCTCTTGACCTGCTTTACAAGATTGACGCTTCAGATGATGCATTTGTATTCCCGTTCATCGGTATCGTAACCCGTGATTTCTGGTACGGAAAAACAAAAGTTGACGGAGTGGGTGACATTAAGTGGTTCTCTAAGAACGGACTTGATGCCAACAGGTATCAGGTTGGTTTCCAGGCCGGTGTTCACACCTTCATCGGCAGGTTTATGTTAAGGGCTGACTACGAGCTCTATCTTACCAAACTTGTCTCCGGTGCAAAAAAGATGAAAGGCTTCAACATCAGCGTTGGTTATCGCTTTTAAGGAGCATAGGCTAACGTAGCCACAGATATGCGGGGGACCTTGCGGTCTCCCGCTTTTTTGTATGCCTGTACTATAGCCTCCCGGCACGCAAACAGCGTAGCTCCCGTCGTGAACACATCGTCAATAATCAACAAGTGCGTCGGCTGCGCGTAGCTTGAAGGCAATGTGGTTGGGAGCGTAAGTTTCCCAACCACTTTACCTTCAAGCGTGGGAGCACAAAGTGTTGGAATTGAAGCCACGAAAGCGTGTGCTACATTGGTGGAACGCTGCTGCTTACCCAGCTTAGTCTGGCTTCCGCTCCCGCCAGCACGCCTTAGGATATCCGTACGCAACGGCGCGCCAAGGCAGCGCGCAACCTCCGCCGCAATCACCTCTGCCTGATTAAAGCCACGGTGACGCCGGCGCTTCCGGTGCAAGGGCACGGGAATTACAGCATCTACCGGCGGCAGGCCTCCGGCAAGAAGCTTCTCTCCAAGCATCCGGCCCAGCTGCCTGCCAAGAGGTATATTCCCGCCATATTTAAGAGCCGGCGTAAGGCTTTTGTAATTACCCTGATAATAGAACAAGGCAACTGCCGTGGAATAGGGCTCGTACGGGGCGTCATCGTCCAAAGATTTTTGGATCCACTCGTTAAAGGAATCCGCCATTGGATTGCGCCGCCCAGGCACAAAGGGCGTAAAAGGCATATCGGCCAGGCAGTTAAGGCATATGTGCCGCTCGTTCTGAAGCAGCCTCTGCCCGCAAACCACGCATCGCCGGGGGATCATCAAATCACAAACGTTTGTGAAAACGTTTACAAAAAAAGGGACCGGATTAAATCCGATCCCTGATTCTGTATGTTTGCGAAGAAACATCTTACATGTTCATACCACCATCAACCTGGATAACCTGGCCGGAAACGTATGAAGACATGTCACTTGCAAGGAAGGTTGCAACATCTGCGATGTCTTCCGGGGTACCGCCACGACGGAGAGGAATCTTCTCCATCCACTCTTTGCGAACCTCTTCCGGCAGAGCCTGGGTCATTGCAGTCTCGATGAAACCGGGAGCAATTGCGTTTGCGCGGATGCCCTTGCGGCCCATTTCCTGACCGATGCTCTTTGCAAGAGCAATGAGGCCGGCCTTTGAAGCGGCGTAGTTAGCCTGAGCGGCGTTACCGTGAACACCTACAACAGAAGACATGTTGATGATGCTTCCGCCTTTCTGGCGCATCATGATAGGAACGCAAGCGTGGATGAAGTTGAAAGCAGACTTGAGGTTAACTGCAAGTACTGCATCCCACTGCTGCTCTGTCATCTTAAGCATGAGGCCGTCCTTGGTGATACCGGCATTGTTAACAAGAATATCAATAGCACCGAAGTCTGCTTTGATCTGCTCTACAACCTGGTGGGTCTCTTCAAAGTTAGCTGCGTTTGAAGCGTAAGCCTTAACCTTGTGACCGAAAGCTGCGATTTCGTCAACAGTCTTCTGTGCGTTTTCGTCAATGATAAGATCAGTGAAAGCTACGTCTGCGCCCTCTGAAGCGTACTTGAGAGCGATTGCTTTTCCGATTCCTCTGGCAGCTCCTGTGATGAGGGCTACCTTACCTTCTAAAAGTCCCATAATATGAAATTTTAACAGTTTTTTCTATTTAGTCTTGCAAAAATAACTTTAAACTCCTCAATTACAAAATATTTGGCTAATTTTGCAGTCCTTTTTGAAAAAGGACTCAAAAAAGAAACGTTTACCATGAGCGAAATCAGGAACAAAGACCTCTGGCAGTCCGGCCAGCTTAAAATTGACTGGGTGCGCGCCCATATGCCGCTTCTGAATGGCCTGGAGCAGGATTTCTCCAAGACCAAACCCTTCAGTGGGCTTAAGATTGCCCTCTCTGTTCACATGGAGGCCAAAACCGCCTACCTTTGCCAGGTGCTGGCAGCAGGCGGCGCCCAAATGTACGCCACCGGTTGCAACCCCCTGAGCACTCAGGATGATGTTGCTGCTGCCCTCGACCACAGCGGCATCAACGTATTCGCCCTGCATGCCGCTACTCCCCAGGAGTACGAGCACTGCCTTGAAAAGGTGCTGGAGATCGGCCCTAATATCATTATCGACGATGGTGGAGATCTTGTAAACCTGATGCTTACAAAGTTCCGTAAGCTGATTCCGGGAGTCATCGGCGGTTGTGAAGAAACCACAACCGGCATCATGCGCCTCCAGAGGCTCAATGATACAAAGGACCTGCCTTTCCCCATGGTTCTGGTGAACGATGCCAAATGCAAGCATTTCTTTGACAACCGTTACGGCACAGGCCAGTCAGTTTGGAACGGCATCAACCGTGCTACCAACCTTATCGTGGCCGGCAAGACCGTGGTCGTAGCAGGCTATGGATGGTGCGGCAAAGGCGTAAGCATGCGCGCCAAGGGCCTGGGTGCCAAGGTTATCGTGACAGAGGTAGATCCTGTCAAGGCCATCGAGGCAGTGATGGACGGCTTCCAGGTAATGACAATGGAGCAGGCCGCTCCTCTTGGAGACCTGTTTGTTACCGTTACCGGCTGCGACGACGTTATTACAGAAAAGCACTTCGCCCTTATGAAGGACGGTGCCATCCTTTGCAATGCAGGCCACTTTGACTGTGAGGTCGATGTCGCCTGGCTGGAGGCATCGGCAGTAAGCAAGGTTCCGGCCCGTGAGAACATAAAGGCATATAAACTTGCAAGCGGCAAGACTCTTTACGTCATTGCAGAAGGCCGTCTGGTAAACCTGGCTGCAGGCGACGGCCATCCGGCAGAAATCATGGACATGTCATTCGCCATTCAGGCCCTCAGTGCCAAATATCTGGCAGACAATCGTACCGAAACCCGCGACCGCGGGGACATGCTGCTGAATGTTCCTGAAGAAATTGATCAGGCCGTGGCAATGCGCAAACTGGCAGCCTGGGGCATCAGCATCGACGTCCTTACAGAAAAGCAGAGACTTTATTTATACGGAAAATAAACTCCTCAAAAATCATAACAACTCAAAATGAAACTTATACCTGTTTACGCCTGGAAAAAGGGTCTTCACGTATTTGAGACCAAACAGGAGCGCTTTATCAAGAAGCCTTGGGCCCAGGGAGTCATCCTCCTGGCCTGTGTGGTTGTGGCAATGCTCCTGGCCAACCTCTCCTTCACCCGCGACGCCTACAAAGAGGTTCTTGAGACCACTCTTTCAATAAGGATTGGTACTCTGGAATTCCCTCACGGAATGACCGTAGAGAAGTTCATCAACGATATCCTGATGGTTGTGTTCTTCTTTACGGTGGGTCTTGAAATCAAGCGCGAGGTTGCAAAAGGTGAGCTCAGCAGCCGTCAGAAGGCTATCATGCCTATCATTGCGGCCTTTGGCGGAGTTGCAGTACCGGCCCTTATCTATACTCTTGTCAATGCAGGTTCTGCATCTGCCAGTGGTTGGGGAATCCCTACTGCCACTGATATAGCCTTCGCGGTTGGTATATTGTCCATCCTGGGCGACAAAGTGCCTATTTCATTGAAGATATTTTTAACGGCCCTGGCTATTGCCGATGACCTCATAGCCATTCTTGTGGTGGCTCTGTTCTACGGTGGAAACATAAACCTCGGCCTGCTTGGCATAGCTGTAATTCTCATTATCGTTGTTCTGATAATGAACAAGTTAGGTGAGAAGAGGATGATATTTTACATCATTCCGGCCATCGCAATTTGGATACTATTCTACTATTCCGGCATCCATGCAACCATGTCCGGTGTTGTAATGGCCTTCCTTATTCCGATGACTCCCCGTTATACCAGGGAATACTATTATCACAAGCGCGACCGTTACCGTCTCATGCTTCACAAGTACGAGGATGTCTGGGACGAGGACGGCTTCCCCAACGGTCCCCAGAGGCATATTCTTCGCCAGCTTAGCAAGACTTCACGCAACTGCATCGGCATGAGCTACCGTCTTGAGCATGCTCTTGGCACCTGGGTTAACTTCATTATCATGCCTATCTTCGCACTTGCGAATGCGGGCGTTACCATTCCCAGCCTTGAGTACTTCAATGTATTCAACTTTGATCCGACTCTTGGCAGCGTGAGCATGGGTGTATTCCTTGGCCTGCTGCTTGGCAAACCTATCGGTATTACCCTTGCTTCTTTCATTGCTGTTAAGGCTAAGGTTGGCGCCATGCCGGCAAAATCCAACTGGAAGATGCTGTTTGCAGTGGCTTGCTTGGGTGGTATCGGCTTCACCATGTCCATCTTTGTGGATACGCTTTCATTCGGAGATCACCCGGAGGTTGCAACTCAGCTGCGCGACATGGGTAAGGTTGCCGTGCTGATGGGCTCCTTGTGCGCCGGCATCCTGGGCAGTGTCCTTGTTGGTATGTTCCACAAGACCAAGACTTTGGATTAAGGAATATTTTTCGTACATTAGCGATATGAAAAGTTTTCGTATCGCACTATGTATCTGCATCTTGGCTTTGGCATTACCGGCCATGGCAGACAATAATCCGCTTGCCTCTGAAGGGGCGACGGTGATTGAAGGAAATGCACGCTTTACCGTTCTTACAGACCGGCTGGTCCGCATGGAATGGTCCGCAGACGGCAAGTTCGAAGATCGCGCTTCGCTTGCAATTGTAAACAGGAATCTTCCTGTTCCGGCATTTACCGTATCCCGCAAAGGCGGAAATCTTATCTTGAAAACTAAACGGCTCACCCTGCAGTACAAGGCAGATGGCGGGCCGTTTTCTGCAGATAATCTGGAGGCCAGCTTCAAGGTGAACGGTAAAACCGTGCGGTGGTATCCCGGCCTTGAAGACAAGGGTAATCTTATGGGTACGGCACGCACACTGGACGGCTGTGCCGGCCCTGATTACATCAATCATAGCGACCCTATGGAGAAGGGCATACTTTCCCGCGACGGCTGGGCTGTCATTGATGAAAGTACCCGTCACCTTTTCCAGGAGGATGATTCCGACTGGGGCTCGTGGGTTACCTGCCGTCCGGAAGGGGAGCGTCAGGACCTGTATCTTTTTGCTTACGGTCACGATTACAAGGCCGCCCTGGCGGATTATGCCAAGGTTGCCGGCCGCATGCCTCTGCCTCCTAAATATGTCTTCGGCTACTGGTGGAGCAAGTATTGGCCCTACACGGACGACGAGTTCCTGGCCCTTGGCCGCGAGTTCCGTGAAAGGAAGCTGCCCATCGATGTTATGGTCATCGATATGGAGTGGCATGAAACCTGGCCGGATGCCGCCCGCCGCAAGGTTCGCGACGACCACGGTAACGGTCTTGGTTGGACAGGCTATACCTGGAACCAGGACTTGATTGCAGACCCGGAGGGCTTTTTGAACGAGGTCCACAGCATGAATCTTAAGACCTCATTGAACCTTCATCCTGCCGTTGGCATCATTCCAAGAGAGAAGGTTTACAATGCCTTTGTGAAGGATTATCTGTCCCGTACGGACGATTATGACGGCCCTGAGGGCTATGTTTACAAGGGTGGCGAGGATGTCTGGCATGGCCCTGCCAAGCCCGGATATCATGCTTCCGTGCCCTATCGTCTTGATCAGCGTGCCTGGGCCGATGCATACTTCAATTCAGTGATTCATCCGCTGGAGAAGCAGGGCGTCGATTTCTGGTGGCTGGACTGGCAGCAGTACAAGCTTAGCCGCTATGTGCCGGAGCTTAGCAATACCTTCTGGGCTAACCATATTTTCTTTAACGACAAAGTGCGTATGGCTCGCGGGAAAGCACCTCAGGATGCGCCCAGACCTATGATTTATCACCGTTGGGGCGGCCTTGGAAGCCATCGCTACCAGATAGGTTTCTCCGGAGATACGCAGATTAAGTGGGAGGTTCTTGGCTACCTGCCGGAGTTCACGGCAACTGCTTCCAACGTGCTGTACGGCTATTGGGGCCACGACCTTGGCGGCCACTGGGAAAAGCCGGAAAGGCCTACGGATCCGGAAATTTTTACCCGTTGGCTGCAGTACGGAGTTTTCTCTCCCATCTTCAAGACCCAC
>Ga0265299_10004328_pt1 | contig 13475 bp, 11 predicted proteins | sample AusTroGonzalo_MG_4_FD_193485 | JGI IMG/M metagenome (GOLD analysis project Ga0265299, IMG submission 193485) | Bovine rumen microbial communities from tropical cattle in Woodstock, Queensland, Australia - Gonzalo_02 | ecosystem: Host-associated > Mammals > Digestive system > Stomach > Rumen ...
AAAAACATAATGCACACGATTCTTAATAATTTTTCGGTCAAAAATGATGCTGAAATAACAATTGAGATGAATCCTAATGATTTGACTGATGCGAAGTTAAATGAATATTTAGAAATTGGAATAAATAGGTTTAGTATAGGTTTGCAAACGTCTAATGATAGAATACTGAAAATAATAGGTAGGACGCATACACTATTAAACTATCAAATTACAGTGAATAGATTAATTAATCGTGGCGTATCAAACATTTCCACTGATATAATATTGGGTTTGCCTGGGCAGACCTTAAAAGATGTGGAAGAAACGTTAAAGGTGCTGTTAGATTTAAAGATACCTCATATTTCGGCATATATGTTGCAATTAGAGGAGGGGACCCCGCTTAAAAAATTGGTGGATGACGGTACTTTAAGTGTGCCAAATGAAGAGCAAACTGTAGCAATGTATAGGCTGGTATGCAATACGCTGGCATCAAAAGGTTATGAACATTATGAAATTTCAAATTTTGCTTTGCCAAATTTTGCATCAAAGCATAACAAGGTTTATTGGGATGGTGGAGATTATTTAGGCGTTGGGGCATCTGCGCATTCATTAATATTCCCATATCGTATGGCTAACACGGAAAATATTAAAGAGTATATTGAAGTGGTAAAGAACCAGAGATTGGCGCCAATAAGCGATGTATACAAATTGACGCCAGATATGCAAAAAGAAGAACGTATAATGTTAAGACTGCGAACGAAAGACGGGCTGAACCTAAATGAATATGAGAGAGATTTTAAAGAAAATTTGGTTCAGAAAAAAAAGAGTGAAATATTTTCACTCATAAAAAACAAATTTCTAGTATTAGATGCCAACTATAATTTGAAAGCAACAGAGGCTGGTTTTTTGGTGCTTAATGAAATTATTAGGCAATTAGTTTGATGAAACAAAAGGGTAACCTTTTGTTTTTTTATTTATAATTTGATTTGTAACGCGCTCTTCTAGAGAGTGTGGGTTTTTTATAATTTCACATTCAATTTTATAGTTAGGTTTGATCTTTTTATAAAATGGAGACTTTGTATTTATAGTGGATTGGTATGATAATTGCACTTTGAATCTATCAGCATCAGTAATTCTAGATAATTTGCCAAAAGAAAAATACTCATTATAATTATTTTTATCAACACGTGTATAAATATTCAATTTTTTATTATATTTTAAAGTTTTATATTTACAATTTGCGTATTTATCAAATGATACATAGTTTGTTAAATATGGGTTTCGCTGTTTAAACATTTCAAACATAGCTTCAAATTCTTGCTGGGGAAGTATTATAGAATTAATATACGATAACTGATTTGTTACTGTGAGATAGTTAATTCTTTTTTCCAATTCTGATGCGGTAAGATGATTGCTAAATGTTATATATTTTGGTAAATTAACGGCGTTCAGCAACGCAAGTTTTGTTTCATTTTCTGCAAAACAGCAATTGAAAACAGCAAAAATATTAAAAATTGTGGCAAAATTATCGTATTTTTGCAGAAAATTTAAATTTTGTAAGATGTCTTTCAGGGTTGTTTTTAGTATGTTTGTATTTATTAGTAGATCTAATAAATCGGTGGAATAATGGTCTTTGATCTGTTTAGAAATAAAATCTATTTTATCTATTAGTGTTTTTTCATCTATACTGAAGATATCGGTTTTTGACGCTATTAATAAAATATTTTTATGTGAAAAATTGTATTTTGATATTAGCGTGTCAGTTATTTTAATAATTGTGTTCATTTTATGCATTAGCAGTGTTGGCATATTTAGTACTGCACATTTCATCTCATTATTATTAACATGAAAAATGTTTGCCAGTGTTCGTATTTGTTTATTTAGTTGTGCAAAATCAAAATTAGCAAAAGCAGGGGTGTTGAAAATAATAGTCTTTGCTTTATCATTGTCGCAGTCAAGTTCCTGCATTATTCTTTTGCACGCAAAATCCAGTTCTCCAATTGAAGAACTGTAGAAGTTAGATAAACAAGAATTATTTTGTTTATCAAAATAATATTCTAGCAAAATGTCATAATATTCTTTTGTTTTCATCTTCTAATTTTTATCTTTTGTGTAAATTTTAAACGTGTTTGTTATGTGTAAAATAGAAAATAGCCTTTAGGGCTATTTTTCTGGTATAAAGTTTTCAAATATTATATTGTCGACATATGGTTTAACTCGCTCATATTCGTCAATATCTCTTACAACCCATGCAATTATTGGTAAATTGCTATACTTCCTTATGAATCTATTGGGAATATTTTCTGTTTGGTATGCAATAAAGTTTGGCTCAGATAATTTGTTGAATAGCATTCGTTTTAATTTATACTTTTTTACAAATCCGATTTCTTCATTTTTGAAAAATGATGATAACTGTCCGCGCTTGATATTTGGAGCATTGTTCTTAAACCATTCCAAAGAATATGGATTGAATGATTGAATCGCAAATTCACCTTTATAAGTTGATAATATATTGAACACATTTTTTTCTAGTCCAATTTTATTCATGTTTTTTATTTCTATTAGTAGAGGAGTCCTGCCATCTACGAGTTTTAATGTCTCTTCTAGTGTTGGGATGTGTTCATTAGATTTGCCTAGCTTAAGATCTTTGATATCTTCATAGCTTACTTGTGACACATATCCGTTGGCACCGGTCATGCGCCCCAGTTTCTCATCATGGAATACAATAATCGTACCATCGCTGAGAGCACGTACTTCGATTGCGATAGCAAATCCATTATCAATAGCATTTTTAAACGCGCCAAGCGACAATTCTGGATATTCTGCGTCATGTAAACCTCTATAAGCAATAGGTGTCTTTACAAGCCAAGATTCAAATATATTCATAAACACTCCTTATTATCATCTATAGTAAAATAGTGCAGATACTACACCTAACATAAACTATTATAGCACATTATTAAATAGTTTCCTAATAATTTTTTAATAAATTTTAAAAAAGGTATTGCAAAACCAGTTAAAAAGTGGTAATATAATGCCACGGAGCAAAGTCCCCCAAAAATTTTGCGTCCTATATTATACGCAGAGAAGCATCACGAAAGTGGTGCTTTTCTGTTTTTATTTTTTTAATCTTTTTTAAAAACATATTCCATTTTATGCTTTTATGTGCTAAAATAGTAGTGAGGTAAAACTAAATGGATATTACTGTGCCTTTTTTGATATTTATAATTATAGTATCTTGCATTTTGTTGTATAAAGTAGCAGGCATTAATCCTATGCATTGGCGCATAAAGAAGACTTCACAGAAAAAAGAAGTAAAGAAGGAAGAGCCAAAGCCAGAAGTGACTACTAAGAAATCTTTTATAAAAAGAAAACAGGTAGCCAAGAAAACGGCAGAAGAAACTGAAAAACCAGAGTTGACAAATAAACCAAGTGAAGGAGCTGTGGTTACGCCAGTTTTTGAAAGTGTAGTAATAGATCAAAAATTAAAAGATGAAATAACAAATGCTGATAAGATAAGTGATAAGTCTAATGATTATCTTGCAGATGTGAAACCGATAGAAAAGCCCAATATGCCAGGTGTGCGTAATATTGGTGGGGATTCTACTATGAATGTGCCAGCATTTGGAGATGTAAAGACTTATAATACTAGCACATTTTTAAAAAATCCAAATGTGAAACCAAATATGACATCTAAAGAGGTAGAAAGAGCTTTGTTTGGTGGTAAACAGCGAGAACCAAAGATGCCACCTATGTCGTCAATATTTGATACAAGGCGTGGAATAGAAAATAAAAATCCATTTAGTAAACCGATGTTTCCAACTTCACCGCTAGATAATAAATTTGTAGATTTTAATGATGATGATGAATTTGATGATTTTTTCTCGCCAAATATCGGTGCAAACAAGCCAAAGGTTAATGAAGAGGAATATTTTGAAAAGAAGGTGGTGGGTGAAAAAATAGCGACTACCGTTTCAAAGAAAAAAGATAAATACTGGATTTAGATTTGAATATTAAATAAAAAAGAGAGTTGATTTGGTCAACTCTCTTTTTATTTTCTTTATTTTATACAAAACCGCCTTTTTGTCTATCGCCATCTGCAGTTGAAATCTTCTTTGCTTTTACTTTCTTTTTAGCCTTTGGCATCTTCTTTATAAAGATCATTACCATTGCTACAATTAGTGTGCCTACAAGGGCTAGGGAAGAGAATACCACAAAGAATATCATAACGGCATCAGTCTTATTTTCTTTATCTTTCGTAGATGAGTTTTGAGAGGCTGTGTTAGATAGGTCGACAAATTGCGCATTTCCACCATTGATTTCATTTGACTTTTGTGCATTCTTGTATTCTTTCTTATTGCTGTCTTGATAAGCTATTTTTCCAATAAATACATATCCTGATGAACTTGCTTCATTATTGCCAAATGCAATATCCATTGTAATACTATTAGGGGCAGTGGTGCCTGTTTTTATGTACGCAACATATTCTTTATAATCATTGTTTTCATTGTCTGTATAGCCTGCTGTATTAATGTTTTCAAAGTGTATTGTCATTGGATTATCTTCATCGGCTTTTCCGGTTTCTTTTATAACAATATCTAAACCTTTACCTTCTTCAATATCCTTTGTTTTTAGCCATATTGAAACTTTGTAATATGTGTTTGCAGACAAAGTTTTTCCAAAGACTTGACTAACTTTTGTAAATTCGGCAGCGCTTGAATTATAAAGTACTAATACATTGTTTGTCTTACTTGCAGGGAAATCTAATTTTGCGATATCAGCAAATATAGTTCCTGCAAAGGTGTCTGTAGTGTCAATAACACCAACAATACCAGTGCTGTCTGTAGATGTTGTATAAGTATAACTGCTGTACAACTTATTAGAACTATTTGTGTAATTGTAAGTTATAAAACTAAAATTTTCTTCGCTTGCATCAACATACATGTAATGATTAGTTTTTTGTTCTGCTATGGAAATTGGAGTAGTGGCGTCATCTATATTCTTTTGTGATTTCTCTTTGAATAATGCTTCATTAATTGACTTATAGGTTAAATTTTTAAAGAAGCATGTATTCGTTGCATCTGCCACGCCAAATTCTAGACTGACTGGTTGAGAAGATGAAGACGTTTTTATGTAATATGTATAGGTTGTCCAACTATCTGTAGAAATTATATCTGATAAGTTTGCAACTACTATATCATCAAAATATAACTTGCTGTATACAGAACCTGTAAATGCATTATCTGTGTAAACATCAAATGTTATAATGTAATAACTATTGCTGTTTAATGTAATATTGCCTGTTTTATAGCCATAATTCTCGGTAGATGATGCATATATAGCAAGTACATTTAAGTTTTCGGCTCCTGGGTTGTTGACATTGCCAATTTCTGCTTTTGCGTTGTTGTATAATGCGTTGGTAGGAACAATTCCAGATGCACTGTTTATGCCATTTAGAGTGCCTATTTGAGTTAAGCCAGAAGGTTTGATAGGGTACTTGGTATTACCAGCATTGTCATAATCTACTGTTGTGTAATTGTTAAAGTTGCCATTTGCAATTGTGTCTGTAGCAAGTAAAGTTTCGCCATCTTTATTGGTGCCAAGGTCAAAAATGTTTGTCTGATCTGATATTCCTTCATAATTAATTCTAGTTAGTTCAATATTCGATACATATATGGTGCTACCTGAATTAACAGCAAATTGTAGTGAAACTTCATTATTAGAAGAGATAGGAGAGCCTTTAATGTAGAATACATATTCGACCCAGTCATTTGTAATATCTAATGTAGTAGAGTATGGATTAGCGTAAACACTTGTTTCCTTTACTGTACCAGATGGGTGAGCTCCTGTGTGTTGATTAGCCACTAAATTAATGCTCATTGCAGATTTGGTATCTCCTTTAAAAGAATTGGTCTTTGCATATAGACTTAACCTATAGTATGCAAATTGTTCAATTGTAAAATTTGGAGAAACTGCAGTCAAAATTTTATCGGCATTGCTGTTTTTTAGTTTTAGTATGTAATTATTTGCTTTTGTTGAGTTATAACTGAACGTAACATCACTAGGTGTAGCCGTCAAGTAGAAAGTTTTGTCCTCAGCATCCACATCATCATAGGTGTATACGGTTAATGCATAGTCTGTCGTGTAATATTTACTACCAGATATTTGAGTCAAAGCCATCTCAGAGTTGTTAACTTTTGCAAAATACCTCGTGGTCACAACACCAAGATATTCAATATTATTATTGTCGTAATATTTGTTATCCTCTTTGAGGGTAAGTTGATGATCTCCATCGTCATAATATTTGGTTATCAATTCAAATGGAACTTCATGTATATATTGTTCATTTTCATAATCAAAATATAGTCTGTTATTGTCAATATACATAACTGTTCTATTTAATCCATGACCATCAACATCTTCATAAATAGAGTATGTATTTAACTTCAACACTGGTACGGTATTACCTGTATAGTGATTAGTGTATTCTATTAATTCTTCGTATTCATGAACAAGTGATAGCGAAAGATCCGTAGCATTTTCTGTTTCTTTTACTTTCCAAGACCAATCTTCCGTGTTTATTGGAGTGTAAGCACCGTTAAATAGTGTGTTGTTATTTAAACCAGTTGGTGTGACGATTGCTTTTGCAGATATATGATAACATCCTTCTTGACCATTTTTTGACATATATTCAGTAGGTGATACTTTGTAAATAGAAATATTGTCAAATTCTACATTGCCAGTTGTTGTAGATTCTTTTGTGCCAAGCCACAATTCCAAACTAAGATATTCATCTGTGTTATGACCTGTTTCAAAGTAAATTAGAACAGTTTGTTTTTCGCCATTTGTGTTGGTAGATAAACAAGTGTATTTATTACTGCCTGTTAGATACACTGAAGCTGTAGCAGTAACAGTTGTAGTGATGTCTACAGTAATGCGATAGTAACTGCCCTGTAAAAAAGTAGAGGTTTGATTTTGTCTAATACCAAACTTCGCGTCAGAATCAGCACCAATTTTTAATGACTTAGCTTCATTGTCTGTAATAGACACTGTAACAGCATCTGAATATTCTGCGTCTGGCGCAACAACCCAACCATCAGGTAGAGTAATATTGTATCCATCTACTGTGGTGGTGTTTTCTGTGCTTTGAAAACTGCCATTTACTATTTGCACAGATTCTGGTATATATGCTGCGAGTACTTCGCAAGTGGCTTTTATAGGTAAGCCGATAATTCCCATTGCCAATATAAGAGCAAGTGAGATTGAAATAATGATAGATTTTAAAGATTTTTGTTTATTCATAAATGCCCCTTTTTAATTGTTATACGTATATTTTAGTATATTTAGAGATTAAAATCAATTATTTTTAACAACTTTTGTATTTATTTTTACCAAATATTAATAATTTTAGTGTGAAAAAGTTGTTTTATGGGGCTTTTATATGCTTATGTGGCGCATGTGTTGGGTTTATAAATGGGTTTATGGGTGCTGGCGGTGGAATTTTACTAGTGCCTATACTTAGCAAAATTTGTGGACTTGAAACAAAAACAGCACACGCTACGACAGTGCTTATTATTTTACCAATCTGTTTTATTAGTGGTTTATTCTATGCTATAAATGGTGTATTAGACATTGAAATTATTATAGCGGTAGGTGTTGGTGCGATAGTTGGTGGAATTTTCGGTACTTTTGCATTAAAGAAATTAAAGTCTGATGTCATAGATTTGTTATTTTATGTAATAATGATAGTGGCTGGAATACGTATGCTGTTTTAGTATGAGGTGCGTGTATGAATATATTTTGGTTAATTATTATAGGTGTATTTTCGGGGATTGTTGCAGGGATGGGGATGGGAGGAGGAACTCTATTGATTCCTATGCTAACAATTTTTTTCAATGTAGAACAACAGGTTGCACAGGGGGCCAATCTATTGGTTTTTGTGCCTCTCGGTATAGTGGCTAGTATAATATACATAAAAAGTGGTCTGGTGAATTTTAAATACTTTTTATTGGTAGTTATACCAGCGGTATCAGTGGCATTACTTGGAGCGCTTGTGTCAACCAATATAAATCAAGCAGCGTTAAGGTTTATTTTTGCAATATTTGTTTTAGGCTTGGGTGTCTTACAACTGGTTTTGTGGGTAGTAAAAAAAATAAAAAAACCAAACACATAAAAACTAAGAGTGAAAATCGTTTTACTTTTTTCTTTTTATTTGTTATTATATATAAAGTAAAAAGGGGAAAGTATGTTTGGTGGTGTTACTTTTAACAAGAAACAGGAAGAATCGTTCGCAAATAATTTGTTAGAATTTAGCGACCCTTCCACTATAGATTTGCCATTAATCTATAAAAAATTGCAGAAGAACCATATTCTGATTAAGGTGGGAGATAAGGTAAAGAGGGGAACTCTGGTTTCTAAGTCTGCAAGTGCAAGTGCGGTAAATATTTATTCGCCTATTTCGGGTACAGTATTGGATATTGTAGAGAAGTGTGATGAAAATGGAGACACACTTCCTTTTGCGCGTATTGAAAATGACGGAACTAACGATTCTATTAAGTTGCCAAATATGAGTGTAGTAGATCAAATAAGAATAATAAAGAGAATGAGTGATGCTGGTTTGGTAGATAAGTTTACGAAGGATCCTACACATTTAAAATACCTTTCACAAATGGATAGAAGATTGGAGAATTTAATAATTAATTGCGTTGAAGAAGAGCCTATAGTTAATACAAAACACTACCTTATGACAAGTCATATTGAAGAGGTTCTCAAGGGGGTTTCGTATTTCGCACTAGCGGGTGATGTGAAAAACATATACTTCATTTTTTCGCAAAAAGACACTGGAATTAGTGCAAATTTACAAAAATATCAAGAAATTTTATCAAAATGGTCTACAAAAACTATTTTTGCCTCGGATAAATATCCTGCTGACAACTTTAAAATACAAATGCAATTAGCTACAAATAAAATATTAAAAGTTGGTGAAGTAACCACAAATTTTGGTACGGTTATAGAAGACCCAATGTCATGTTTTGCATTGTTTAATGCAATTGATAACAATCAACCATTAATGGAAACATATATGACGCTATACGGCGTGGATAGTGATAAAAATGGTATTGTATTAGTTAAAAATGGAACTATAGTAGAACATTATCTATATGATATCTACGCTGATAAGTTGGAGGGATTCGTAAAACAGATAGTGGTAAATAGTATGATGAGTGGCTGTGCTGTTTCGAATGCACAGTTGAGCATAGATATCTCAATGAATGCTATTATGTTTCTCAGCGAAGAGCAAAGTAAACAAGAAGTGGAATTACCATGCATTTACTGCAATAAATGTGCCAATGTGTGCCCAATGAAATTAATGCCTATGTGGATAGATAAGGCACTTTCCAATAACAATGTAAATTCAGCAATAAACCAAGGTGCGATGACTTGCATAAATTGTGGTTGTTGCTCGTATGTGTGTCCAGTTCGTAGAAGAATAACGCAGAGAATTTCTGTAATGAGAAAAGATTTACAGGAGAAAAAATATGAATAAACTAAATGTTTCATTTGCCCCATTTAAAAGGCAACCTAATTTCATATACATAGGCAGTTTATTGTGGATTTTTGCTCTGTTGCCAGCGTGCGTGTGTGGGTTGTTGTTTCTAGATGTTGACGCAATCATCACTTTTGCGGCGGCGATTTTGACTTATCTTGTGCTAGAGTCAGTGTATATTTTGATATTAAAGCAGCCATTTATGGTGTGTTTTTTGCGAGCGATACCTTATGGCTTGATATTAGGTATGCTTATGCCTCCTCATGTAAGTATTTATGTGCCAATACTCTGTGCAGTTTTTGCATTCCTAGTAAAGGTGTTTTTTGGAGATGACAATGGCGTGATTGTTAATAAGATTGCAGTCGGAGTTGTTATTGCTTTGACAGTGATTGGGTATACAGTATTTAATGCAGGTATGATATCTGCGACGCCGGCGGAAGCACTTCGAGGAGGGGAACTGCCTGCACAAGCATTAGTAGACTTATTTTTGGGTAATAAGATTTCTGGTTTTATAGGTAGTGCTTGTATACTGTGCATTTTATTTGGTGGATTATTACTAATGATAAGTAGACAGGTAAATTTTAGAGTGCCATTAATGAGTGTAATATTTTTCTCGCTGGTTGTTTTAATTGTTGAAGGGTATGAATTTATTTTGCCGGAATTGATGAGTGGGGCTGTGTTATTTGTGTTTTTCTTTATGGCCACAGATTATTTTACGTGTCCTAATAATGGTATTGGTGGCTATATGTATGGTATAGTTCTTGGGGCGGTATCGGCGCTATTTAAAATAAAATTCGTCTTCCTAGGCGAATATACGATTCTGTTTGCATTACTTATATGTAACTTGTTTGTGGCGATGTTCGATAAGTTCCAGCCAAAGTATTTTGGGGAGGTAAGATAGATGCCTAAGTTTCCTTTTAACTATTGTTTGTTTTTAGCGATGTTATTGTGTTCAATGAGCGCATTTGGTTTGGATTTAAAACAGTCGTTAGTTGTTTCACTGATTATATTTGCCGTCAGTTTTTCCGTTTTTATTGTCATATTTATTGTGCAACAGACAACTAGTTCCCAAGTTATGTCTATTCTATACTTAATACTTTCTACATCAATATTTATATTGTTAAAAATGGTTCTGAAAACACATTTTGTAGAGATATATAGTGTTATAACTTTTAATTTTGACTTCATTCTAATTCCAATATTATTGTGTGGCGTTTTAATTGGGTACATAATTGATGATAAAAATGATGTGCCACTATTTAAGCAGTTGATTACGTGCTTTGGCATATTTGCACTCAATGTGATATCTTTTAGTGTGTTGGGATTAATCAGAGAAGTTTTGTCTGCTGGAAGTGTATGGGGTAATAAAGTATTTAATTACTCAAACCATTTCTTCGCAAGTCCTGCATTTTCGTTTTTATATATTGCCATTGTATTTGGTGTAATAAATACACTATTAGTGCGTAGCAAAAAGGTAAAAAATAGATATAGGCTTTACGTAGACAGAATGCATGAAGATTTAGAGGATGGGAGGTATTTTAAATGACAGTTGAGCAAGTTGTTGTTATATTACTTACCTCGATTTTAGTAAATAATGTCGTCACATATTTTGGATTTGGCAATGTGGCGATGGGGGACAGTATAAAGAGTTTTCGTTTTACGTACATTTCATGTATTATATTTACAGTAGGTTTGCTTTTTTCCGCATTTGCAAATTACGCTATTAATCAGTATTTCTTTGTAAAATTCAATATGACGGATTTTTCAGTGTTAGGTCATTTAGCCATTGCAGTTAGTTGCGTGTTCTTTGGAGGGTTAATAGTATACAAAAAATCGCCAAACACGTTTTTTTTGTTAAAAGATAATACGTATATCATTACATTTACCGCGATGATAGTGGGTGCATCTATATTTGTTTGTGCTGAGGCTAATGGCTGGTTAGAGTTGTTATTATACTGGGTTGGAATGAGTATCGGATATACGTTAATTACATGTATTTTGCATAGTTTTAGTGGATATTCTAGAAGAAATCCTTATGGATTTACTATGTACATATTTAACATGTTAACAATAGCGATTATTTCAATAATAGCAATGAATTTCATGGCGTTGTTGTAGGAGGAGATATGCAGTTTGATATAAAAATTTTGTTTATATTTATTGCTGTTACTATGGTCTTTGTGATATTGGCAATTATTGCTCACAAAGCATTTCATAATTCTGATAAAAATGCAGATAATGAGTTTATTCAAAATCACGTGCCAAAGCTAAAGGATTGTGGAAAATGTGGCTGTAATACGTGTGAAAAGTTTGTTGATAAAGTAAGACGCAAAAAGATTAGTATATACAAATGCCCTTACACATCTATAGAAAACAAAAAAGACGTATCTAAATATTTTCAGAAAAGCGATGTTGTGGAAAGGGACCGTGTTGCAGTCGTAAAATGTAAAGGGGGAGATCGTTGCGAAGATAAATTCAATTATACTGGCGTGGCTAGTTGTGCTGCCTTAAATAAAGTGGACAATGGCAATAAGGGTTGCCCATTTGCTTGTCTAGGTTGCGGTGATTGTGTAAAAGTTTGTCCTGCTGATGCCATTTTCATAAATAAAAGGGGGGTGGCTGAAGTTGATGCTTTGAGATGTACGGGTTGTGAAAATTGCGTTGGTGTCTGCCCAAATCATTTAATTGGTATGGTGTCTGCTAAACAAAAGGTTGCAAGTATATGTGTTACGCCAAATTATAGTGATAAGTGTGAGGTTGGTTGCAATGGCTGTGGGCTGTGTATAGCAAACTGTCCAACTGGTGCGATTTCGCAAAATAATGGTAAAATAGAAATAAATTACACTAAGTGTAATGGGTGTATGAATTGTGTTAGGGTGTGTCCAAATCATACTATTTCAAGAATTTAAAAAAATGTATAGACAAAAGAAACAAAATCGTTTATAATATACGAAATAGGAGTTGCTTATGGAAAAAGTTGCGGTAATTGAATTGAGTTTACACTATGCAAAATTAAACATTTTATCTGTTAGTGAAAGCAATTACTTTATTATCACTGATAGTAAAAAGGATGATTTTAGGTTTGAACTCGAAAAAGAAAATGAGGGCTTTTTGAAGAAGCCTGAAATTGATGCTATGGTCAGCGTTCTAAAGGATTATAGAAAAATTTGCGAAATAAATAATGTGACCAAAACATTTGCAATAGGCAATTTCGTAAATGATAATAAATGCAAAAATCTGGGTTCATTTATTGATGAAGTATTTTCTCAATGTGGGTTCAAATTTGTGTTGTTGTCAGATTTTGAACAGAATCAATATTTATACACTGGTGTCATAAACTCAATGGATATTCCAAAAGCCGTGATTATTGAGGTTGATCAAGATAAAATTCATCTCATTCAATATAACCGACGAGTAATGACGAATAATAGTGTGGTATACACAGGGCCGCTTGACATTTTGGCACGTAATCCATTTGATGATTCAGAGTCTACCGAAGAACATATGAATAAGTTGGCAGAGCAGTTTAATAAAGAGATTGCTGATTTATCTTGGTTAAATAACATAGATGAAGAGTATGATGTAATTATCACTGGTGATTATGCAATTGATTTATGTGAGATGGTGCGTAAATATAATAAGCATCCATTTGATTTCAATAATAATTATGTTTGTAAGAGAGAAGATGTTAAGTTTATACGTGATCAGTTGAATGGAATTGATTTAAATAAAAATAAGCGGTTAAAAGGTGTTGGCGAAGATCGTGCAGATGTATTTGCTGTAAGTGTAATGATGCTGGATGTGATATTTGAAAAAACGGGCAAGTCTGAATTGCATGTGTCTACGGCGTCAGTTGCTCGTGGTATGTTGTTTAATCAAATTATACCGGAAACCTTAGAAAAACCATTGGCTGATGTTCTGGGGTATAGTCTTGTGGCGCAAACTTCAT
>Ga0265299_10004329_pt1 | contig 13474 bp, 10 predicted proteins | sample AusTroGonzalo_MG_4_FD_193485 | JGI IMG/M metagenome (GOLD analysis project Ga0265299, IMG submission 193485) | Bovine rumen microbial communities from tropical cattle in Woodstock, Queensland, Australia - Gonzalo_02 | ecosystem: Host-associated > Mammals > Digestive system > Stomach > Rumen ...
AGCCGCCGCCATTGCTGCGCAAGTCGAAGATGAGCGACGTGGCCCCCTGCTTCTTCAGGTCGACAAAGGCGCGTCGCACGTTCTTGGCGCAACCCTCGGTAAACTGATTCAAATTGATATAGCCGACATTGCCTTCCAGCAGACCGTAGTAGGGCAGTTCAGGCAGCTTGATGGTGCGTCGCGTAATCTTGAAGTCCATCTTCTTGCCTGTTGTCGGCCGCTGGATTTTCAATACGAAATTGGTGCCTGCATCACCGCGCAAACGACTGCTGACGTAGCTGACGTCCTTGTCTATCATCGTCGAGTCGTCGATGCTCAGGATAATATCGCCTTTCTTCAGTCCCACCTCGGCAGCAGGCATTCCCTCGTAAGGCTCGTCGACAACCACCCGCTTCAGCTTCTGGTGGTAGCGTATCAGCGCCCCGATGCCTGCATACTTGCCGGTGAGCATCATCTTCAGGTTCTTCGTCTCGCTCTCAGGATAATACTCCGTATAGGGATCCAGCGAGCGCAGCATCGCCTTGATGCCCGTGCCCACCACCTCGTTAGGATTCAGGGTGTCTACGTAGAGCAAGTCCAGGTTCTTGTACACTTGGTTAAAGATGTCCAAGTTCTTGGCAACATCCAAGTTATGATTCTTGGCCGAGCCCGATGGCCGGCTTTCCTGATTCTGACCCTGTGCCAGCAACGGCAGCAGCAGTGTCAGCACAATCATGCAATATCTTTTCATTGTGTCTGTCCTTTCGTTTTTCGTGTTAATGGATGATCACCTTGTCGCCGTTGGTAATGTAAAGACCATAGCGCTGCGGACGGGTGTCGAGACGCATGCCCTGCAGGTTATACCAGTGGGTATCGCGGTCAATACGGAGGACGTTAACATCGCCGATGCCTGCCGGAACTTGAAGGAAGTTTTTCAGCTCCTGCATGGCGGGCATCACCTTTCCTTCGCCCCAGATGCTGCTCTCGGTGTCGTTGAACAGGCTGCAGTTGTACCAGCCACTGGGAGTGACGGCGTTCTGCCAGTTGATGCCATTCTCGCACGCCTCAAGGAACCACCAATAGAGGCCAATGACACGTGGGTGCTCTCGCAGTTTGGCTATCAAATCGCGGGTAAAAGCTTGTTGACCTTGCGGTGAAATGGGCCATTGTGAGGCGAGATTGTACTCTACGTTGGCAGGCTGCCAGGCGTAATAGTAGCCCGTCTCGACAATCATGATATCCTTGTCGTACTGCTGGGCCTCGTTCAGCGCCATTTCCAACTGTGTCAGTGAACCATGATAATAGGGATAGTAACTCAGGCCAATGATGTCGTAGTCGACAGAGGCCTGCCGCATGCGGTCGAAAAAATCCTTCAGCACGGTCACCCTTGGCACGCGCTCGCTGTGGAGGATGATCTTAGCCTGCGGACACACTTCACGGCAAGCTTCGCCCGCCTTCTTTAGCAGTCCGACAAAGCGGTTCCAGTTAGCCGCACTGCTATTGGTAAAGCACTGGTTCTGGGTAGTGCCGCTGCTTCCCCACATCATGCCGTAGCTGATTTCATTTCCTGTCTGTATGAAGTCGGGCGTAGCGCCGGCGTCCACCATCTGCTGCAGACAGTCGCGGGTATACTCGTATAGCTTCGTCTGCAGTTGGGCGTCGTTGAGCGACTGCCAGGCCGAAGGTGTCCACTGTTGCTTGGGGTCAGCCCATGTGTCGCTATAGTGGAAGTCGAGCATTAGTGAAAAGCCAGCATCCTTAATACGCTTGCCCAAAGCCTTCACATAGTCCAAATCCTGCCGTGCACCCTGGTCACGCTCAGCCTGTGGAGCTTTCGAAGGGTCGACGAAAAGGCGTACGCGCAGACTGTTGAGTCCTTGCTGTCGAAGGTATCCAAGCATGTCGGGAATCTGGTGGTAGTCGGCGTCGTAATAACGTGCCCCACGGGCTTCGTAATCGGGCAATAGCGAGATGTCGCCACCAACATAACGCTGCTGGGCGTGAGCGGCAAGTGCAAACGATGCAAAGATAACAGCCAATAATTGTTTCATCATACGTGGTTTGTTTCTGTCGGCAAAAGTACACATTTTTTCTGAAACAGCAAAGAATGACCTCACTTTTTTAGCAAAGAAGTAGCGTTACACATAATAACAGTGGCCTTTTTTCGTTATTGCTTTATAAACAAGAACCTCCATTCACAAAAGCAATGAAAACAAAACAATTGTTATGCGGTTGTCTGCTATGCTGTGCCGTAGCAATCTATACCGCCTGTACTTCAAAGCAGGCACCGGCACAGGATTCCACAACTGACGCCGTAGAGACCACCCAGGATGGCGATGCCGCCGAAGGCCCACAATATGTTGACTTCGAAATGCCTTCGCCCTATGGCTCCCCCATTCGTGTGAGCGACTATGTCGATAAAAACAAGTACACGCTCATCGACTTCTGGGCCTCTTGGTGCGCCCCCTGCCGAGGCGAGATGCCCACCGTGGTCAAAGCCTATCAGGACTACCACGGTAAAGGTCTCGAAATTATCGGTGTATCGCTCGACAACGACCACGATGCATGGGTGGCCGCCATCGAAGCACTCGGCATGTCGTGGCCACAGATGAGCGACCTGAAAGGTTGGGAATGCGAGGGTGCCAAGATCTACAACGTGCGCTCGATTCCCGCCAACGTGCTTGTCGACCAACAGGGCAATATCATTGCCACGGACCTGCGCGGCAGCGAACTGCTCGACAAGATGGCCGAGCTGATGAATTAACTACACAATAGGTAGCGAAATACCATTGATTTTCTGATAGACGTCGAGGGCATAGACATCGGTCATGCCCGAGATGTAGTCGATGACTGCCATAACACGAGTCTCGAGGTCGGGACTGTTGATGGCATACTGACTGCTGACGCGGCCTATCAGTTGTTGCGAGTAGTAACGTTCGGGGTGCATAATAGCCTCCGTCATCTGCTGCATCAGCGTTTCCATAATCTTATAACCCGACAGTTCGACGTCGAGCACGACTTTACTCCGATAGATTCGCTGTTTCGACAGCTTGGCACAACGCTGGTAAGCCTCTGCCTGCAAGGTCGAGATGTGGTCAATCAAACTGCCCATGAAAGTTCCAGAGAGGATAGACTCCTCATTGTCGGTAAAGGCTTTGACGCACTCGTTCTCCAGTTTACCGATGACGCAAGCACGCAGATAGACCACCTTTTCATTATCATCGGTCAGTCCCTCGTCCTCGATGCGTCGTAAAATGTAATTTTTCGTGGTTTCATCGAAGAAATCGAGCAATAGCGAAGAGACCTCCTCATAGCTGAGAATCTTGAGTTTATAGGCATCTTCAAGGTCCATAATCTCGTAGCAGATGTCGTCGGCCGCTTCGACGAGATAGACCAGCGGATGACGCACATAGCGCAGGGCCTCGCCAGGCTGTGAGATGCAGAAAACACCCAATTCATCGGCAATTCTCTGATACAGTTCCTTCTCGGAACAGAAGAACCCGAACTTCCCTTTCTTGGAAGCTGCCGACGAGGCATAGGGGTACTTCACAATGCTGGCCAGCGTGGAGTAAGTCATGACAAAGCCGCCCTGACGACGCCCCTCAAACTGATGGGTGAGCAAACGGAAAGCGTTAGCGTTACCCTCAAAGTGGGTGATGTCGTCCCAGAACTCATGGCTAACGAGCCGTTGGAGGTCACTACCAGGTCCCTCGGTAAAGAAAGTCTGTATTGCCTTCTCGCCTGAATGGCCGAAAGGCGGGTTTCCCAAGTCATGGGCCAGACAGGCTGTAGCTACAATTTGGCCGATTTCATCGAATAAAGTATCTTTCAGTTCTATGTGTACGGACGCCAATGCCCGGGCCACGTCATTGCCCAGCGACATTCCTACCGAAGCCACCTCGAGTGAGTGGGTCAGTCGGTTATGTACAAAGACGCTTCCGGGAAGTGGGAAAACCTGCGTCTTGTTCTGCAGACGTCGGAAAGGAGCCGAGAAAATCAGCCGGTCGTAGTCGCGCTTGAACTCCGTCCGATCGTCATGCCGTTCAGGGTGCCGGTGTTCCTGTCCCAGGCGTTTGTTGCTTATCAGTTGTTGCCAGTTCATCATTGCTTTTATCGTTATATGGCGGCAAAGTTACGAAAAGTTGAGAGCAAAACAAAAGAATTCATTCTTTTTTTTGCCGAAACGGAGTAACTTCGCCAATTTTTGGCAGAGTTACGAAAAAGCGGGCGAACTGCCAAATGTTCGCCCGCTTTTTCATAGTCGTTATGTGCTGTAGCTAAATTTTCTTGAACTGGCGGGTGGTGGTGTTTCCGTAGGCAACGTTATTATCATAAGTGTACGACACATATGTCTCACCCGATACTGGGTCATAGTTATATACGGGTTTCAGCAAGCGCAACTGCATTTGGGTCTTGGCGTCATTGACAAGACACTCCCACACTTCGTTGCCCTCGCCATTCTCAATATAGTCAGACCAAGAGTCATAATAGGTTTGCCAATTGATAATGGGACTAACAGATCCAGCACTTCCCTCACTCTTCCACTCAGTCCAATCGCTTTGCCACGTTTTCTGGCGAACGCGCCTAAAGTAGAGACGCAGCGTAGAGCCATTCAACTTGTACTGCCCTTCCACCTGAAAGCGCCATGCATCATCCCAGGAGCCGTCTTCCACAGTACCCTCTTCAAGGGTGAAATCGGCTATTTTGCCCGACGTGCTATTTCCCATGAAATTAAGGTCAATGCGTATGGTACCCATGTCGTCCTCCTGCTCGTATTCATAACGCCAGATGCCCTGAACCTTGGCTATGTTGTTCGTGCCGATATCTCCACCGAAAGTTTCCTCTATATTGACGTTTTGACTATAGGGCTGAGTCACCTCACCGTCGGCCGTTTTACCTTTAACGAGCAATTTCATCGTTCCCGGTGAATCGGTTCCGAAAGTTACTGGAATGGAGTAGTTCTTGGTTGTGGCACGTGTCACTGAGGCGGCATTGACCTCGACATAGCCCATCTTCCCCTCAACGCCTACATAGAATCGGTCGTATGTCACTTCAGAAACAATATTGATGATGCTGGTTTCGCCAGCCTTTGCCTGACTGCTAATGCTGATGCCGGTTATCTTGTCACTACTAGTTGAAGAAGGCATGGCAGTACTATGGTAATTACCATTCTGAATGGTAAAACACTGCTCGCCAAATTCTTTTTGACTGATGCCTGCTGACGGTTCGTCATCATCGTCGCCACAGGCGGTAAGAGAAAATGCTGTTGTCAAAGCCATGGCTATCATGGCCATCCATTTCATCGATTCTTTTTTCATACAATCATTACGTTTAAAAATTACTTCGCAAAGATAAGAAAAAGAAAGAACGAAGGACTTACAATTTAAGGAAATCTACTAACATATTATGAATTGTCAGTCGATTTTGCCCGCCACTCACTGGGTGTCATACCCGTAAAGGTCTTAAAGGTACGGAAAAAGGACGTCTCGTTAGCAAAGCCTGAAGAGGCCCATACTTCAGAAATTTTCTTGTTGGGATTATAGCTCAGTAGTTGCTTGGCGAACTCCACACGGTAACCATTCACAAACTGGCTAAACGCACAACCTTTCAGCGAGTTAATAGTAGCTGAGATATAGGTGCTGTTCGTGCCGAGTTTCGCTGCCACGTCGGCCACTTTCAACTCGTTGTTTAAGAATAAATGCTCTTCTTCCATCAGTTGGCAGATGCGCTTCATTAAAGCATCGTCAATGGGAGCAGTATCGATGGAACCGGCAATTTCTGCGTTTTTAGTAATGGTATTCCTATTTCGCTGCCGCAAGTATACGATGGCCAAACCACCCCCACAGAGGATCAACGCTGCCACCAACAGCCACATCCACAGTGTCATGACCTGTCTGGGAGCAGCAGCATGGTTGCCCAAGTGTAACAATAACGCAGTAGCAAGCGGCTCATAATTGTTGTCACGTGTACCGCCGATGATTATTAGGTCGCCTTCATCCGTCAGTACTGGCATTGCAAAACCAACATTTGGCAAAGGGTCGGTATAATAGAGTGACAATGGCGCAGCTTCAGATTCTTTGACATGGGCATAGTCAATACACAACACGTAAAGTCTGGAATAGTCCTTGTCGGTTCCAAAAAGATAGGCACGTCCATTCTGACGGTCGGCCAATATGACATGATGATAATAAACAGATCCCCATGAACTCTCCATGGGTACCGGGCATTTGGTGGGAAGAATTGAAAACTGCGTTCCTCTTACTTGTGCTACAGCCCATTGCCCGAGACTGTCTGTTACAGGAAACAGATACGAATAATCGTTTTTGGTTTTGTCACCGATAAAGCAAACTTCACTATAGAATGGCCATTGAATATGAGTGGGGCGCCATGTATCAAAGAGGGGTACACGAAAAGGTGTTCCTTTAAGACGGTCAACAATAATGCTGTCAATGGGGACTCCATGAAGATCGTAAGCACCAAACACAATGGCATCGTCCTTGGCGACACGAAAGACATAAGGGTAACTGCGTGCCTTTGATACCTCCTTTACATATTGGCACTGCCGACTTCCATCGTAGCACTCCATACAGTCATCATAATACCAGTTACCTGAAATGATGACTTTCCCGCTATCCAGTTCAACAGCCTCGGCCATGGCGCGTCTCTTCTCCAAACACCCAAATCCGGTGAAAACATGCGCAACGGGATCGTAACGTTCCATCGTAAAAGTCTGGCCGATACCCAAAGGCTGCTCATGACCGCCAGAAACAATAATATTACCCGATTCCATCGGAAGAAAGAATCCCTGGTCATGGGCGTAGACCGTGTTTAGCAGGTGCCACTTGCCATCACGGAAATATTCGGCAGTGGCTGTTGGCACAAAGCCTGAGGTATGGCCACCGATGACCGTTATCTCACCATTTGCACAAACCACAGCATGACCAGCTCGAGGAATATGGAGGTCAGGGAGCCTATCAACCTGCAACTTGATTTCAGGGCATAATAAAGTAGCTCTGCCAACTAACAGAGTGCTCTGTACCATTACCATGGTCAGACAGAAGCAGCGGGTAAAAAATGTCCAATTCATCATATTCGGCTGCAAAAATAATGAAAATAACCCATTTTTCGACTTTTTATAGAGAAAAATATGGTAGTTTCAGGATAATTCAGTAACTTTGCACGTTAAAAGACTCAGTATATGGAAATCAAAGTCGTCAATAAGGGCCATCAGCCCCTACCGCAGTATGCCACACCTCAGAGTGCCGGAATGGATTTGCGGGCTAATCTGGATGAGCCCATCACGCTGAAACCGATGGAACGCAGGCTGATTCCGACGGGACTGCACATCGCTCTGCCTGCCGGATATGAGGCGCAGGTGAGGCCACGTAGCGGACTGGCATTAAAGAAAGGTATCACGGTGCTGAACTCGCCGGGAACGATTGATGCCGACTATCGCGGTGAAATCGGCGTTTTGCTCATCAACCTTTCCCAGGAAACGTTTATCGTGAACGACGGCGAACGCATTGCCCAGATGATTATTGCCCGGCACGAACAGGGTGAATTCATAGCCGTGGAGGTGCTCGACGAGACCGAGCGCGGCGAAGGCGGCTATGGACATACGGGAACACATTGAAGATTGAAAAGGCGAATAGAAAATGGTTAGAGTATTAATATTGGGACTACTGTTGATGTGCGGGGCAAAGGCTTCGGCACAAGACCCCATTCAATCTGCCACCCTCGATGCTCAGTCTTCTTACGATGCTTTTTTCCTGGAAGCCATGATTCAGCGGCAGAAGGGTAATAGCGATGCTGCCTTTGACCTGCTGCGGCACTGTATTAAGCTGAATCCGCAGGCCGCCGAGGCATATTACTATCTGGCACAATACTACCAAATGCTCAGAAACGACAGCTTGGCTAACCGTTACTACCTGAAAGCAGTGGAACTGGAGCCTGACAATGCGACGTTCCTGGAAACGGTTGGACAGATGTATATCAGCCAGCAGGAATACGAAAAAGCCATCAGCGTCGTAGAACAGCTCTATCAGCAGGACAAGAGTCGAGAAGAGTTGCTGGAGATGCTGTTCAGCCTTTACCAAGAGACCGATAACACGACCAAGGCCATTGAGACCTTGGAGCGCATGGAAGCAGGCGAGGGCAAGAGCGAACGGCTGTCGTATGCCAAGAGTGATATTTACACCAAGATGGGCAACAAACGGGCTGCCATTGCCGAGATGAAGGCGCTGGCCGACCAGTACCCGAACGATCTGAACTACAAAGGGCTCTATGCTGACATGCTGCTCCGCAACGACGAAGAAGAGCAGGCACTGAAGATTTATCAGGACATTTTGGCCGAAGAGCCCGAAAACACCCGTGCTCAGGTGTCGCTACGCAGCTATTACCGAGTACAGGGTGAGACCGAGAAGGTGGACTCCATGACTGAGCTGATACTGCTGAATAAGAATACGACGAATGAACAGCGCATTCTCTTAATGCGCCAGATGGTGTCTGACAGTGAACGTGACGGTGGCGACAGCACAAAGGTGCTGGAGATGTTTCACAAGCTGTTGGCACAGCCCCAGCAGGGCGACGACATTGCCGTGTTGTGTGCCGCCTATATGGATTTGAAGAAAATGCCTCAGGATAGTGTACGAGCCATGTTGGAGACGGTACTCCGCATCGCCCCCGACAATGCTGCCGCCCGCCTGCAGTTGGTGAGTTTTGCCTGGGACCTCAAGGACCATGACGAGGTTATCGCACTGTGTCAGGAAGCCCGCCAATATAATCCCGAGGAGATGGCCTTTTACTATTATCAAGGCATGGCATACTACCAGCAGGACAACCACGACAAGGCGCTGGAGGCTTTCCAGAACGGCATCGGTGTCATCAACGAAGACAGTAATCCCGCCATCGTCAGCGACTTCTATGCCGTCATGGGCGATCTGCTGCACCAGAAAGGACTGACGCGTGAGGCTTTCGAGGCCTACGACTCCTGCCTGCAATGGAAGGAAGACAACATTATGTGTCTGAACAACTATGCCTATTTCCTGAGTGAACTGGGCGAGCAATTGAATAAGGCCGAGCAGATGAGCTACAAGACGGTGAAGGCAGAGCCCAAAAGTCCCACCTATCTTGACACCTACGCTTGGATACTTTTCATGCAGAAGCGGTACGCCGAGGCCAAAATCTATATTGAGCAGGCCTTGCAGAACGACTCAGACAGCAGTGCCGTTATCACCGAACATGCTGGCGACATCTATATCCAGAACAAAGAGGTAGAACGCGCCATCGAGTTGTGGAAGCAAGCTTTGGCGAAAGACCCGAAGAACAAGATTCTCATTAGAAAAATCAAACAACGAAAATACTTACGTAAATGAAAACAACCAATTTCCTGAAAATTGCCATCATGGCATTACCCTTGATGCTGGCATCGTGCGGCTCAAAGAAAAAAGTAGTTGAGGAACAAAAACCTGTTGTCATTAATACGGGACAGGGAGAGTTCCTAACCAAAGTGAGCAAAAACGCCCAGACGACAAAGTTCATCACCTCGAAGGTGAAGTTCAGCGTCGATGCGGAGAGTCAGAGCATTACGCTGACAGGTAACTTGAAAATGAAGCGCGACGACGTTATCCGTCTGCAGCTCATGGCCTTCGGCTTTGTTGAGGCTGCCCGCATTGAATTTACCAAGGACTATGTGCTCGTCATGGACCGTATTAACAAGCAGTACCTGAAGGCCCCCTATCGTCAGATTGATTTCCTGCGCAACAGCGGTCTGAACTTCTATACGCTTCAGGCGCTGTTCTGGAATGAACTGTTCCAGCCCAACCGTAATACGCTGACGGCTGAAGACATGAAGAAGTTTGTTACGAACACAGAAAACGAAGATGGCATCATCAGCTTTGAGGGCGAGAAACTGGACTACAGCTGGCTCGCTTCGCAGAGCACGGGCCTCATCAAGATGGCCAACATCCTGTATAAGGACCGCTTCAACGGTAACACACAGCTGAACTGGGACTACATCAACTTCGAGAAACTGGAAGACACCAACAAGCAGTTCCCCAACGACATGAATGTGGTACTCACGACGCCGAAGAAAGAAGTTAAGTTGGGCATCAAACTCAACTACATCAAGCACGAAACCGACTGGGAAACGCGTACCGAAGTGTCAAACAAGTATCGTGAAGTCAGCATCGACGACATTCTGCGTCGCTTCATGGCCCTCTAATCTAGTATGCGACATTTCTGGTTAATAGCCTTCAGTTGCCTATTGGCTATGAGCGCTGCTACTGCACAGACCCGCAAGACTGTGCAGCAGAAGGCGCGTACCACTAAGACAACGACGAAAAAGCCTGCCGCCAAGACTCAGAAGACGAAGGCTACTACCCAAAAGGCAAAAGCTACAACGCAAAAGACAAAGGCCGGCAACCAGAAGGCAAAGGCTAATAGTCAGCCACAGCCCACGGTCAAGGGATTGCAAAACCAGCGTCAGCAACTGCAAAAGCAAATCAAGGAACAGGAAAAGAAATTGCAGGTTAACCGCCAGAACGTGAAGAAGCGTCTGGAGAACCTGCAGATTATCAATACGGAAATTGCTGACAAGCGACGGACCATAGACACCATTCGTCAGGACCTGACCATTCTCAATGGCAACATCTCTACACTCGACGTCCAGTTAAAGGTTTTGGAGAAGAAACTCGAAGACCGGAAGCAAAACTACATGAAATCAATGCGTTATATGCATCGCAACCGTTCGCTCCAAAACCAGCTGATGTTTGTCTTCAGCGCCCAGGACTTTACTCAGATGTACCGCAGACTGCGGTTCAGCCGCGAATACGCCCAGTACCAGCGGGCACAGGGCGAGGCCGTTAAGGTGATGAAGCAGGAAGTAAAACAGGCACAGGACGAACTGAACACCACCAAGCGCCAGAAGAACGATCTGCTCTATCGAGGTGAGCAGGAACGCCGAAGCCTGGAAGACAAACAGACTGAGCAGCAAAAGGTGGTGAACACGCTGCAGAAAGAACAGAAAACGATACAAAGTCTTATCAACGAGCAGAAAAAGAAAGACGCCGCCCTTAACGCACAGATTGAAAAACTGATAGCCGAAGAGGTAGCTCGCGCCAAGGCTCGTGCTGAGGCTGAGGCCAGAGCCGAAGCTAAGCGGAAGGCAGCTGAGGAAGCCGCCAGGAAACGGGCTGAAGCAGCTAAGAAGCGGGCTGAGGAGCTGGCACGAAAGAAAGCCGCCGCAGAGGCTGCCGCTCGTGAGAATGCCCGTCGCGTCGCCGAAGCAAAAGCCCGAGAGGAGCGTGCCAAGCAGGAAGCACTAGCTGCAGCCAAGAAGAGTGCTGAGGAGAAGAAAGCGGCCGAGAAAGCCGCCCGGGAAGCTGAGGAAGCACGTCGTGCTGCAGAACGGAAGGCCGCTGAAGAAGCCAAGGCTCACGAACGCGAGATGGCCGAAGCCAAGAAAAGGGAGGAGCAAGAGGCAAGCATGGCGGCTCGTAACGCCAGTGCTGAGCGTAAGACCGAGACCTTTGTCACTCCTGCCTCGTCAGAGGACCGCCGTCTCAGTGGTAATTTCGAGAGCAACCGTGGCCGTCTGCCAATGCCTATCACTGGAGACTACCGTATCGTCAGTGGATTTGGACAGCATGATGTGGAAGGACTCAAAGGCGTAAAAATCGACAATAAGGGTATCAATATCAAAGGAAAATCGGGAGCTCAGGCCCGCTCCGTCTTCGACGGCGAGGTGTGTGCCGTCTTCAACATCAGTGGTGTCATGGGCGTTATGGTGCGTCATGGCAGTTACATCTCCGTCTACTCAAACCTCTCGTCCGTCAGCGTACGCCGCGGACAGAAGGTCAGCACGCGCCAGGCATTAGGTACCGTAGGCTCCGAAGGCGTCCTGCAGTTCCAGCTTCGTAAAGGTACGGAAGCCCAGAACCCCTCTCGCTGGCTTAGCCGATAACGCTTCTTACAATCTTAGTCCCTCTAACAGAGCGACATAGGTATTGATGGCATCGCGGATTTCCGAGATGCGGATAAACTCGTCTGCACTATGGCTACGGCTCGACTCTCCCGGTCCGAGTTTCAGCGAGGGGAATGGCATTAGAGCCTGATCACTGAGCGTGGGCGATCCAAAGGGCTTCATACCCATCTGCAGACAGCGCTGAACCAGCGGATGCTCGTGGGAGATACCTGACGAATGGAGACGGAACGAACGGGCTTCCAAGCGACACTTCTTCATACGCTTCCGCAGGAACTCAAAGAGAAATTCGTTCTGATAATACTCGTTGGTACGCACATCAAGGACGAAGTGCAACTGGTCGGGCACAACATTATGCTGCGTACCGCTCTGAATGACGGTCACCGTCATCTTGGTCGGGCCTAACAACGGACTTTCCTTGCGGAACTTGTAGTCGCGCAACCATACCAGGTCGTCCAGCGCTTCGTAGATGGCGTTCACACCCTCGTTTCGGGCAGCGTGCCCAGACTTTCCCTGTGCATAACCGTCAATCACCATCAGTCCTTTCTCGGCTGTGGCTGGCTGCATGCCCGTCGGTTCGCCGACAATAGCCACGTCAATCGGCGGTAGATGGTGGAACACCTTGCTGAATCCGCCTTGACCAGACACTTCTTCTTCGGCCGAGCAAACCCATAATATATTATATGTACGCGGGCGCGAAAGCAGAATACGGTAAGTCTGCAATGTAGCCACGAGTCCGCCACCACAATCATTGGAGCCGAGACCATAGAGCACGTCGCCATCGACAACTGTCGGTTCGTAGGGGTTGCGTGTCCAAGTTGCTACGGGCTTCACGGTGTCGATGTGAGCATTCAGCATCACAGTCGGGCGGTTCACGTCCCAGTCGGGGCATCCCACCCACAAGTTATTACCTTCTCGACCGAAGGGAAGTCCCCATCGGATCAAGTGTTCTGCCATCACGTCGGCAGCTTTCTGTTCGTCACGGCTCACGCTAGGCGTGGCTATCAGCAGCTTCAGCAGCTGCACGGCATCGTTCACATATTGCTCCATGGGGGCAAAGTTACGAAGAAGAAGGGGAAAAACCAAATTTCTTGGGACTTTTCTGAGTATTAAAATTCCACGTAGGGCTCCAAACGCTCTATGACTTCGGGCGAAAAGTCCTTTGAGAGACTCAGTTGCTGGAGGCTTTCAAGGCGTCCATGAAGCCGTCGATAGTCGACAATGGCACGCGCCTGATAGTAATTAATGTAAGGATGCCGCTTCAGCTCATTTTGGCTGAGACGGTTGAGATTCAGCTTGCGAAGCTTGCTGTTGTCGTCGGGAACGATGAAGAAGGCCATCGCTGCCTCAGGAAAGTCTTCGATTTCAAGCAGTTGCTGTACCCGGCAGTACCCGCCCAGACGTTCTCGGTACGCTACAATCTTACTGGCAAAATAGGGACCGATGCCAGGCACTTTGCGCAACTGACTGGTATCAGCTGTGTTGAGGAGAATACGTTCACCCGACTGTAGCTTG
>Ga0265299_10004331_pt1 | contig 13466 bp, 14 predicted proteins | sample AusTroGonzalo_MG_4_FD_193485 | JGI IMG/M metagenome (GOLD analysis project Ga0265299, IMG submission 193485) | Bovine rumen microbial communities from tropical cattle in Woodstock, Queensland, Australia - Gonzalo_02 | ecosystem: Host-associated > Mammals > Digestive system > Stomach > Rumen ...
CTTAGATTGCTACGTTTCAACGAGTAGAATTGCAACCCATGCAACCGTGGTTATGAAATGGAGCATTAGATTTTGGATCCGGACAACATTCAGCATAATACGTGCCGTCCGGTTCGGTGATCATCCCCAAGTCACTTATGAATTTATGTTTAATACAAGGATAATGCACAACACGATATCCTTTTGCTGTAGCACCACCACCACCATTATTGCTACTGCTATTATTGCCAGTATAATCGCCCTGACTTAAAGCCTCGACATTCTGGACCAATAGGCCGTTTTCATATGCATTTGACTGGAAAGCCTTTGTACCAACGAATGACGCGATGGCAACAGCTGCAATGCATGACAGCATAATAACTTTTTTCTTCATAAATAAATTTTTTAAATGTTAATAATATACAAGGCATATGCCCTTTTCTCTATTTGTCGTTGTTTAGACTGTACATCCAAATTTCCTCTTCTCCCGAGTCCTGATTATTGGAGAATAGATATAAGGATTTGCCATCATCCGAGACTTTCACGAAATCACCAGATTTGTCAAGTATCAAGGTCTTTTCCAATGTTCCATACCAATCGTAAACCTCAATGGTATTTCCGGAACGATGAAAGGCATTATTCTCAAGTTTCTCTTTGTATAGGAAAACATAGATATTATTAGGGGTAACATCTATTGCTAATCCATTACCACTTCTACTATTCATTTTGTAATTCCCATCACCTTTGCATTTGTAATCAGGAAGAACTGAATATAGTTCTTTTAATATTTTGATGTTTTTCCCTTCTATAGTGAAAATAAATGCGAATCTTTCTTCTCCGCATCTGTATAGAAAGCGATCTTTTTGATTGCTGAATATCCGGCAGTTATTCGTATAGATAGAATGTTTGGCGAGACTGTCCCCCTGAACACCGTCTGAAGGCCAGTATTCCAAGGGGGTCAGAGTATGGTTTTTGAAATCGACCACAGACATGATATGTCCAATGGCATCGTATGGCGCGCCTGGCACCAAAAATGTTGAATCGGATATAGATACAAACGCTTGACTTACACATCTAAAAGACGGAAGATCTATCAAAGAAAACTTCTCCCACATTTTAGAGTCTTTTATAGAATCAATGCTATTCGTCTTTGTTATATGTGTTATTGACAGCAGTTGGTTGCAATACATAGGGTAGTCTAATATGTATAGTGAAGAGTTTTCCCCTTTAGTTATAGCTATATTGTGAAACTCATCATTCCCATTTCCAACGCGAAAGACTTTCTGTGAGCCTTTCAAATACCCATTAGTGAGTGAACTAATAACACATTTTTCCGTAGTTGAATTAGAACTTGAGAATAATAGACTATCACATATTAGTATGGGGTATGATCCATAATAGGCAGAGTCAACCTTGACACGAGTTCCTTGAAGCTCAATCTCGTTCTCGTTCCCATTTTGACTAGTTGTACATGAACAGACTGTGAATATGAGTAATAATATCGTATGTATCTTATTTTTCATATTAATCCTTTCTTGATAGAGGCGTAGAAGTATACACTTTTTATAGAAGATTCTATATCTGCAAATTCTACGCCTCCTAGTTGATAATCAGCTTAGACGTTTCTATAGTCTGCTACTTCCATTGTGGCATTGCCATTTGCAGTTCTTACATTGACGAGACATTTATCGCCGGAGGATTTTTCACATGGGATATAGGGAACAGACTCACTATAGTCACCCTGATCACTCTGGCTTAATGCCTCGACATTCTGAGTCATTAGACCATTCTCGTATGCATTTGACTCGAATGTCTTCTTGCCAACGAATGATGCGATGGCAACCGCTGCAATGCATGACAGCATAATTACTTTTTTCTTCATAAATAAATTGTTTAAAATGTTAATAATACATGGGCATATGCCCTTTTCTTCAAGGATTGAGAAGATAGTCAACGAATCTTCTATGATAGGGTGATGGGTCTCTATAATTCTTTAATAATAGTAAGGCTCTTTGCCCATCATGAAGTGTGAGGTTGAAAATACATAGATAGTCTGATTCAGGAACACAAGAGGAACCAAAAATGCCTCCTTCTCCCGAATTAGTGTCTCCCTGACTTAAAGCCTCGACATTCTGGGCCAACAAGCCATTCTCATATGCATTTGGCTCGAGAGCCTTTGTGCCAAAGAATGTTGCGATGGCAACAGCTGCAATGCATGACAGCAAGATTATTCTTTTCTTCATAAATAAATTGTTTATAAGTTAATAATATACGGGCATATGCCCTTCTCTCTAGTTGTTGTTAAGTTTCACTTCTGTTCCATCTGCCAAATTGAGATTACCAGAGATGATGATAATATCACCTGCATGGATCTCAGTTTCTTTCCGTTGGCATCCCGTAATGGCGTAGGAGTTGATGTTGGAATAAGGCACATCCACATATGTCCAAACGGCCTGCCCGTCTTTGTAGATAAAGACAACATGATAGCCATCACGCTCCACAACAGCATCCTTTGGGACAACAAACATGTTTCGAAGTTGTTCTTCCACGATAACCCGTACATTCATGCCGTCAATCAACGTGTTGTCTTTGTTAGTCAGTCTTGCCATGACCTTCACAAGGCCTTTGTCGTCGACAAGTGGGTTAATCTCGGTAATAATACCTTCGATAGTCAAACTGTCAGAGACAAATGGAGAAACCTTGATGTGCTGCCCCTTCCGGATGACTCCCAGTTCTGCCTCCAGTATCTTGAATTCCACCTCAAACTGAGAATCATCGATCAATGTACAGATTTTATCATTGTGTTGGTACAATCTGGCTTCTAAGTCGGCAATCCGCCCACTGAAGGGGGCATAGAGGTTGCATTCAGTGAGAGCCGTTTTGGCAGATTGCAATTGATATTTGGCTGTGAAATAGCCTGATGTTACCTCGGCTCGCTTCATGACATCCTCTGGGACACCCTTCAATGAGGCGTCATAGCCTAAGCCTATCAGTTTATCAGTCAATTCCACCTTGGCACGTTCCAGTTCTTTCTCCGCTTTTTCGATTTCTCGCACTCTTTCCCGTTTGTCTAGAGATGCGATGAGTGCGCCTTTGGCTACGTGCATTCCTTCTTTTACATAGATATTCATAGTTACACCCTGAGATGTAAAACTCAACTCACTCTTGGCTTTGGCCCTCAACCGTCCATTGCAGACTATCTGCTTGTCGAAAGTTGACGTACGGAGTATCATGGTGTCTACATATGTTTCATTCATAGCCTGTTGACGCTTCTCCATCTCTGCAGATGACTCTTCTTTCTTGCCTCCGCAAGCAGCAAGTGTGAGACATGTGAATGCAAGGATATATGTTGTAAATCTATTCATATCTCGTTGATTATTTTTTACTTTTTGTTGTCGATAATGGAATCAAAGTCTGCACTTAAATCACGATGACTGACCCAGTCGTAGAGGGTTGCTTTCCGTAGATTATAATAATTCGTCCAGAATGTATGAAGCTGACGAATGTACTGTGCTTTTGCACTCTCTGATTCCTGTTGAGCTGTATTCAGGTCGGTTACGGTGACGGTTCCTGCTTCAAACCGCTGTTTGGTGATGTTGTAGCGCTCATCGGCAATATCCTGTGCTCTCAGTGCATTCTGGCATTGGCTTGACTGTATGTTGAACTGAAGCACGTTGGTTCTGATATCTTGCATATAGGTTTCATGAGCTTGCTCAAGTTGTGTCTTGGTGACTTCCAGATCAGCTTCTGCCATCTTTACTCTGCCTTTGCTGACTCCCCAATCGAAGATGGGGAGAGATACGGTCAGCCCGATAATCTCATTATCTTTCAGGTTTTGATAAGCCCCTTTGAAGTGATTGGTAGTCTGGTTAAAACCAATCTGACTGCTCAGCTGTACCTGTATACCCTTGTTGGCCTTTGCCTGTGCCAATACCATTTCCGATTCCAACCTTTTTATCTTCTGCTGGAGGGTGTGGGTAGAGTTGGCAAGTGCTTTTCTTAGAATATCATCCACGTTAACGTTTATATCGGGGATAGAGTAGGGAGGGAGTAAGTCTATTTTCTCATAGTCGAAAAGTCTCAGGTATGAGAACAGCTGGAATTTCTGACTTCTCAATGTCAGTTCGTTGTTATTGGCATCCACTTGTGCATTGAGCAGAGACAACTCCAGTTGTAATAGCTCGCTCTTTGTGATAGTACCTAGATCCAGTCGCTTTTTGGCAATTTCAAACAGATATTGTCTGTCTTTCAACGTGCTGACGCTCTGCTGATAAGTGGACTGGGCTGCCAGTACCTCGAAGAACAAACGCACCGCTTCGATGGCCACCCCTTCCATATTCTCCAGATATGTTCGCTTGGCATTCTCGTATTTTAATGGTTCAGTTTTCTTTTGCCATTTCAGGCTGTTATATGCCCTTAGGGGCTGGGTATAGCTTAGTCGTATTGGTTGAGAGTTATATATCCTGGAGTCATAGCTGAACTGGTCCAACCGATAGAGATACGATTGTACAGACAGTTTGCCGCCTAAAGGGACTATGTTCTGGTTGATGGACAGCGCCATACTGTTACTCATGGAGTTGTTCTCTACATACGAGATGCGTCCGTCGTCGAAGTTACGGACTTCTTCCATCGATCGATCGAACTGGAGCAGACCTCCCGACAGGTTTACTGCAGGCATCAACTCTGCCCGGAAGGATCTATAACTCCAGTACTGGCTCATGAAACTGAGGCGAGCCACCATGGCATCATAGGAGTTCTCCTGTGCTATCTGAATAGCTGAGGAAAGTGTCAGTTGCTGGGCAGAACAGCCGATCCACCCAATATACATAACTATGATAAAACTCCCTAATCTCATTTTTTATTCTTTTCAAGCATATTGTGAAGCAGTTGTTCGATATCGTCATTGCGAACAGGATCCCCGACTAACACAATATGATTATCTTGATCTAATAACATGACGTGCATGATGTTCGATTCTGGGAAAGAAGGATTCTTCTTACGGAACATCCCCTTTCTATCAATGAAGATGGATCTGTTGAAATCAGCCGCAAAAAATCTATTCTTTACTTCTTCTGAGATACTGTCACTTTCCACAATAATCGTCAAAGTAATAGACGGTTCTAGTTTCCAGGCTCTTGCTAATACAGTCCCCCATTCCTGATGGTGCCCCGCATAGCATGGTGTGCATTGCGAGCTATCCACATATGCCAGGAATTGATATTTGGGCTTTGACGATAGATATGCAGAATCGATAACCAGCGTATCCATATCAGATGAAGGAATATCTATAACGCTGGCATACAACTCATTGAGTTGCTTGTTGATCTTCTCTTTACGACTGTTGCATGATAATAGACCCAGCATTAATAAGCATGCGGGTAAGATGATGAGTTTTGATGGTTTTCTATTCATATCTTATACATTGTTTATATTTCTCTGAGAATGGTGTTAGCTTTATCTTTCATCTCTTTTGTTGCTGGCGAAACAACTTTCTCTTTGAAGGATATGACCCGATGAGCCATCTCCTTTTCTTTTGTTATATCCCCTTTCTTTTCGTATAAGAGCATAAGCCGATAGAGCGGATAAAGACGATTTGGCATGATGTCGAAAGCCTTTTGGTAGGCTCGTTCGGCATCATCATAAAGTTCCATTTGAGTGTAGTTGTTACCTTGGATAACGTAAAACATCGGGTCATTGCTGATAAGTGTTCCTAAGCGTAAGATGGCATTACTATCGGTGTATCTCCCATCTTCCGATAATGTTTTTCCGAAATCGAACAGGAAGTATTGGTTGCCTCGGAGCAATGGAAGAATTTCATAATAATCATCAATAAACCCAGAGTGCGTAATTCCTGCCATTATCCGATATTCACTTTCTGCATTTTTTCTTTTCACAATATGATGATTGGCAAAACTGGACAATAGAAGGATGCAACAAAATGCGCCAAAAGGTACGAGATATCTTCTGGAAAACCTGTTCCGTACTGGCGCAGTCTCAGTATTCTTTCTGTTTGTGGCACCGTAGGCTGCTATCATGACGAAGAGAATCTGATAGGGCAGTTGCTCAAGTGGGTATGAGAACATGGAGAAAATCAATAGACAGAGTAGACCTATTCCCAGTGCCTTCCCTTTTTCCTTCAATTGGAGGAATAGCAAGATGATCAATGCTATAGCGAAGGCCAGGCCGATGAGTCCTTGTTCTACTCCAATGTATAGCAATTCGTTGAATGCGGACATTAACACATCCGTACTCTCTGCGTTGAATGTGGGATGTTGCTGGCAGAACAGGGCAAGTCCTTCCGCATATTGATGAAAGAAACTTCCGATGCCTGTGCCCCATATAGGTGAATGGGAGATATTTAGAATGGAAACCAGATAGACAATAGAACGCCCATCGGCAGAGCCTTGCTTGATGAAATAGAATACTGCCGCTACGCAGAGAGCACCCGCAGCAACCCACCACCGCCATCGTTTCCACTGTTCCCAATAGATGATGGCAAGACAGATGGCTGCCGAGAGTAATGCCGCACGACTCCATGTCGCAGGCAGAAGAATGGCAAAGATCAATGGAATCCAGTAAGGCTTCTTCGCCTGACATGACATCACCAGTCCCATGCTGAGGATAGCTGAATATGGGCCTGGGTTTTGGAAGGTACCGCTTAATGTGTAGAAATTATGCCTGCTGGTCCCGTTTACTAATTGAATGCCGCCAATAATCACTTCATAGAAAGCACAAAATAAGATACCCCAGACAATGATCTTCTCCGAGATATTTGCAGAAGAGAGTATCAGGCGTAATCCGATATAGAGGGCAAGCATCTGCATCGTTCGTAGGCAGAACGATGCGCAAGGGTAGGTGGTATCCACGCCTGCTCGTATCATGACATATCCGAACCAAAGGAGTACAACGGTGTCAATTGTTGTAATTGTGAATTGCCTTTTCTGCAGATAGAGCATCAGAAGGGCAACGGCAGAAACTATACAGATGGCCTTGATAAGGAGAAAGTCCGTCTCGCACCAGTTTTGTTCAACTGGTTGTATGACGAACCACAGCAGGATACCAATGCACAATATGGCTAATATCTTATATTTCATATGTTCAGATTCTTTTCAGTGTGCGACCTTTCCGATGCTTGCCCGTCTCAGGATCTACAGAATAGGATATATATTTCACTACCCCCACGATATATTCCTCAGGCACTAATCCCCAGTAGCGAGAGTCATTAGAATCTCCGACATTGTCTCCCGCCATGAAATAATAATTATGCAGGAATTGATGATACTTTAGTTCTTTTCCATTAGCCCATACTTTATTTTCCTCCCAGCTAAAGTCAATCTTCTTTCCTGTTTCCCATTCGAGCACCATCCGATAAAGACATGCCTCATGAGGAGTTATTCTAATGATATCGCCACTACGGGGAATATATAGCGGACCAAATTGGCGGATAGTCCATGGAATCTTCTCGTCATACGGTATTGTGTGTAATACGTATTCAAGCGTGCTGTCCGGTATGGTGGCTAAATGGTCCTGAGCCTGCTTGTTGCCAAGTTCTCCGTTATAATTGTTGTTTACATAATGCCCATCGACAATGCTAAGACTATCACCTGGCAGTGCCATGCATCTTTTGCAGTAGACTTCATTGATAATGAAACTGACATGCCTGTTGTGCTCGGGGAAGTTGAAGACCACGATATCGTTCAGTTGGATAGTCCGGGTTCCCCGAGTGCGCCAACATTTGAGTTCTCCTCCTTTTGGTTTGAAGTTGAAATCAGAATAGATACGTGCCCCCATGATAGTCTTGTCTACCAACACTCTGTCGCCAGGCAACAGTGCAGGCTGCATGGATTCAGTGGGTATGATAAACTGGTCGACCAGCATCACTCGAGTTGCTAGCCATGCGGTACACGCTAAAAAAGAAACCAGAAGGATTCCTCCTAGCCATTTAATGATACTGCTAGATCTACTACTCATTCTCATATCATGATTGGTGGCGCTTATATGCCTGCCAAAGATGAATGGCAAGGAGGATTAATGACAGTCCCAATAAGACGATATTCTTATAGAAAGAGCTGGCAGGGGTGAAATGAATCAGTTCGCCAAAACATCCACATGACTCTATACCGCCATAAAGATCCGTGTAATTGATATAAGTGATATATACAAAGAATGCCATGACGGCAGGGAATGCCCAGGCCATGAACCGTTGGCATGGCTTGATAAACGCACATATACCCATCAGGAATTCAAAGGCACAGCAGGAGATGGCTAATAAGCGGGTATGACCATACAACCCATCCATTCCCAACAGGCCCAAATAGGAATTGATGCTCTGTGAGAATGATGGGATGTTGATCGCTTTTGATACTGCAGAAAAAATGAAAATCGCTCCAAATGCGAAAAACAAGATTTGCTTCAGATATTTCACCTTATTATATATAGAGAATCTACATCAGAAGGAAACACTTCCATTGCTATAGGATAATTGGCCAAATTGCATGGTGTCTGCAACATATTGTGGCAGTGTGATGATGCTGAATCCTGTTGGCAGATATACCATTTTCCTATATGGCATGGTACCGCTTCCACCATAAACGATGAGAATCCAGGCACGCTCCAACGGAGTTGATGAAATAACTAGAAGGGTGTTTCCTGAGACGTAAACATTGACCTTCGTACCAGCATTAGCACCTACACCTAAAACCTTATGGGGCTTGTCATGTACTCCTCCAATATTTGTGGATCCTTCGTCCTCTTCAGGGAGTAATGGGCTGGCAAATGAACTAAGCGCAAAGAACGCAGTTAAGGCAATAGTAATGAATCGTTTCATAAGTTTTTAATTTTATAGTTTTTGATAAGGCAAATATACGATGCACCATAATACTATCCAAGTTTTAGAGTTGACAATGAGTTGACAAATTGCGGAAGTGGGCTTTTATGCTACAAATAGAAAAAGATATGTTACAAATAGAAAAGAAAACCATGAGAAATGCACTATACCTTATACTGATATAGGTTGACACATTTAGAAACTTAATAAATGTGTTAAATGTATGAGAAAGTATCAAATGACTCCCATGGAGAAGAGAGAGGAGATTGTCTTAGTGTATTTGAGTGGCGACAACAGCTACGAAGAGTTGGGTAAGTTTTACAATGTTGACCCTAAGAAGATATCCGTTTGGGTCAATAGGTACAGGAAATCAAAAAAGATCGTATCTTTGCATGCTGATACCAAACCGCTTGAAGAAATGGCACGTAAAAAGAAAGAGGAGAAATCTCCTGAGGTACTGTCACTCGAAGCCCGCATCCTCGAGCTCGAGTTACAGGACCTGGCTCTGAACACGCTGATAGACGTTGCCGAAAAGAACGGCATTGATATCAGAAAAAACTGGGGGCCAAGCAGGCAGGCCTTTTACATGAAGAAGACGGACGAGGCGGAGCATCTGGCCCGCGAGATCCGTATTCTTGATGCAGTATGCGAGATTCGTGAGAATGATTCAGGCATCGGCGGCGTGAAACTCTGGCTCATGCTCTGCGTGATGTTCAATACGGGAAGGATGCCCGGGCGCGACAAGTTTATGAACCTGCTGCGTCAGCACGGACTGATGCAGAAACCGCGCAAGAGCCGCTCCACGACGAACTCCAACCACCGCTACCACAAGCGGAAGAACCTTGTATTATACTGATAGCCACCGATGTTTTCCGCTAATTGGATGCTTGTGCCTTGTGGACCATATATACATTGTGATAATGAACAGGAGTTAATGGTTCAATAGATAGTTCTTCAGCATTGTACTTGAAATACTCTTCATCTGGATTATCGAAATCACCTTCTATTTCATTAACATAGATGCATGGTATTTTTTCTGCGTACTTCCCCGTAATCTCAGAAAAATTGGAAATAAAGATAACCGTCGACTCATCATTTAAGAATGGAATGAGATATGCATGCTTCCATGTCAATTCTCCTCTAACGAAAATGGGAACGTCGGAATTCTTCTTTAAATCTTTGAAAAGAATAGAGATATATGCATCGTCCAAATGCTCTACAATTGACCTTTTCCCATTGAACTGGATCAGTGATAATATTAGTAGCAAGGCCGCAAGGGCGGGGAATGCTAATTTATGGATTCCCCATATCCCCATGTTTATGAAACAGAGTGAAAATAATGGGAATAGTGGAGCGACGTACCGCAAAAATTTCATATCAACGGGAACCATGTACATGATTACAAAGAATGCGATCAGGTTGATAGCCGCAATAACAGGTAATATGAGAGAGCAGTGGGCTTTCGCCTCTTTCACAAAAACAGTACAGATGGTTGCGATGACAGTTATCTGGCAGAACAATCCGAAGTATACATTAGTAAAGACGAGTTTTAACAGGGCCTCTTTTATGGCAACGATGTTTTCCAGAATAACTGAGACTTGAAGATTGGCTGTGGCATCTTGTTCTCGATACCCCAGATTTCCGAAGTCAAAGTACAAAAGCTTGGCGACGATCAATGCCGCGATAAACATGATCACGAAGAACTTGAGCAGACGATAGTCTTTCTTTCTAATGCAATAGAAGATAATGAATAATCCATAAAACCCAATCAGTATCATGTTGATATAGGCTGCAAGCATGGTCAAGGCGAGGACGATAGTGCCAACCGCAAAGGTCTTCTTTGTTACAATGCTTTTCCCAGCCTCTTTAGTCTGGAAACACCAGGTAACAAATAGTGCAAGAATGATCAAGAAGGTTTGCTGCAACTCATACGGACGCATAAATACAGTGAGCGAGAGACTCGGAGGATTTATGAATGCAATCAGAAGACATAGTCCCAAAATGATGGGATTCTCCGTAAAACGCCGAAGGAGCAATGTCATAAAGAAGAACGATATGACGAAAAACAGAACGTTTAAAAGACACCCTCGCCAATAGATATAAGTGAGATTGCTTGTCTTGACACCAGTAAACCATAATCTGAAAAGTGAATAGTAGAAATTGGAATGCGGCGCATCTCTGTTCACCTGGTGCATGTGGTAAACATCGCTCAGGGCATCTCTTACGCTTGCGTCATCCCAAAGAGACATGTCTTTCAGCTCTTTTGCCGTGTATTCATGGTTAAGCTCGTAGTTCTTACTCCAGAAACCGTATTCGTTTCTGTTACTGATGCAAATACTAAGAGCCTCGTCTGCATGCATACTCTCTTTCTGGCTGATGTAGTAGATTCTTACTCCAAGAAGCACTACAAAGGCGATGAGAATGCTGATCCATTGTGATTTTGTCTGACTGATAGCTAAATATCTTTTCATAATTGATATAAGTTGATGGCGCAAAAATATGATATGATTATGAAACATCCAATTTTTTGAGTTGACAATGAGTTGACAAATTGCCGAGTTGGGGCTAGGGGTTACAAATAGAAATGAAAATGATAGAATTCATGCATCCTGTCTTAAAGCGAATTGATGAAATCATCCCATTGCTCTCCTGTCCCTGGCTCTTTGTAGCTTTTACTATAGAGTCGTTTGCGTGTGTGAGTAACGGAACTCCTAGTGTGTGCGGTCAGAGTGGCAATCTGGTAGGGACTGAATCCCATCTTGGTGAGCAGACAAAGGTGGTATTCGTATGAAGAGAAGTTGTATATGGCATACAGACGCTCCTTGAAATCAGGATAGTATTCATTGATGATAGTTTCAATCTGCAGCCATTCCGAATGATTCAGCGGCATGTCTTCTTCTAGTCTCATTAATACAGTATGATATATGGCGGAAGACTTAACGATATCCTTTGTCCACTCTTTGCGGTCTTTCTCTGCCTGGGCGATGGCATTCATGGCCTGATACCGTTTCTTATATGCCTCCAATTTCTCAAGGGCCTGCTGCTGTCCCTCATGCAAGGTTGACATCTGCTTTTCCAGTTCTGCGATTTTCCTGTTATTCTCGATAATGGTTGCCTCGCTTTTCTGTTTGATATCTCGCTGGATCATCTGTAGTTGCGCGATGCGCTCTTGGTCTTTTTTCTGTTTATGATAGAAATAGTTGTATATAAACAATCCAACGGACAGGAACAGGAAAAACAAGCCCACAATCAGAATATCCCGTATCTGTTTGTCTTTTTTCAATTTGTTGTTTTTGGCCTCTTTTTTCTGAAGGTCGTACAAGAAATGTACTTTCTGGAGCTCGTTTGATTTGGTGATCCTTGTTGTGGAGTCGTTATACAGGATAAATTTGTCATAATACTCCCTTGCCTTATAGATATCCCCTCGTTTTAGATAAACGTCGGTCAGTTTATTATAAGCATATTCTTTGGCATAGACATCGCCGACTTTTTCCAACTGCTTTGCGCAAACCAGAAATGAATCTATCTCATGACTATTGTAATAGATGTTTGCCATGGTCTCATAAACACTACTACTATCAAGTAGGTGAATATTCTTGATAGGCTCTTGTATATAGAACTTAGCCTGCCCATATTCTTTCAGGTAGCTATATGTATATGTCAGGTCTCTGGAAATCCTCGTTTCTGCCTTGATGTCACCGCTTTCTTTAGCTAATTTGTAGGCTTTTCTCAGATATTTGATACATTCTTTGTGATCCTCCTTCCATTGACGAATGGTGCCAAGGTCTCTTAATCCCCAAATCATGCATGTGGTGTCGTTTCTCAAAACACCGATGTCATAGGAGGTCCGGAAACTTTTCTCGGCCTCGTCGAATAGTGACTGAAATAGATACAGATAGCCCATCTGACTGTAGATGACAGATTTCAGGGCGAGGTCGTCGTGACCTTCCATCGCGTCGAGCGCTTTTTGGAAATAGGAAAGAGAAACAGGAGCATCATTATTGTCGCTATATACACGTCCGGCATAGTAGTATGCGGTGGGCAACAGGGATCTGTCGCCTTCCTGCTCGAAATAGCGTACCACTTCCAAGATGGAGTCTGTGGACACGTTCATCTGGTCGGTCTTGTCGTCGGCCTTGATGCGCAGGAGTTGGTAATACCGTCGGACTGCCTCTGGGGCTTCTGCCATATCTGCCGACATCTGGTCCAGCATTACGACGGCACTGTCTGGATCCTCATTTGCTAACGCGTCAGCTATCCGCAATGATTGCGGATAATGCTCTCCGTTGCAAGATGCGAGCAATATGATGATCCATATAGTAGTATAGTCTATGAGTTTTCTCATAATTGAAAGTCAATAGTCTGTTATATTGGTTAAGTGTTGCAAAGATACTTAATAATTTCGAGAATGCCAAATGATTTGGGCCTTTTTTCTCTTCCCCCTTTTAGGGAGGATTCCTTTTGTCATGAAAACTTAATAAAAATGCAGGCTCTCATTTTGAGCAAACTAGGAGCCTAGAGGGAGGGCTTTTATGCGTTTCCTGGACGAAACAGGGGCTTTTGATTGTCTAGGTAGGGCATATGGAGAGCCCAAATAGGGTCTTTTGCTGGTGGAAACCATATCTTTATCTTTGTGGAAAGCATCGGAATGGGGGTGGAA
>Ga0265299_10004332_pt1 | contig 13466 bp, 10 predicted proteins | sample AusTroGonzalo_MG_4_FD_193485 | JGI IMG/M metagenome (GOLD analysis project Ga0265299, IMG submission 193485) | Bovine rumen microbial communities from tropical cattle in Woodstock, Queensland, Australia - Gonzalo_02 | ecosystem: Host-associated > Mammals > Digestive system > Stomach > Rumen ...
CTCAACTCAATGGATACACGCTGCGTATCCGTAACCCTGCGTTACCGCTTCAATACTACAGATTCCAAGTACCGCGGTAAGGGTGCCGGAAACGAGGAGAAGGATAGACTTTAAAGGATTAAAAAGGATAAATTGAAAAGACTATCTGGCGGACCGATTACATCGGCCCGCTTTTTATTTAAATAATTAAGCATAATTTGCATTTAAAAATAAAAAAATATACATTTGCAAACTAAGTATACTCGTTATACGAGTTATAGGTGTAGTAAGCGGTCTGCGTAGATCTCTTGGTAAGGAGCTGAAACGTATCGGTTTATCTGAAAAAAGCCGAGCAAGACCGTGACTAACCTGCCTTTGTGCACTGAAAAAAGAACGATAGTCCTGTTTTAGTTACATAGGGGGGGGAGTATATACTTTGTATTCCTCTTTTTTTGTTTCCCTATACGATACTAAACTATTTATTTCTCAATGGGGTCCTTTTCCGTAAACATAAAACGGAATAACTGCGGCATTTTCAATACCGTAGTTCTTATTGCTGTGATACTGACGTTATCAAGTTCAATTGGTACGTTGGTGTCACATTCTTTTTTTACCCCACATCAAATAGCCAGCCTTAAGGTATATGTCCAATACTGAAAGAATTGCCAAGAATACATTAGTCCTGTATGTCAGGATGGTGATAGTGTTGCTTATAACACTATACACATCACGTATTCTCCTCAAGGCATTGGGCGTGGATGATTATGGCTTGTACAGTGTCGTAGGTGGAGTAGTGGGCTTGCTGACGTTCTTTAACGGAACTATGTCCAAAGCAACCCAACGCTTCATAAACGTTTCAATGGTAAAAGGCGACGATTGCCTGCATACCATTTTTTCCAATAGCGTAACCATTCACATCCTGATAGCAGTTGCTTTCCTTATTCTGGCTGAGACTTTAGGCTTATGGTATCTTAATACACAGGTTGAAATACCGGTTGAGCGTGCGTTCGCGGCCAACATTGTTTATCAGGCATCGGTAATATCATTTGCCATATCAATTGTTACCATTCCATACAATGCCGCAGTGATTGCCTATGAGAGAATGTCTTTTATGGCCATAGTCAGCATAATAGATGCCGTGCTAAAACTGGGCATTGCTTTTATTCTGTTGGTTCTCTCTAATGACAGACTTATTCTCTATGGAATTCTGCTTCTGGCCATAACTGTTGTCAACTTCATTTTGTATTCCATATACTGCAAAAAGAAGTTTCCTGTATTGGCGTTTAAGATATCGTATGACAGCAAGACGTTTAACGAATTGCTTGGTTATATAGGATGGTCCTTTATAGGACAGATGGCGATAGTAGGATGTAATCAGGGAAATATATTGTTGGTAAATAAGTTCCATGCGTTGGCGGCAAATGCTGCGATGACTTTCGGAAATCAGATAAGTAATGCCTTGAATAATCTTACCAGCAATTTTCAAACTGCATTCAATCCTCAAATCACTAAATCATACTCTGAGGGCGATTTCAAATATCTTAGCTCAATGGTTTACACCACCAGTAAGATATCCTTCTGTATTTTGTATGTGGCGGCTATCCCGATAATGTTTAATATCGACTGGGTATTAAGCATTTGGCTGGACTCAGTACCTTCACTTACAAACACATTTGCAGTGCTGTTCATCATAAACGGTATAATAAATGCTATCAGTAGTCCATTCCATTTTGCGGTTCTGTCATCCGGAAATATAAGGAACTATCAAATCGTGACAGCATTAGTTTTCCTTTCAGATATTCCATTAACCTACTACTTGTTTACACAAGGTCTACCGGCCACTACCGTGATGGAGGTGAAAATAGGTGTTATAACGACTATGTTTTTTGTCCGTGTATATTTTGCCTCACGAATTGTAAGTACAATCAGGTTTGGAAAAGTTTGTTTAGAGATCCTGCTGCCAATGGCGTTTACAATTATCGTGACAGCTTCAACTTTATTCCTGATGAACGATTATTCCATAACAACACATCATAGGTTTATAAGTACACTTCTGGTTGAGGTGATCAATGTGATAATGCTTTGGTTCATCCTTCTCAAAAAGAGTGAAAGAAATGTTTTACTCTCAGCCATAAAAGTCAAAAACGCATGCGTTTCAAGATAATATTCCTGTTGTTTGTTTTGATAAGTATTGTTTACCCTGAGAAGGTAATAGCCGGACCTGTCACATATCGTCACTTGATAAGTATCTTTCTGTTAGGCTGTTGTATTTATGAGGGATTCAGATCAGACAAATACTTATACTTGTATTATGTCTTTGTCTTTTTTTACGGCGTTTCATCAATTGCAACAGGGTATTCAGCAGATTTTATACGCAGTTTTTTCGGGACATATATTGCAATAATAACTGCATATGCGGCCACCTATCTGTTAATCAGGAAATATTCGGGCACAAACCTTCTGGTCTGGACTTTTGTGATAATAGGAGTTGTGAATTCCATTGTCACTATAGGTCAGTTCTTTGAATGGAGTATAATAGATGATTTCTGTTCTTACTTAAGCATTGATATAGACGAAAAATATCTAGACAAGGTTGATTATTATGACTCTGAAGGATTGGCAATCCCAGGGCTTTTCGGAAGTGTTGATAATGGCTATTTCTTGTCGGCAGCAGCTCTATTGACATTGTACAATAAGAAGAGTAATTTTTATTTGAATTTCATCTTATGGCTGGTGGTTATAGCAGCCTCTTTCCTTGCTCAAGAAAGAGCCGGTTTTATGCTTGCGATAACTTTCTCGGCTTTTATTGTAGGAGACTATTATTTCTCAAAAAATAAAACCACCGGTTTTTTTGCCTTGGTTATTGGTCTGATAATAATCGCATTCATCATCTATTCCTACATGGATGAGATCTTGTCAAGCGAGTTAAGATATACGCAAGGATTCGAAGGTGGAGGAAGGGACGAGTATATGTCCGCAACCTGGAATTATATTTTGAATAATCCGATGGGCGGTTTTTTGGAATATAAATCGAGTTTTTATAAACAATATCCACACAATTACTTTTTGAATGCATTTTTATATGGTGGCTTTTTTGGCGGTATCAGCGTAATCGTTTTATTGTTTCTCCAGATTAAGAGAATAGTGCCCTATCTGTTTGGGAAACATGAATCAGAGTTTTCACAATGGGCTTTTATATGGGGACTTGTGTACATTGATTATACGTTGAATTCAATGGTTCACAATGCATCAATAATACTGGGAGTGATGCTTTTCTTCGTATGGTGGGGCGCATTTCTGGCTTATGCTGAATTAAATGAAGAGGAAAACGCTGCTGATTTAATAAACCCTTGCATTGGAGATGAGTAATACAGCTTTTCTTAGTAAAGGCCAAAACGATAAAGTCTGGCTTAATGAGATCTCTTTCATGAGACCTGTTCTGCTGGTATTACTTGTTTCATATCATGCTTTTGCTCCTTATGTGGGCTCCTGGGATATACCGGATGGAATAGATAATGTTGAATTGTATCGCTGGATCGGTCTCCTGTCAAGAGCATTCAGACTTGAAGGCTTTGTCTTTATTTCCGGTTATGTTTTTACATTCCAGCTTATAGAGCAGCAGAAATACAATAAATTATCATTATTGCTAAAAACAAAATTCGAAAGGTTGTTAATTCCCGGCTTTGTTTTCAGTATTATCTATCTGCTGGTATTCAAGAAATACGATACTACATCAGACTTTGTTCTGCAAGCGATTCAAGGAACCGGCCATTTGTGGTACCTGCCATGCTTATTCTGGTGCTTTGTTTTCCATTATCTGATTCTTAGGATTGACAAACCGGGATTTGTTTTGCCGATTCTGGTTCTGGCACTGTTAATGTCAATAACTCCTTTGCCGTTCAATATGAACAAACCTCTCTATTATATGCTGTTTTTTTATGGAGGAGGGTATTTCTGGCAGAACTCTCAAAAGATAAAATCATATGGTAATGGGAAAAACATTGTCTTTTCATGGATAATATTCTTTTTTCTGTTCCTGATCTCCAATATGATTATTTCGCACATTTCAGCTAATTACAGTCAGACCGACAGTCTTGTCCATAGGGGGTGCTGCCTGGAAGCAATGACCATATTGAAGGCGGTAATGGGTTGGTCCGGAATAATATCTCTTTATCTGAGCGCATGTTTATTTTGCCAGACACATAAGATAGGTCCCCGAATTATCAAAGTGGGAGCTTGTGGTTATGGCGTGTATGTTTTCCATCAGTTTATTCTGAAGTACATTTATTATTATACTGACATTCCTGCTTTGTCGGGAACTGTTTTACTGCCATGGTTGGCTTTGTTGGTAACCATAGCCATATCATTGGCAATGACCTTATTGATACGCCAAACTGTGATTGGCAGAAGATTCTTATAATATTACTTTGAAGTTGGAGCATTAGTTGAAAGCTGCTCAATCTGTTCTATGAAAATTTTGTGTCTTATAGAGTCTCTCGCTTCAGGCGGTGCGGAGCGCCAAATGACAGTATTGGCATCACTTTTGAAGAAAAGGGGGCACGAAGTTGCTGTATGGACTTATTGTCCACAAGATTTTTATCGAAAGCAATTGGAAGAAGACGGAGTTGAATATCGATTCATCGTCAAAGCTCGGAACAAATTTCTAAGAATACCGGTTTTATTGAAAGAAGCACGTAAATGGAAGCCGGATGCCATGATCGCATACTTGCCATCTGTAACATTGACTGCATGTTTGATGAAAATGCTGGGACTGAAAACCAGACTTTTAGTTTCAGAACGTAACACATCACAAAAATACGGTTTCAGGGAAAGGCTTCGTTTTTTCCTGTTTAATCTGGAGGCAGATTGGATTGTTACCAATTCACATTCGCAGGAGCGTTTCATTGCGAAACATTACCCGAGTTTGATTAAAAAAATCAGGGTCATTACAAATTATGTTGATACTGATTTCTTTACACCTGAGACCGAAAAGGATTCAAATGAGGAAGACGTATTACAAATGATTTGCGTGAGTCGAATTCTTCCACAAAAGAATGTTTTGCGTTTTATCGATTCCTTGGCAGAACTCAAGAGAAGAAGCGTTGCATTGAAAGTGTTATGGTACGGAAGTACTGAAGGAGTATACGCGCGACAATGTTTGGAAAAGGTACAGAAACAAGGCCTTTCCGATATTATTGAATTCAAAGGGGTCACTCATGATGTCCGTAATGAATATAGAAAAGCAGACGTGTTGTGCCTGCCATCTTTGAGAGAAGGCTTCCCTAACGTGATTAGCGAGGCTATGAGTTGCGGACTTCCGATTTTGTGCAGTAGGGTATGTGATAATGAGGAAATAGTTGTGGAAGGAGAAAACGGTTTGCTGTTCGATCCGAGAGATAAGAATGATATCGTTGAAAAGATTATCTCTTTTGTCAGATTGCCGTACCAAGAGCGTAAGATAATGGGAAATGTCAGCAGACAAATGGCTTTGGACTTGTTCTCAGCTGATCATTTTGTCAATGCATATGAGGATTTGTTGAAATAACACAGTGCGATGAAGAAAGAACTGATATTTATAGGTCCATTGGATATGGGTAATACTCCCATGACAGGGGATACTATGAAGAACCAGTTGTTTTTTGATCGTTTCAAAGAAGTCTTCGATGTGGTTTTCACGGTTGATACCATGAACTGGAAAAAGACCCCATGGATTATTGCACGAATGTGTTTTCTGCTTATTAGCCATCGTAACTCGAAGGTGATTATTTCAGCGAATACATCCAGCGCATACACTTTGATCAGAATACTTAGGCTATTTCCTTTTACTCCTAAAGAAGTCTTTTATTGGGTCGTAGGTGGATCGTTCCACAAACAAATTGAGAATGGGAGATACTCGGTGAATACGTACAAATGGTTAAAAGGTATCTTCGTTCAAAGCCAAATAATGGTGGATTCTCTAAGAAAACAGGGATTGGAGAATGCTTTATATGTTCCTAATTCCAAATATATCAGCCATTATGGGAATGCGGAAAAGAAAAAAGACGGAAAAACCCATTTCGTATTCTTATCTCGTATCGAGAAATATAAGGGATGCACCGATATATTGACTTCTGTAGATGAGTTGGTGTATAAGGGATACGGTGATGTCTTTGATGTCACTTTTTACGGACGTGAATCAGAAGATTCGGATTATGCTTTCCGTTTTCTGGAAATGGTTAATGAGAGGCCTAATACTCAGTATAAAGGAGTTTTGAATTTAAGAGATGTCAATAACTATGATGAACTGTCCGGTTACGATGTAATGTTGTTTCCTACATATTGGCAGGGAGAAGGTTTTCCGGGGATCGTGATTGACGCATATATTTCATCATTGCCGATTATCGCTTCTGACTGGAACTTCAACAAAGATGTTATCAAAGATGGAGAAACCGGATGGATTATTCCTGTACGCGATGTTGTCGCATTGACAAATAAGATGGAATATGTAATTAAACATCCTGAAGAAGTTGCCAGATTATCTCATAATTGCAGGAACGCTGCGGATCTGTATGACAGTAGTGTCGTATTGTCCGACGAGAATTTGAAGAAGATGGGAATCTTAGATATTGCTTAGAAGACAATGTTTCATCCTACATTAAGTAAATCCGGACGTTTCTTTTTTGCGCCCATTATCAAAACCTGTGAGTTTATGGGGAATCATTTCCCTGTGACTTTGATAAAGTGGCGATATCTTTTCGTGTTTAAAAAAAGAATCGATTTAAAGAATCCCAGAGATCTTAATGAGAAGATTATATGGGCTAAGTTATTTTCGGATACATCCAGGTGGACTGATTTGGCAGATAAATATAAAGTTCGTGAATACGTAAAAGAACTAGGCTTAGGTAAGTATTTGGTACAGTTATATGCCGTATGGTACGATTCTAAAGATGTGAACTTTGATGAATTACCGGATAATTTTATCATAAAAGCGAACAATGGAGACGGGAAGGGGACCAACAAGATTATCAGAAAATCAGAGCTGACTCAAGAAAGGAAGGCCGAGGTTGTAAGGATGATTGATGAATGGTTGCATAGGAAGAATATCGGAGCTTTGCACGCAGAACCCCAATACAAAGGAATGAAGCCATGCGTAATCGTGGAAGAGGTGTTGCCGTCGGATACCGGTGCTTCTTCACTGACAGATTATAAGATTTGGTGTTTTAATGGCAAGGCTCATTATATAAGAGTCTATAACGAAAGAACCGATGACGGAAGCAGCGCTCATGTAATGACATACGATCTGGATTGGAACGCTCATCCGGAATACTCAATAATTAATTCTGATTATTCACTTGGGACTATTATTCCTCGTCCTGAAAACTTTGAGGAAATGATTTGGGTGGCAGAAGAACTCTCTAAAGGGTTCCCCGAAGTGCGTGTGGATTTGTATAACGTACAAGGGAAAATCTATTTCGGGGAATTGACTTTTACATCCCAAGGAGGTTTTATGAATAATATAACACCTGAATTTAACAGGTTGTTGGGTAGCAAGTTTGATATAAAAGATTTTCCGATTAAACAGAGATGCCAGTAGGAGAATTAGTTTCCATTATTATGCCAACCTATGAATGCAGCTCATTTATAGGAAAGAGTATAAAAAGTGTACAGGGGCAGACTTATCATAATTGGGAATTGATTATTGTAGACGATTGCTCAAAAGACTGTACAGCGGAAATTGTGATAGAACTTAAAAAGAACGATGAAAGGATAACGTATTATCAGAATAGTTCTAATTCCGGTGCAGCAGTTTCTCGCAATAGGGCTCTTAGTTTAGCAAAAGGCAAATGGATTGCTTTCCTTGACAGTGATGATTTGTGGGAACCTGAAAAGTTGGAAAGACAGATTAAGTTCATGCAAGAGAAAGGCTGCGCCTTTTCGTATCATGAGTATAAAGAAATAGATTGCCAGGATAAAGAGTTTGGCGTATACGTCAGTGGCAAGGAGCATGTGGGAAAATTTGATATGTACGCATGTTGCTGGCCCGGCTGTTTATCCGTGATGTATGACGCTGAACGGATAGGGCTGATTCAGATTAATGATATCAAAAAGAACAATGATACAGCCATGTGGCTCAAGGTTATAAAAAAGGCGGATTGTTATCTGCTGAAAGAGTGCCTTGGAAAATATAGAAGAAGGACAGACTCTATTACTCCAAGAACTATATGGCGACGCATTTGTGCACATTATCCTCTGTTCCGAACAGCTGAAGAGATGAATCCTGTTGCCGCCTCTTTTTGGGTAATGATGAATGTATTTGGAAATGCTTATAAGAAACTTAGATATGTAACCCACTATGAAGTGTTAGAACAATAATTATGAAACTTAGATCAATCTCCTTTTCCCCGCCCGACATTTCTGAAGAAGAAATCAATGAAGTATCAACAGTCCTTAAATCCGGTTGGATTACAACTGGCCCCAAAACAAAAGAATTTGAAAAACAGATAGCTGCATATGTAGGGACTAATAAGGTTGTTTGCCTTAACAGCGGAACTGCAGCTATGGAAATGGCATTGCGCCTACTTGGCATAGGCCGCGAAGATGAAGTTATTGTGCCTGCCTATACTTATACGGCAACTGCTTCAACTACACAACATGTTGGATGTAAGCTGGTTATGGTTGATTCTCAGCCGGATAATCTTGAAATGGATTATGACAAGCTGGCCGATGCCATAACAGAACATACCAAGGTTATTTGCCCGGTTGATCTGGGCGGTGTGGTTTGCGACTATGATAAGCTGTTCGCTGTCATAGAAGCAAAAAAGCATCTGTACCGTCCCTCAAATGAATTGCAGAAACGCATTGGCCGAATTGTCGTGTCGGCCGATGATGCTCATGCGTTCGGATCTGTATGGCATGGCCAGAGAACGGGCAGCATCGCAGATTTTACTTCATTCAGTTTTCATGCAGTAAAGAACTTGACTACAGCCGAAGGAGGAGCTCTTACATGGAATCTTCCGTTCGGTGAGGAACCCGTATGTGATGATAACGGAACAAATGTTCCTCGTAAGGATGGTGAGACATGGGACAATTACCTGTACCGTGTCTCACATGTTTATGCCCAGCATGGTCAGAGCAAGGATGCATTGGCCAAGTTCCAGATGGGATCATGGGAGTATGATGTTATCGGACTATGGTACAAATGCAATATGACGGATATCATGGCGGGTATCGGCCTGGCACAGTTGAGGCGTTATCCGGAGTTGCTTAAACGCCGTCATCAGATGATTGACGCTTATAACAATGCTCTCAATGGACTTCCTGTGGGAGTGTTGAACCATTATGGCGATGATCATACATCAAACGGACATCTGTACATTACCCGTCTGCTTGGCCGTTCAGATCAGGAACGCCGCGAGGTTATTGTAAGAATGGCTGAGCGTGGAGTAGCTTGTAATGTGCATTTCAAGCCACTGCCTATGATGACTGCCTATAAAGCTTTGGGCTTTGATATTAAGGATTTCCCCAACGCATACAAGTATTTTGAGAATGAGATAACACTTCCGCTCCATACAAAACTCTCTGATGAGGATGTGGAATACGTCATTTCCAATTATGTCGATATAATCAAGAACTTATGAAACGCCTGTTTGATATTCTAGCCAGCGGACTAGGTCTGCTAGTGTTAAGTCCTATATTCCTTGTTTTGGCAATCTGGATCAAATTTGATTCTGAAGGGCCGGTGTTTTACCGTCAGGTAAGAGTAGGGAGGAACAATAAGGATTTCAAGATCTTTAAGTTTCGTTCAATGAGGATTAATGCCGATAAGGGTAGTTTAGTTACAATAGGAGATGATCCCAGGATTACCCGTTCGGGACGTTTTATCCGCAAGATGAAACTGGATGAATTGCCTCAACTGATAAATGTTCTAACCGGCGATATGTCGCTCGTGGGACCTAGGCCTGAAGTGCGTCATTATGTAGATTATTGGACTCCTCAGCAGATGTCAGTTCTCGCAGTGCGTCCCGGTATAACAGATCCTGCCTCAATAAAGTTCCGTAATGAGAACGAATTGATGGGTAAAGCTGATGATCCGGAACGATACTACATCAACACAATTATGCAGGAAAAGCTGAATCTATACCTGAAATACGTAAGCCATCATTCTCTGTTTGGAGATATCGGCTTGATATTTAAGACAATCGCAGCAATAGTTGTAGTTAAATAAGGATATCTTTAACTGTTCTCTGTGACGCCGTATCCGTAACAGTTGCCATAACCGCAACTGTAGCCATAGCGGAACTTGCCTGATGCCAGGTTTAAGCCATTCAAGACAATGTATGCTTTCTTGAGTGGCTTATATTTTGAGTTGATGGCATCGTTTATTTCATTAAACAGTCTCATATCAGTAAATTCAGCGCGTATTACATACAATGTGGCGTCTACATAAGAGTTAATCAACATAGAATCTGATACCAGAAGATAAGGCGCGCTGTCAACAATCACATAATCATATTTTTCGCGAAGCTTTTCAATAAGCTCTTTCTGCTTGTCAAATGAGAGTATCTCTGTAGGATTAGGCGGAACAGAGCCTGGCATCATTATGTCAAGGGTTTCACAGACTTTGCTGTTTTCAATGGCGAAGTCTAATCTGCTACATTTACCTGTAAGGTAACCTACGACATTGTTTTTAGGCTTGAGTCTTACATCCGGGAATATCTTCTGGAGCGATGGCTTTCTTAAGTCCATACCGACCAGTATCACCTTGCGTCCGGTTTGGGCTATTGAAAGTGCCAGGTTGCTGGCTACATAACTCTTACCTTCTCCGAAAACAGAACTGGTTACCTGAACGACTTTGACATCATCAAGATACTGTATGTTGGATCTCAACATGCGGAATGACTCGGATGTATTGTCATGACCGTTCTGGGGAATCAGGGCATTGTTCTTATCGGTGTTTTGGGGTAGTGTGGCTATTATCGGTGCATCAATGCGTTCCTCAATATCATGTTTGTTTACGACCTTGTTATTAATGGCAAATTTAATCAATACGAATATCGGCGGTATGCAGCATCCCAGGATCAGGGCGAAGAGAATGATCATGCTGTCGTTCGGATACAGAGGCTTGCTTGAACCGAAGGCACTTTCAATTACTCTCAGTTCATCGACAGTGCTGTACATTATCATCTGTGTCTCCTCGCGCTTTTGCTGAAGCATTTGGAATAGGGGTTCTATTACCTCCATCCTGCGGGAAAGCTGCTGGAGCTCAAATTGCTGTTGCGGGATTTGAGCCATCTTTCGCTGGCTGTTTCCAAGCGCTCTTTGAAGTTCCTTCTCGCGTATTCCGTATACATTCAGGAGATTGTTTATTGATAGCTCTATTGCTTTCTTGCTGTCTTCAAGCTGTTGCTGGGCAGTTAATACACGCGGGTTGGACTCGCTTGAGTTTGCAATCATCCTGTTGCGTTCGGTAACCAGATTGTTGTAGCTGTTTATGATATTTATGAGTCCAGCGTCGCTTACTCCTACATTTGCAGGGATAACCTTGTATTCTCCAGGAGAGGTTTCAGCCAGATATCCGGATATCATATCCAGAATGCGCAACTGAAGTTGAACCTCAGTCAACTGTTTCTGGTAATCCATGTCTCCTCTGACTACCAGTTGTGTCTGTGACTCCAGGTCTATGGCAATGCGGCTCGACTGATAGTTCTTGTAATCAGTCTCTGCAGCTCCCAACTCTGATGATATTACAGCAAGACGCTGGTCAATGAATGAGATTGTATTCTGGGTGGCGATGTTCTTGTAATTACGGCTGTCATCGTTTACGACTCTGATCAGTGTATTCAGAATATCCTCAGCACGACGTGAAATATTGTCTCTGTAAGTTACGTGTATGACATCGCTTTGAGTCTTGTTTTTACCCTGAACTGATGCCTCAAGGTGTCTGGCGACATATCTTGCTGTACTGAGTGGAGACCTCCATGTACACAGGTATTTGCCGCATTCATTCATGGAGGCTGCATTGGCGGTAAGCCTTAGGATAAACGAGAAAGCTCCAAACGAGATGGAATCTCCATAAGTGAAGGATTCCTGCTCAATATCATATTCTTTGCCGTCAACTGTGAACTCGTTTACATAAAATCCCTCTCTGTCTATATCCTTGAACTTCAGGGATATGGTTTGTGGCTGCATATCATTGGGGTAGAGAGGATTGCGTGCAATGACCAGTTCAAAAGGAGTGTCATCGTAGTACTCTGTCTTTTTGATGTTGAACAGATTACATGATTTGGTCTGTTTTCGGAACAGGGGATTGGTGAACTGATAATAGCGGGTGTTGATCCCGAGCTCTTCAACAACCTTACTTATTGTTGTGGGGCTTTTCAGAATAAATATTTCACTGAAGAGCTCATTGTCATTTTTCTTTGATGACTGGTTGGTGTATTCCGGCAACAGGTACAATTCATTGTTTTTCTCATTTTCCCTGTTGAGCATAACCCATGTGGTCCTTTCATACATAGGCGTGAGCATGCGCAGGTATACGATTGAAGCAAGTGTGGTGATTACCGCAGACAGTAATATCCAATATTTAAGTCTCCAGATAAAATCTATGATTTCACCTAAGCTCATCTCCTCTTTTTTGTAAGATGAGCGGTCGCGCATCTTTGTATTGACGTTGTTCATATCGCAAAGGATTTTACATGGTCATAAAACCGATGAGGGCGATCATGGTGGTTATGGATGAGAGTACAACACTCCATATGCCGGTTGCAGTGGTAGCTGATGCTACCCGTGTGGCACTCGGCGAAACGTAGAGAATGTCATTCTGCTGCAGGTAAAAATAAGGAGACTGCAGAATGTCTTTGTCCTTTAAGTCGATGCGGTGGTGTGTCAGCACACCGTCCACTTCTCTTAGCAGGAGAATATCCTGACGCTTTGCGGTAAGATTAAGGTCACCGGCATATCCCAAAGCCTGCAGAATGTTGATTTTCTCAGAATCAATGGTGTATGTTCCAGGATTCTTGACCTCGCCCAGAACAGTAATCTTGTAGTTTCGGAAAGACACGTAGACTATCGGCTCTTTGATGTCTTTTCCAATCTCTTGGGTCAGATAATTTACCAGCTGATTGCGCGTCATTCCCTCAACATGAATCTTACCGAGGATGGGGAAATCAATATCTCCGTTGGGATCGACAAGGTATCCTAAGGTCACATCTTCCGGTTTGCCATTGCTTATCATTCCTGCGGAACTGCTCATTTCATTGATTGTGAGGTTGTAGGGGGCGCAAACCAGTTTATCCGGACCGCTGACCACAATGGTAAGGCGGTCGTCTTTTTTGATGACGGCCTCATAGGCAGTGTTGAGGGGCTTCAACTCTGCGTCGTCCAGGTTCTGGAAGTAGATGATCTTTTTTGAGGTGGTGCAGTTTGTCAGTCCTGTCAGTGTTATGAAAAACAAGGATACATAAGAAAGAAATCTTAAAACATGTTCATAGGATTGACTGAAAGAACGT
>Ga0265299_10004334_pt1 | contig 13464 bp, 8 predicted proteins | sample AusTroGonzalo_MG_4_FD_193485 | JGI IMG/M metagenome (GOLD analysis project Ga0265299, IMG submission 193485) | Bovine rumen microbial communities from tropical cattle in Woodstock, Queensland, Australia - Gonzalo_02 | ecosystem: Host-associated > Mammals > Digestive system > Stomach > Rumen ...
AAGGTTCTCGCTGATTTGGCAGTTGCCGATCCGGCAGCTTTCGCCAAGGTCGTGGAAATTGTGAAGGCTGCTTAATTTAGACGCAAGTCTAGATTCGCTTTAGCACAAAACGCGAGAAATTCGCCCTGCTCCTTACGAGCGGGGCGTTTTTTTAAAACAAGTCTACGTCTAGGACGGTCTTCTTTTTGCTTTTGGGTTCGACGACGGCGATGGAGTATTTTGCCGTACTGAACAAGTTGTTGATGGTTGCGAGGACTTCGTCTTCGGTGATGGCGTGGATCTTCTTTTCGACGTCGTCCATCGTGTGGAATTCTCCGAGGTGGAGCGTTTGCTCTGCCATGCGGATGAGTCGCTTTTCGGGGCTGTCGGCGCCGAGATGCATACTTCCGAGGATGTTTGTCTTGGTGCGTTCGAGTTCATCCTTGATGAACCCGCGGCGCAGGAATTTCTTGACTTCGGCGATGGAAAGGGCGAGGGCTGTCTTGAGCTGGTGCGGCTCGGTTGCTAGGGCGACGCCCCAGTCGACGCAATCCTTGTAGAGGTCGGTTGTCGAGTAGACGGAGTAGGCGAGGCCCTTGTCTTCGCGGATTTTTTGGAAGAGGCGGCTTGCCATTCCGGCGCCCATCGCAACGTTAAAGATCGAGAATGCACAACGGTCCCGGTCGCTCATGAGTGAACGGTCAAAACTCAGTCCCCAGAAAAGGTTCGATTGCGTGATGTCGCTTTTCTGCACAATCTTGATGCTGTTGGTCGATGTGTAGATGTCGTCGGGGGTGACTCCGTTGAACTTTTTTTGTTCGAATTTTTCTGCACAAAGTTCTACGAGCTGCTGATGGTTGACCTTGCCTGACGCAAAAACGTATAGCGGGATTTCGTCGGTGACTTGGTGCCCGTATTTGAGCATTTGTTTGCGCGTGAGCGCTTCGACTTGCTTGACGTTCCCGGTGATGGAATGTGCAATGCCGCAACCTTTAAAATGGATGGCGTTGAAAATGTCGCCCACGAGTTCTTCGGGAATGTCGTCGTAACTATGGACTTCTTCGATGATGACGTGGCGCTCCTTTTCCATTTCCTTCTTGTCGAAGCGCGGGTGCATGAGCATATCGGAGATGACATCGATGGCGAGCGGAACGTCGCCGCTTTCGACTTGGGCGTAAAATCCCGTTTCCTGACGGGTGGTGTAGGCGTCGAGGTTTCCGCCACGGTCTTCGATGGCGTGTGCAATTTCGAGTGCGGTGCGGTTTTCGGTTCCCTTGAATACTAGGTGCTCGTAAAAATGGCTGAGTCCGAATTCGTCCGGGGCTTCATGGCGGCTCCCGCGTGGAATCCAGACGCCCACAGCGGCGGAATAGGCGTGGGGCATGTAATCGGTTAAAATCGTGATCCCGTTTTCAAGAACTGTCGTTTTTATAGTCTGTTTCATCTTTTTTTAATTTAAAGCCCCGATTATATATATTTTTAATGCTGGACAATTATTTTTCGCTTACATTGCTTTTGGGGTGAGGAGGGGCTCGTTTCCCAAGCAACAACTATAGCAATAAATCGCCAAAATGGGCTTTTTTACGTCAAAAAACACCCTTTTAATCGTGTGTAAATTTTTTTAAATTTTCGTCGAAAAAAAATTTAAGCTCAAAGGAGTCAAAATGAGCAAAGATTTAAAGGAAAAAGCACTTGAATACCACGCTATGGGCAAGCCCGGCAAGATCGAAATCGTGCCGACCAAGCCGCATAGCACACAGACCGACTTGGGCCTCGCTTACACGCCGGGTGTCGCCGCTCCGTGTCTCGAAATCGAAAAGGATCACAATCTCGCATACGAATATACGGGCAAGGGTAATCTCGTTGCGGTGATCAGTAACGGTACGGCTGTTCTCGGTCTTGGCGACATTGGCGCTCTCGCTGGTAAGCCGGTGATGGAAGGCAAGGCTCTTCTCTTTAAGATCTATGCCGGGATCGATGTGTTCGACATCGAAATCAATGAAAAGGATCCGAAAAAGTTTATCGAAATCGTGAAGGGCATTGCCCCGACGTTCGGCGGTATCAACCTCGAAGACATCAAGGCTCCGGAATGCTTTGAAATCGAAGACACGCTCAAGGCAGAGCTCGATATCCCGGTGATGCACGATGACCAGCACGGCACAGCAATTATTTCCTCTGCTGGTCTCTTGAACGCAATCGAAGTTGCTGGCAAGAGCATTCGCAACGTGAAGATGGTCGTGAACGGCGCTGGCGCAGCTGCTTGCGCTTGCACGCGTTTGTACTTGTCTCTCGGCCTCAAGAAAGAAAACTTGGTCATGTGCGACAGTAAGGGTGTTATCCGTAAGGACCGCAAGGGCCTCTCTGAAGCGAAGGCTTTCTTTGCTACGGACCGCACCGACATCGAAACTCTCGAAGACGCTATGAAGGGCGCAGACGTGTTCGTCGGTCTCTCCAAGGGCAACATCCTCACTCGCGAAATGGTCCGCAGCATGGCCGATCAGCCGATTGTGTTTGCTCTTGCAAACCCGACTCCGGAAATCAGCTACGAAGAAGCCATGGCAAGCCGTGGCGACCTCATCTTTGCAACGGGCCGTAGCGACTATCCGAACCAGGTGAACAACGTTATCGGTTTCCCGTACATTTTCCGCGGTGCTCTCGACGTTCGTGCAACGACGATCAACGAACACATGAAGCACGCTGCTGTTCGCGCTATTGCATCTCTCGCCCACAAGCCGGTTCCGGATGTGGTGAACATCGCTTACAACGCACAGCGCTTCACGTTCGGCAAGGAATACTTGATTCCGAAGCCGCTCGACCCGCGCCTTCTCACGGAAGTTTCTATCGCTGTGGCTAAGGCTGCTATCGAAAGTGGCGTGGCTCGCAAGCCGATTACCGATTGGGACGCATACTACGACCGTCTGCGTGACATGATGGGTTATGATAACAAACTCATCCGTCAGTTCAGCGATACCGCTCGCAGCAACCCGAAGCGCGTCGTGTTTGCCGAAAGCAACCTCAATATGCTTAAGGCAGCTGTACAGGCAAAGACCGAAGGCGTTGCCCATCCGATTATCCTTGGCAACCCGGAACGCATCCAGATTATCGCCCAGCGCGAACAGTTGGACCTCTCCGGCATCAAGATTGTGAACCCGCGTTCTCCGGAAGAATTCGAACGTCGCCGCAAGTATGCTGAAATCTATGCCGAAGAAAACGGCCGTAACGGCGTGACCTTCGAAGAAGCCCGCGACGACATGTTTGAACCGAACCACTTCGGTATGATGATGGTGAAGGTCGGCGACGCTGACGCTCTCATCACTGGCGGTTACTCCAAGTACTCCGAAACGATCGAACTCGCCAAGGAAATCATCGGTATCCGTCCGGAATACAAGCACTTTGGCGCTCTCCACATTTTGAGCACGAAGAAGGGAACGTTCTTCCTTGCCGATACGCTCGTGAACCGCGACCCAGATGCAGAAACGCTCGTCGATATCGTCAAGCTTACGCACGACGCTGTACGCTTCTTCGCTCACGAACCGGTGATGGCTATGCTCAGCTACGCTAACTTCGGTTCTGATAAGGAAGCTGCCCGCGGTACGGCCAACAAGGCTCGCGAAGCCGTGAAGATGATCCACGAACAGTTCCCGGATTACGCTCTCGATGGCGAAATGCAGGTGAACGTGGCTCTCGACAAGGACTTGCGCGATACCAAGTATCCGTTCAACAAGCTCAAGGGCCAGACGGTCAACACGCTCATCTTCCCGTGCCTCTCTTCTGCAAATACCACTTGCAAGATGCTTTTGGAAATGGGCGTTGGCGAATCCATCGGTCCTGTGCAGATGGGCTTGAACAAGCCGGTTCACTTCACGGACTCCGACGCTTCTGTCCATGACATCTTCAACCTCACGGTGGCTGCTGTTATCGACGCCATCGTTCAGGAAAAGAAGGACGAAGAAAAGAGCCGCAAGAAGTTCGACAAGATGTGGTAAGTAGCGGTGAGCTATGAGCCATGAGCGGTGAGTGATGTCTCGTCGTCCTTGCGGAGGCGAGGATCTAGATAATCGCAATTGAATTGTTAAAAGGACTCGGTTTAAAAGCCGGGTCTTTTTCTTTGCTTATAATTTTTTGTATATATTAACGATGTGGGATGAAAAAGGAGACGCTGGATGAAACGCAGAGCTTGTAGGGCTTGTGGAATTGCGGCTTTGGCTTTTGCCGCTTGTTCTGGAGATAATGGTGCAAACGCATTGAACGATGTCCGTGAACCGGTTGCTGATTTGTCGTCGAGTTCCGTCACGGAGCCTTTAAGTTCTCTTGCAGAATCTTCCGGCTCTGTAGAACGATCTTCCAGTTCCTTGTTTGGGCTTTCTTCTAGCGCTCCAGTTCCTGAATCGTCAAGTGCCGAAGCGGAATTGTCCTCAAGTTCGGCTGCGTTGTCAAACTCTTCTGCAGAACTTTTGTCGAGTTCCTCTACTGTACTTTCGTCAAGTTCGGAGTCGTGCGTGATGAAATCCTGGGAACAGCTAGGTGGCGATTATCCTTATATTGAAGCCCGGATTTGTGAATCGTCGTGGCCGGATGGTGCGATTGCGGATGGCAAGTGGCGTGTGATGTATACGGATTCTTCTTGTCCCTATTGTGGTGTTTTTGACGAGCGTGTTGGGGCTGTGACGGCCGGAAATTCGTCAGTGACCTGGCTCGAAGGCGTGAGTGAAAAAGATGAAGTTCCAACTTCTACCATAGAGGCTTGTGGAGGCTCGCCTTGTGGCACGGCTGTTTTAGACCAAGGAACTTTAACCTATAATCCATTCGTGTCCATTGGCTTTACGTTTGCGAGGGATGAATCCGGGAAACCGGTTCCGGTTGATGTCTCGGATTGGGGTGGAGTTTGCGTTGATTATGCGTTTGATGCGGCTCCGTCTTTGGAATTGGATTTGGGAGATTCTCTAAATTCTGTGCTTGGCTATGCTTATCCGGCGGTGTCTTTGTCCAAATCGAGCTATGGTACGCGAAAATGCTTTACATGGGATCAATTTAAAGTTCCTTCTTGGTACAGAGGTGAAGCGAAAGACTGGCTCGAAAATACTGGCGTTAAGGCGTCGAAGCAACTTGTTGGGGTGATGTTTAAGATACAGACGAAACCTGGTGAATATAATTTTAGAATTAACGATTTTAGCTCGCATGACCGAAGCGGTTTTGATGTGTTCTCGGTGCTGATAGCCGCATTTTAGTTTTTTAAGGATGTGCCGCTGGCATGTCCTTTTTTTGTGAAAAAAAAGTGATGGTCGCCGCAGTGAACTGCGGCGATTTTCATATACCGTACAAGGTGTACTATATAGATGTAATTTGCGTTTTATTAATAAAGAAAAATGCTAAATTCTGATAAAAATTAAAGAAAATGTACTGTAAAGTATTGACTTTTTAAAATTGATGACGTATATTTGTTTATATGAAACCGATCATTGAATATCGAGATTATCACGCTTTTTTGAGCGACTATTACGAAGAGCGCAAGCGTACTTCGGCGTTTTCGTGGCGCGAATTCGCGAAGATTGCGGGCTTTGTTTCTCCGTCGTACCTCAAGGATGTTTGCAGTGGAAAGACGAACCTCAGCAAAGTGACCATGGGGCGCGTGGCTGCAGCCGTTGGGCTTGTCGGTTATGAAGTGACTTACTTCGAAGCGATGGTCCAGTTTGGCAATGCCAAGACGGATGATGTGAGAAAAAAATTCTTGGAACAAATGCAGTCTATTGCATTGGACCATAAAGTACGTATTGTCGACAAGGATGCTTTCGAATATTACGACAGCTGGAAAAATTCTGTTGTACGTGAACTGGCTCCGATAATGCCGGGCGCGATGCCTGGCGAAATTGCCAAGATGTGTACGCAAGAAATCTCTGCGCTCGAAGTCCGTAAGTCGCTTGCCTTTTTGGAACGCACTGGGTTCCTCAAGCAGATTGGCGAAAACGTTTATGTGCAAACGGAAAAGTCTGTAGAAGGCTCTAGGGAAGGACTTCCGCTTGCGCTCCGTTCGATGCACCGTGAAATGGGCCGTTTGGCGATTGATTCGCTGGATCGTTTTGCGTCAAACGAACGCAACATTACGGGCGTTACGATGGGCGTTGACCGAGAAACTTACGAGCGCATAGTCCATGAATTGGACGAATGCCGCAAAAAAATTACCGCAATGGCGGAAGAGTGCAATAATATCAAACAAGTTTACAGATTGAATTTACAGTTGTTCCCTCTTTCTAAAGAGGTTGCCAAAAATGAGGAGGCTAAGGATGAATAGCAAACTTTATGCAGCGTGTGGTGTGATGGCGTTGGGGCTTGCTGCGTGCTCCGGAGAAAACGGAAACATCACGGGAACATCGACGGAACCGAATCCGATTGCCTTGGGCTCGTCGAGCTCGGTAGACGGTCTTTCGTCCAGCTCTTTTGATAGTCGCGTTCTTGATTTGTGGGATCCTCTTGTGGGCGATTTCCATGTGAATTCGGCTCTTTATGCGGCTCGTTTGCCGGCGAATGTGCAGGCGGATGGTCATTGGTTCTGGGAAGCCCGCGGAGCGGACGAAAACGAAGGCGGACAGTCTTCTATTATATGGCCTGTGGCAATGGGCGGTGGTGCGGACTCCCTGTCTACTGTTATTGAAACGTGCCAGGGCATTTGCGGTGTCGCCAGCTTGAAGAAGGGCTCGATGACTATACAGCCTTATGCCGGTGTTGGCTTTGTGTTGGCCAAGGATGCAGCGGGTAAGCCTGTTCCGATGGATGTCTCTGATTGGAACGGTGTTTGCGTTACGTATACGTCTGATGTAGCTCCCTCGTTGGTGCTTGATTTGGGAGATTCGTTGGGGGCGTTGCTTGATGACGGCTTTGGTTTCCCGGCTGTAACGTTGCCGGAAGCGCATGATGTAGTTACCAAGTGCTTGAATTGGAGCCAATTTGAATTTCCTAAGTGGAAAAAAGAATTTCCGGATGGCTGGAGCCGAGAGGTCGGGGTGAAAGCATCTAAACAATTGGTTGGCCTGATGTTTAGAATCCAGAACGTACCTGGGGAATATAACTTCAATATCAAGTATTTTGGAACGAAAGCGGATGGCACACCGGAACCAGAAACTCCGGTATTGTTAAGTGGTACTGGCGAAGGCCTTTGGGTTCCGTCTAAAGATGCGGACCGTGTCAAAACATCGTCTTATTCTGTAGGCGTATGGCCGGAAAATGCCGTAGAAGATGGCCGTTGGTTCTGGGCTACGGACGAAAGTGCGGGCGGACAGTCTTCTGTTCGGTGGCCGGTGGCGCTGGGCAGCGATGGTTCATTGGCTCCGGTCGTTGAATCGTGTAGGGGTATTTGTGGCGTAGCCTCCCTGAAAAAGGGAACTAGTGAGGAAAATCCGTATGTGTCGCTTAGCTTTGGAATCGCTAAGGATGCTTCTGGGGAACCGCTGCCTGTTGATATTTCGAATTGGGAAGGGCTTTGCTTTGAATATTATTCCGATACGCCTGTAACGGTAGAACTGGTTGTTAGCGATACTTCGGATGGCTTGCCGCGGACGAAGCTGCGCAGCTCTCAAGAAACGCGAAAAGTGTGTGTTAATTGGTACGATTTCCGATTGCCTAAGGATACTGTTGCTTCTTATGAGGGTGAAGTAAAATCTGTCGAAGAGTTGAATGACATGATGTTACATATATTTGAGGAAAGCGATCGTGTTGGTTTAAAAGTGAAAAATGCGGTTAAGCAAACGATTTCTGTAAGACTGAAGATTGAAGCGGCTGAAGAATACGAATACAAATTTGGGATAGGCTCTATTGATGTTGTCGATACGTCTTCCCAGACGGATTCTGAAGAATAGTGTTGGTATTGTTAGGAGGAAAAGTGAGGACCCGGCTTAGGCCGGGTCCTTTTCTGTATTCGGGAAAAAAGAGCTTTTTGCTGTAAATGATACATTTGTATCATTTGTAATGTTTATTTCGTTTTTACTGTTAAATAAAATGCTTTATTTATTTGATTTTCTTAATTTTTGTATCATTATCTATTGACATAACGAATTTGTGGAAGTATATTTATTGACATGAAACCGATTGTAGAATATAAAGATTACCGAGCCTACATGGCCGACTTTTATAACGAGCGTAAGAGGACTTCTGCGTTTACTTGGCGCGAGTTCGCTAAGGTTGCGGGGTTTACTTCGCCCTCGTATTTGAAGCTTGTTTGTGACGGCAAAAGCAGCTTGAGCCGCGTGACGATGAATCGTGTGGCTGTTGCCATGGGCCTTGTCGGTTATGAAATTGAATATTTCGAAGCGATGGTGAATTTTGTCAATGCGCAAAAGGACGATGTCAAGAAAGCTTACCTCGACAAGATGGTGGCGATTTCTGCTGCGAACAAAGTGCGCGTGGTTGATGAAGACGCATTCGAGTATTACGATAGCTGGAAAAATCAGGTTGTGCGTGAACTGGCGCCGATGATGCCGGGGGCGATGCCGGGTGAAATCGCAAAAGCGTGTGCTCAGGAAGTTTCGGCGCTTGAAGTCCGCAAGTCGTTAACGTTCTTGGAAAAAGCCGGATTCTTGAAGCAGACTCAAGAAAACGTTTATGAACAAACGGATAAGGCCGTTACGGGTTCTAAGGAGGCGTTGCCGCTTGCCATCCGCATGATGCATCGCGAAATGGGGCGCCTTGGTGTAGAATCTGTGGACCAGTTTAGTCCTGATGAACGCAACGTTACAGGCGTTACTTTGGGCGTCAATCGCGAAGGCTACGAAGAAATTGTGAAAGAGTTGGATGCTTGCCGCAAGAAAATTATTTCGATTGCGGCAAAGTGCGGAAAGCTTGATCAGGTTTACAGGTTGAACTTACAGTTTTTCCCGTTGTCAAAAAAAGTTGAAACGGAAAAAGGAGGAATGGTATGAATAAGAAATATTGTATAGCTTGCGCTGGGGCATTTTCGCTTGTAGCGCTAGGTTGCTCGGGCGGCGATATCTCGGGCTCGTCGGAAGATCCGAATGTCTTGATGGCGCAGGGGTCGTCAAGCTCTGTTCTCGATAACTCGTCGAGTTCGGGGGGCGGTCTTTCGTCTGGCTCTTTTGATGCTAGCGCGGGTGACTTGTGGAATCCGAGTGCTGGTGACTTTTCTATTGCAGTCGCTCGCTATGCGGCTGCCTTGCCTGCTCGTGCGAACGCTGTTGGCCGCTGGGTGGTGGAAACGGATGCCGGAAACGGTGGTGCGTCTTCTGTTATTTGGCCTGTCGATTTGGTTGACGCGCAGAGCGAACGAACTGTTGTTGAAGCGTGCGATGGTATTTGCGGAACTGTGTCCTTGGCGGAGAACTCTTCTTTGTCTGAGGGGCCTTTTGCGGGTCTCAGCTTTATGCTTGCAAAGGATAGTGTTGGCAATCCTGTTGCTCTCGATGTTACTGATTGGGGCGGCGTCTGTATTACGTATGAATCGGATGTAGCTCCGTCGTTGCAAATGGTAATTGGGGATTCGCTGAGTTTGCTCGATGAGAGGAGCGGGTGGCGCGTTTTTGCTTATCCGACTATTTCTTTGCCTAAAACGACGACAACGGGGGCTACGACGATATGTCGTAAATGGAGCGACTTTAGAATCCCAGCTTGGATGCAGGATGCGCCTGAATATTGGACGTCCGATGTCGGGGCTAAAGCGGCCAAGCAGCTGGTTGCGCTTAAGTTCTTGATTTCTGCCATGCCTGGTGAGTACAAGTTCAATATCAAGAACCTTGGGACGAATCCCGGTCAAACGTCAAGTTCGTCGAGTGTAGCTGTGTTGTCGAGTTCTAGCATTTCTTCGAGCACTGTGGCTCTGGCCCCGTACGGCGATTTGTGGGGCCCCTATGATGAAAAAGTCAATGTGGCGCTTTATGCAGATGATTCATGGAAGAATCTGGCTCATGGCAGTTGGTTCGATTATGCGAACGGGGCGGATTTCGGCTGGGACGATTTTATGGCTCCAGATGATTACCATTACGGTTATCTGATTGCAACTATGGAACGTTCGCTCGGCTTTTTACAGACGGATGTTTCTTTTAGTGAGGAAAATCTTGGACACGAGCCTGTAGCCTTGTTTGGGTTTAAGCTTGCTCAAGATGGTGCGGATACGATTCCGTTAAATGAACGGTCGCGGCAGATAATCCCGAATTATATACCGGTCGATATTTCAAACTGGGGTGCGCTTTGCGTCACGTACAATTCGGATTTCCCTATTTCTGTAGAGATTGGTCTTGGCTCTGCGTATAACGATTCATTGGGCTATGATTATTTGGTGGGGCCGGGAATAATGCCTTCGTCAACTTTGCCTGCAACGGCGACGGATATGACGGTATGCACGGAATGGAGCGAATTTGAACAACCTGGGCTGAAGAACATTGCTGATGGCGATAAGTTTAAGATGCCGGGCGCAGAAGCGGCGAAACGTGCTGTCGAAATCGTGTTCCGAGTAAAAGGGAAAGTAGGCCAAAATGGCGCATTTGCTATAAAGGCCCTTGGAACATATCGTGATTAGCAATATCTGTTAGGAGGAGATAAAAAAGGGCTCGGCGAATGCCGGGCCCTTTCCCAAACAACAGTGAGAATAGTTTTCTCTTCTGTCTTGCTCCTTGCGGAAACACTCCAACCTGCAAGGAGTTTTTAAATCGTCATTCCCGACTAGGTCGGGAATCTTTAAGAAGTTACTTCAGGTTGATCTTCTGAACGTTCTTCTGGCTGCCCTGCTTGACGATGAGGATTGCAGGACCGCGGAAGTTCGTGCTCAACTGGACTTCGTTTGCGCCAACCTTCGTGTTGATGTTCTGCTGGGCGATGACCTGACCCATGGTGTTCATGAGCATGGCCGTTGCGCGGCTTGCGCTTGCAGCATTGAATGTGGCGTTCACGAGACCCGGCTGGACGTTCACGCGGAGCTTGCTTGTGCTTGCGATGCTTGCCGGCTTGATAGCGTTAGAACCAGAACTGGTGATGGCGACGATCTTGCCGGAGGCGGTGCCTTCGAGCTGCGGTTTCTTGTCGAAGTCGTCGATGATTTCGGTAGAGCCGTCAGCCTTGATGCCCTTGATGTAGTCAATCGTGATGGTGCCGGAAACCTGCGTGCCGTAAAGGTTGAGGCCGATAGCGTTAGCAGAGTTGAGGTCCGTGGGCTCGGTGCGGAAGTCAGTCCACATAATCTGGAAAGTCTGGAATGTAGAAGCGTCGAGCTGCTGGTCGGCCTGTTCCAAAACGTTGGCGTCGAACCATGCCCAGCTGCCACCAGTCATCATGAAGAGGTCCATGGAGGTCCAGCCGTATTCGCCGCAATCCTTAGCTGCGTTGGTGCAAGGACCGGCCGTAGCGACTTCGCCCTTCATACGGATTTCGAGACCGACGTACTTGGAAAGATCCTTGGTCGTGCCGGAGAGGTTGATGCGGAGCGTGCCTGTTTCGCTGGAGTCGGAAGTTGCGGTCTTGTAGGTGACTTCGACTGCCTTACCGCCTGCGGTTTCAGGAACTTCGTTTTCTTTGACCAAGCTGTCGAGATTGCTCTTGTTGTTGCCTTCGAGGCCGTAAGCCTTCTGCAATTCATTCAAAACATCCGGGTCGAGAATGGAGTAAGTGCCCTTCTGGCGGGTAATGATCGTCATGTTGCCGTCGTTTTCTGCACCGGTGTCCCAAACGTAAGGAACGATGCCGTTAGCCTTGGCGTTCTTGGCGACTTCGCCGTAGAAGAGTGCGCGGCCCTGTAAATGGAGCTTGAGGTTGGCGGCGTCGGTAATCTGACCGGTGCGCTTGATGGCACCGAGTTCACCGATAATCACAGGAATGCCCTTGTCGCAGAACATGGTCTTGAGTTCGCCGAAGGCCTTCTTGATCTGGTTCGGAGTGCCGAGGGCGCTGTTGTCGATGCTCTTGCTGTAAACGTTCCAGCCCATGTTGTGGGTGTTGTCCGTGGTACTGGCGAGGCCTGTATAGTAATAGTACTGCGTGCCCCAATCTTCGTCAGCGGTCATGAGGGAGTACTGATACGGATAGTAGTGGACTTCGGCCATCATGTAGCCTTCGCCGGCCGGGTCGGTCGGGAAGTTTTGGCTGAGCATCGGGGCGTTGTCCATTTCGGTACGCGGAGCCTGCACGATGAGGGTGCGGGTGTCGTTGTTGCCACCGGCGCTGCGCACGGACGTGATGAAGGCGTCGTAGTAGCCCTTCAAAATCTGCATACGGGAGTCATCAAATACCCACTGACCGCTAGCTCCCCACGGGTCGTTCACGCCCGGTTCGTTAGCGCCTGCAAAGAGGAGGTGCTCGTCGTAATCCTTGAAGAAAGTCGCGATCTGGGACCAGTAAGCGGCCTGGCGGGCCTTGGTGGTGGCGGAAGAGTTAGCGATGTCGCCAGAACCGTTACGCGGGTTTGCCGTGCCTTCGTATACGCGGTCTTCGAGCCAGCCTTCGTCCCAGTGGGAGTTGAGCACGACGTACATGCCTTCGGCGATGATCATGTCGACCACGTCCTTCACCTGCTTGAGCCAGTCGGCGTCAATGGTGGGGTTGGTGAAGTCGACGGCCTTGCCTACGTGCTTGTAGGTGCTGTTGTCTGCGGTACCGCCGTTTGCGGCGATGTCCTGCTTAAGAGCGTCGGAATGAGAGTACCAAGCGCACGGAATACGAACCGTGTTGAATCCGGCGTTCTTGATGGCCTTGATGTAACCGGCTGTCGGGAGCGGGTTGCCCCAAGCGGTGGGGTTTTCCGGAACTTCCATGGTGTTGCCGATGTTGTAGCCCATGCCCATGGGTTCAACGAGAGCGGTGGCCTTGGGAAGGGCGAATGCCGATGCTGCCGTCAAGAGGATCGAGCTAGCGGCGATGCCGAAGGTATTAAATCTCATTGCTAAGACTCCTTATTGAAACTTGCGTTTGGGTGCCTTTATGCTGAAATTTTGATGATTTTTAGAATTTTTTGAGAACATTTAGAGCGGAAAATGGATCGCTCTTATACTCACAAACATCCCTTTTTAGTCACCTTTTTCAAGGATACACCCATCTTTTGCATAGTAATATATATGAAAGCGTTTAAATACGCAACAGAAAAATTGATATTTTACAAAAAATATCAACTTTGTAAGTTAATCTGTGATAAAAATCTCAAAAATTTTAAGAACATTTTTTGAGAACATCGGAACTAATGCGCCTCGAGCCAGTTTTTGCCGAATCCGACGCTGGCGACGAGCGGAACTTTTAGTTCCATGGCGCCTTCCATTTCGGATTTGACCATCTCCGAAAGCTTTTCGACCTGGTCCTTCGGGCATTCGAACACGAGTTCGTCGTGTACCTGGAGCATCATGCGGAGCGGGAGGTTCTCGTCGTTGATGCGCTTCTGGATGCGGATCATGGCGATCTTGATGAGGTCGGCGGCGCTGCCCTGCACGGGAGTGTTCACGGCCATGCGTTCGGCCATTTGCGATTCCATGCGGTCGCTGGAGTCGATGCCTGCGATGTAGCGGC